>Ga0209536_100012246_pt1 | contig 12494 bp, 7 predicted proteins | sample DeeMarSeWOR28_12_FD_187461 | JGI IMG/M metagenome (GOLD analysis project Ga0209536, IMG submission 187461) | Marine sediment microbial communities from White Oak River estuary, North Carolina - WOR-2-8_12 (SPAdes) (version 2) | ecosystem: Environmental > Aquatic > Marine > Intertidal zone >...
CTCTCCACCAATGCGGCTTTTATCGTGGACATTTCCAGCTTCACTGTGCTGCCATCAGGAGCGCAGGAAGTACTGGTCACCTTTACTCCGTCCGCGCCGGGTTCTTACAACGGAATGCTCCGAATCGTCAGCAACGATCCGCTGAATGACACACTGAACGTTCCAGTAAGCGGTTATGGAGAGCCGCCGGTAGGCATCGAGAATACTCCGGCCCTGCCCAAAACCTTTGCAGTAAGTCCCAACTATCCCAATCCTTTCAACCCGACGACGACGATCAAATATCAACTACCGCAGACGAGTGACGTGAAGCTGGCGATTTACAATGTGCTGGGTCAGACGGTTCGGACACTGGTTGATGCTCGTATAGAGACAGGTTATCACAGTGTGGAGTGGGATGGCCGGAACGACGCCGGGGTGCAGGTTGCCAGCGGCATTTATATCTACCGCTTCTCGGCCGGAGATTTCCTCAGGGTACAGAAAATGATCCTGATGAAGTGAAATCATGGAAGATTTCATTCCTCTATGAGGTCGTAGACCGACACTGAACGGGATGTTCAGGTCTTAGTCGGAATCTTATCATGGATGATATTATTCTGTTGAAAAACGAAAAAGGCTCCTCGTTTGATATGGGGAGCCTTTTTTTTATCCTGCAAGCTGTTGCTAAATTAAGATACGACTATTCCCTTCAGAACATGTGGCGTGGCATCAGTAATCTTGACTCTTACAAACTGACTTTTTGAGTATGGACCTTTCGGAATAATGACAATTTTATTCCCGTCGTTTCTCGCAAGGTATTCATTCGCCGATTTTTTCGTACTCGTCTCTTCAATTAAGACTTCATGAATTTGCCCTAGATGCGCTTTATTTTTCTTATGAGAAATTTCTTTCTGAAGCTGATTCAATTTCACAATTCGCTCCGTCTTTGTCTCATCCGAAATGTCGTCGGGAAATTTGCGTTTCGCTACGGTTTGAGGTCGTTCGGAATATTTAAAAATAAAAGCCGAGTCATATTCTACTCTCTTCATGATGTCGGCAGTATCTTTGAAATCCTCTTCCGTTTCGGTTGGGAATCCTACAATAAAATCTGTGGACAAAACCATCTCTGGATACAAATCTCGAATTGTATCCACCAACGTCAAATACTCTGCCCGCGTGTAAGTGCGGTTCATCATCTCCAGAATTCGGTCATTGCCGGATTGCAAGGGAAGATGAATGTGTTTGCACACTTTCGGGTTTTCGACAATCACTTTTAATAAATTCATCGGAAAATCTTTGGGGTGAGGGGAAGTAAAACGGATTCGCTCAATTCCCTCAACCTCGCTGACCCGTTCCAACAAATACGTAAAATCTTTTCCTTCATAATTATATGAGTTTACATTCTGCCCCAAAAGCGTGACTTGTCTGAATCCCTCAGCAGCCAGCCGGGTCACTTCAGCCACAACGTTTTCGGGGGAACGGCTTCGCTCCCGTCCCCGGGTGTAGGGAACGACGCAAAAGGTACAGAAATTATCACAGCCGCGCATTACCGCTATCCAGGCATTGATGCCGCTTTCTCTGGTCGGATAAATATCAGAATAGGTTTCAAATTCCGAAAGCGTTACATCGAACCCTTTCCCTCCGCTCTTATCAATTTGTTCGATTAATTGAGGAAGTCTCTTGTAACTATCGGGGCCTGCAATTAGGTCAATGGGTAATTTGGGATTGTCCAAAAGCTGCTTCCGGAAATTAGTTGCCATGCAACCTAAAACTCCAATCTTCACTCCGTTCCCGTTTCGCTCGTGCCGTATCCGGCTAATACGATTATAGACTTTCACGTTGGCATTTTCCCTGATGGAGCAAGTATTCAACAAAACGATGTCCGCCTCCGATGTTGAGTCGGTGAGAACGTAATCCCCCTTTTTCAAAATAGCTTTCACCAATTCCGAATCGTATTCATTCATCTGGCAGCCATATGTCTCGATGTAAACCTTTTTCATGCCAATCTGCCAATTATTGTTTGATCTTCGATCCTAACAAGATTCACCGGTAGAAGTTGATTTCTTAAGTCTAAGTCGGACTTCACTTTCACCCGAATGTAATTATCAGTCAGCCCGCTCCACAAGCCATATTTTTCCTGTTCAAACAAAACACTGTGTGTTCCGCCTACAAACTTTTGCAGATAGAAATTTCTCTTTCTGCTGCTCAAATCACGCAACCGCAGGCTTCGCGCTTTAATTTTTTCCATTGGCACTTTGCAGGGGTGGTTACCGCTTTTCGCATGTTGCCGGTCCGAATAGCTGAAAACATGAAAATAGGCAAACGGCAAGTCTAACAATAAGTGATAGGTTTCCTCAAATTCCAACTCCGTTTCTCCCGGAAAACCGACAATAACGTCTGTCCCCAAACAAATGTCCGGAATCATTCGAATAGCAAGTTCAATAAATTCAACGTACTCGGAGATGGAGTAATTGCGCTTCATTGCCTGCAACACGGAGTCGCTACCGCTCTGAATAGGAATATGCAGATACCGGCAGAGTTTGTTATTTTCAGCCATCTTCTCTAAAATCGGAATCGGAATCGTTGTCGGTTCAATCGATGAAATCCGAAGCCTCCACAATCCGTCAATCTTCTCCAATTCGGAGATCACATCGGCAATCGTTTTCTCTTCAAATGAATACGTTCCAATATTAATGCCGGTCAAGATCAATTCATGATGTCCGGCGGAAACGAGAGTGTTTGCTTCCTTCAGGATATCCGAGAACACGCGGCTTCGGGCCCTTCCGCGGGAATAGGGTATTTCACAAAATGAGCAGAAAAAATCACAGCCATCCTGAATTTTCAAATTAGCGCGTGTATGATGACGATCGATTCCCGCAACCGGGAGCGTGAAGTTATTCCTTCTGATTGGGGGTGTAATAAGCTGGGGTGTATCTAATCCGGCTTTCTCCAAAATTTCTACAAATTCCATTTTGCGGTCGTTTCCTATAACCCAGTTTACACCCTCCAGCTCCATTAATTTCTCCCGCTGTACTTGAGCCTGACACCCCACCAGAGCAATTTTAACCCCGGGATTATGGCGATTGATCTTATTAACAAACTTTCGCGTATCTGCATCCCCATTTTCGGTAACCGTACAGGTGTTAACGATCACAACATCCGGATCTTGCCGATAATCCACAATCTGGTAATCATGCTGCTCAAAACTTCGCTGGATAATGGATGTTTCCGCCTGGTTTAGACGGCAGCCGAATGTGTAAAAAGCAACCTTTGGTTTCATTAAGACGAATCTTTCTCTTTAAAGGGCGCGAAAAATATACGTAACGAATTTCGTTTTGCCAAATTCAAAGCAAACTTAATTGCCGGGGTTAAGAAAGATTAGGTTTGGGGTCGAGACCTTACTTTGTCGTTATTCTTTAGTGCGATTTTTACATTCCGTTTGAAATTATCAAACCCGGTTCTTTTCACCGGCGTGCCAGCAAAAACCCGGTCGTAATCTTCGCGAGTCAGTTTTTTTAGACTTTCCAGTTTTAGAAAATCAGCCGGGATACCCGATGAATATTCCGACTCTTCCGTATCAACACTAAACCGATTCCAGGGACAGGTCTCCTGGCAGATATCACATCCAAAAATCCAATTTCCCATTTTTTGCTGCAACGAAGGATCGATATCGGCATCATGTTCTATGGTCAAATAGGAAATGCATCTGTTGGAATCCAATACGTAAGCCTGATTAATGGCCTCAGTGGGGCAGGCCACCTGACATTTGTCACAGCTCCCGCAGTAATCAGCTATTAACGGCTCATCGTTCGGTAACTCTTTTGACAACAGAATTTCTCCAAGAAAAAAGTAAGAGCCCTTCCCTTTGATAATTAAACTGGTATGTTTTCCAATCCATCCGATTCCGGCCCTAACCGCGAGAGGTTTTTCCATTATCGGAAATGAATCAACGCAGACTCTTCCCTCAGCATCCGGCATTAATTCCTGAATAAAACAGAGAAGCGTTTTCAATTTATTTTTCAAGACCTTATGATAGTCACGCCCGCGGGCATATATTGAAATATTGCCCTCATGCACTGGTCTAAGGACAGGCTCCTCCGAGCGAAAATAGTTGTCTGCAACGATGATTATTGACTTTGCCTCCGGGAAAAAATGTTTGGGATCGCCCCTGATTTCGCGGGTTCGTTCCATCCAATTCATACTGCCCTGGTACCCGCGATCCAGCCAGTTTTTTAATAGGTCTTCCTCCTCATTCAGATTTTCAGCGCCACAGATTCCGACCTCAAGGAAGCCTAAATGATAACCCTTTTCCTTAATTTGCTTTACTATGTCATGCATAATTGAATGGTAAATTTAGGAAGATCATTGGGCTGGAATGGTGCTGCTTTGAACCATTTCGTAAAACACTTCGGGGCGATTTGTAATCATACCATCGACCCCCATTTCAACCAGATGTTTCATATCAGCAATGCGATCCACTGTCCACGGGAAAACCTTATACCCCTTTGCCTGCATTGCCTTTAAATATCTTCTGGAAAGGGTCTTAAAATTAATGTGAAGCGATTTTAATGAGGTTCCAATAGTCATTAATTTTTGAGTACGATTGCGATAGATAAATCCTAAATGCAAATAGGGAGCGATGGCGGCTATTTTTTTTAATACCAGGGGATTAAACGAAGAAATAATGATATTGTCTTTCAGCTTGAAGTCTTTTAGTATTCTGACAACTTTTTCCTCAAAGCCATTTGATCGGGATAACTCTCTTTTCACTTCCAAATTTATTATGGCCTTATCCCTTATCAAATCCAATGCTTCCTGGAGTGTTGGAATTAAATATTTAGGGTTACCTGCCAGATAATACTTGCGGATGGCATCAAGGCTAAGTTGCTGTATGTTTCCTTCGTGCCCGGTCATTCGATAGAGCCCGCGGTCATGAAATATGATAACGTCTCCCGAACCCGTATACCGGAGATCCATCTCAATACCGTTGCAGTTGATTTTAATTGCTTCTTCAAAAGCTTGCAGTGAATTCTCAGGCGCAAAACTGTTTGCACCCCTATGCGCAAAAATCATCATAGTTTCTTAGAGCAAAATGAAATATCAATCCTGTTTACTTAGCGGAGTTCCTGATACCGGAAGGGATATATTCATTCCATCCTTAGCCAAAATAATCTCTCCGCCAAAAAATTTGCGAGCCACACTTTCAAGATCACTTCTTATTGCATCCGGATAGAAGTGGGTTAACACCATTTTCTTTGCTTTAGCTTCATGAGCAATTTTAGCGGATAAGCTGGGCGAGAGATGCCCTTCAACTGCATGTTCATCCGGGTGAGAACACTCCAGAATAGCAATGTCCACTTCCCTGCAAATCCTTATAAGTTCCTGGCAATAACCGCTATCCCCTGAAAACGAAATTGCGGTTTCACCAATTTCAAACCTGTAGGCGACGCTTTCGCTTTTATGAATGACCTTGTTCCACAACACCCGAAACCCGGGAAAGTCCAACAAACGCCTGCCCAATTCAGAAAATCTTACGTTCATCGCGGAATCCTGAACCCAGCGACCATACGCTGTTTCCATGGCTCTGATAAAATTCAGTAGTCCTTTTGGTCCCCATACTTGCAGCCGCTCCTGCGGTCGCTCGATTCGCGTATTCCGCAAGGCAAATAAAAATGATACCAAATCTCCTATATGATCCGGGTGAAAATGTGTTATAAAAATATAATTCACCGAGTGGATGTCTATTTTTTCTTCAGCCAATCGGTGTAACGCGCCGCACCCAATATCAATTAGGATCTTCTCTTTAAGTGTTTCAAGAAAAATACATGTACATGAACGATCCGGATCAGGAGCGATAGAACCCGTGCCTATAAATTTCACATTTACATCCTGGGACATAGCCATTCCTCGACGAATCGACCATAGAATTTAATGATTATTGATAACTTTTTCAAAAGCTATCTTGAATTCAAACAGATTTTGTTTTAGAATATGACATAATTGTCGAATAAGTTACAAATAAGGTGATTTTCCGGAGACATCTGAATGAAAAAGAAGTCGACTAAATTTCTGTTAATCTTGATCCTCGGTCTGGCGGTGTCCTGCGACAATGACCCGATCCAGAAGGGTGACGAGGCATTCAAGAAGGATCAGTTATTGGATGCACAGAAGTATTATGAACAAGCCTTAGAAGAAAATCCCGGGGATGATCTCCTCAAAGAAAAACTTATGATTACATATTTCAGGACCGGCGAAAATTTCTACCAAACCCGCAAACTAGTGACGGCCTATGAAGGACAAATAAAACAGGGTTTTGCGTACCTTCCGGAAACGGTCTCAGATTCTTTAAAAAAGATAATTGGGGCCACGCTATTAAAATTAGCAGAAGCGTTCAGAGAGGCACCGGCCGAGAACGAATATTCGAAAAAAGAATTTGAAGATAAGGCAATTCACTATTTAAAAACAGCGTTGGAATATGATTCAACAAACACTGCAATTTATGATGCTTTGCAGAGCATCAAAGGAGAGGAAGTCACAAACCTGATAAAAAAGGGCCTGCTTTATCACCAGGCAGGTGAGAAGAAATCCGAAAACTATTTTGTTGCTGACTATTATTTCCTAAAAGCCCTTGAATTGGATCCCAAAAATAAGGAAGCTGCCAAAAATTTGAGATTGAACCGGCAAAAGGCACTGACCGTATACAATTATGAACAATTCACTCCCATAAAAATTCTGAAGCAGTCAATGATTGGCCAACTTCTTGTATTTGAAATAAAAATTTTGAACAATACGAACAGAGTAATTGATTTAAAAGGTGATGGTTTTTCCCTGGTTGCTTCAGACGGAACCAGATTGGGAGGTTTTTTCTCGGAAGTATTTGAGATGCCTTATCTCACCAAGAAATTATCATCCGGTCAGGAAGCCAAGGGTGTGGTTAGTTTCCAAGCGCCCCAAGGCAAGAGATATATCCGTTTGGAGTACGATGGCGGAGGAAAGATTGCAGGGCACAAATACCTTCCCTGAGCCCTGTGGATTATACCTGCGAGAGCCATTAGCAGACTCCCGCAAGCAAGTTAGTTAGATCCAAACCTCTCACATTATTTGCAATATGAAATCATCCATGACAAGATTCCGACTAAGACCTGAACATCCCGTCAGTGTCGGTCTACGACCTCATAGAGGAATGAAATCTTCCACGATTTCACTTCATCAGAATCATTTTCTGCACTTTGAGATAGTTATCAGCCGAGAAGCGGTAGATATAGATACCGCTGGCGACCTGTGCTCCGGCGTCGTTCCGGCCATCCCACTCGATACTGTGATAACCTGCCTCTATGCGGGCATCCACCAGCGCCCGCACCCTCTGACCCAATACGTTGTAAATAGTCAGGTTCACATCACCACTCTGCGGCAATTGATATTTAATTGTCGTTGACGGGTTGAAAGGATTGGGATAGTTGGGACTTACTGCAAAGGTTTTGGGAAGCTCTGAAGGATCGTCCATAATCCCCGTCACACCACTCACAAGCATGTGGACCCCGGCGCGCATCTCCGGGTTCACCGGATCGTTGCTGCTGACCAGGACATCAGCATAATAATCGCCATTCTCCAGACCGGTGGGATCGAAGGTCAATTCGACGTCCATGCTGTCGCCGGGGGCTACCTGTCCGGCTTCCGGATTGGCGCTGATCCAGTCAATTCCGACTCCGGTTACGATGGCACAGTAATAGGGTGAATAGCCGGTGTAGGTGTTATTCGTGGCCGTTGCTCCTGGCGGAAATCCGCCGGCTATGTTCCCCGGAATTCCGGTTTCCAACATACCAAAAGATGTTGGCAGCGGGGTTGTTTCCGAACCGCGGTAATAGGTATTGTTGCCCGGCCATGCGGCTCCAATGTAGTAGTAGAATCCCACCTCAAGCGGTACATTAATCGGACCTGAACTGTAAAACCCTTCGCCGGTGCCGGAGCTGGCAAAGTGAACTTCATCAATTTTGTTATAGGTACCGATGACAGAGGTTCCGCGATAAACGAAGAATCTCAATTCATCATCTGTCGGTATGCTCAGATAGAAGCGGTGCTCAATCAAAGTGGTCGCGGTGGATACACTAAAGATGTTTCCCCGGTCACGCAGTGTGCCCGTAAACGGATTTGCTGTTGAACCGAAGATCTCTTCACCTTGTATTTGATCGCGAAGCATCCCTCCCACCGAAGAATTCTGTTGTGTTTCTTCAATCGCGTTTACCACGCCCCTGTGAGCGGTTCGCCTTTTCATCGCAGCCAGTACTGGCGCAGACAGGGTCGCTTCATCCACTTTGGCTGATCCTGCTCGCTTTGCCGGCTGTGCCGGTCCCACCGTGAAGGTCAGCGGGCCTAATCCGCTATTCCTGATGGTGAGGGAATCCACGGCAACAGCTCCACTGTCTACCGTAACGTCAAATGTATCCGGCGCGATGCTGATCACCGGCGCATCGTTTACCTGAAGCGTTACCCCTACCGTGTCCGCATCGTTTGCGGTATCATTACCGGCTACAATTAAATCGGCATTGTAGATCCCGGCCGTCAGTCCGCTGGCATCCAGGCTTACACTTAACGAGTCTGATTGACCCGAAGTAAGCGTGCCGGAGGCCGGAAGTACATTCAGCCAACTCGCCACGGGGTCTTCGATGACGGTGTAATTCAACGCAGTCGGCAATAAGGCCAGATTGGATACGGTAACGGTATGCATACTGGCTGCGCCTACCAGCAGCGTATCACTGATCGCGAGTGGAGCTACCGTCATATTTGGATTCGCAGCCAGCGATCCAAAGAATACATCATCAATGGCCATGTCGCTGGTAAAACTGCTGCCGGTAATGCCGCGGAAACGCACCTGAATGGGAGCGCCGCTATAAGCCGACAGGTCAACCACGGCCTGCAGCCACGGATCAGTTTGATTGAGCTGCTGCTGGCCAACCAGCGGAGCCATTACATCGAGATTCCACATGCCATTGGCATATACATCCACATGAAGCTCTCCCATGGCCGCTCCATACATATGGTACCAGAATGCCATTCCAGGCAGAGAAACTGTTCCCAGATCAATAAAAGGGGTGGTTAAATGGGCAACCATATTAGGAAAATTAGGCGTAGAAGCTTCCGTATACATATAAAATCCAGATGCTGTACCCGTAGTATGATCAACCGTGGGACCGGTGCCGGTGGAGGAAGTTCCACCTGCATTAACCGTCCAGTCAAAGTCATCGTCCTGCTCATTGGTCCATTGAACCGGAAGCGCACCACCGGCTTCGAAGTCTTGCGAATAGGGCGCAACAAAAGGCGGATAGGCGGTGTTGCTGGCAGCGCTTTCGTTGCTTGGCGATTCGTTATCCATCGCGGTCACATAATAGGGAAGATTGGCTCCTCCGGGTGTGAACAAAGCCGAATCGGCTGAACCGGTATCCGCGGGCGAACGGGTAAAGGTGGTTACAAGGCTGCCGTCCTCATAAAGATTGATCGCATCAAAGTCATCCATGGGCGTGCCGTCCACATTCTCCGAAGGATTCGTCCAGTGTGCCATCAACTGACCGCCGGAAGCAGTAGTAATGGAAAATACATTTGGCGGGCCAGGTACAGGGCTTCCCCCGGCTGTCCAACAGACTTCATTTGTCTTAATACTTGTGCTATCATTTGCAATTAATTGGGCCTGCAAAACATAAGTATATAATTGTCCATCGTTTAAATTGGTATCAGTGTACTGACCGATTCCTCCTGCAACCGAGGCAACATTAACAGTGTCGCGCTCGATTTCGATGGTAAAATCACCTGGATTTAAAGGATCACCGTTAAAAAGCGTGGTAGGGTCATCCCATTGTAGCAGCATTGAAGTAGGTGTCGTATAATCACTGTAAGCAGAAACATTTGTTGGAGGATTTGGATCAGCGGGATCGGACAATTCAGACAATGCTTGTTGATAAGCTGCATAAGCATCAATCCTACCTGCTCCATAACGATTATCCTTACCCGGGTCCCCTTTTTCAACTGCTGTCGTTTGAAGGATTCGGCTTACATCCTCAGGCTCCAAGTTGGGATTAATCGATAATATCAATGCTGCTGTTCCTGCTACATGAGGTGTAGCCCCCGATGTACCACCAAAGGAGGAATATCCGCCACCGGGTACCGTGGAGGTTGTACCTTCTCCCGGGGCCGCAACATCAGGCTTGAGTAGACCCATGGAACCCGGTTGGGTCTCATAAGGATAATCCTGATACTCCAGAGGTACCGGATAAGGATAGCTGGGATGATTTATCTGGTAATCCTCCCATGCCCACGGACCATAAGGAGAGCTGCTGACAATAATATCAGTAGACGCATTAACATTGGCCGCTCCAACGACTGAACTGATTCCTCCCACAAGGGTCTGATCGGGATGGATCCAGGGACCTGGTGAATTCCCCGGTGCTGATATATTGAACGGCACTCCATAACTGTTTCCATCATTACTGGTGGAATTGGTGTGAAGAACTCCTGCGGCAAGTTCCATGTCGTTGGTTTGCCTGAACATCGGATAATTGGGCTGCGGTGAAAAACCCCATTTCGCACTGAATGAGCTGGTCGTAACATTCGCACCATTCTCAAATGCATACTGATATGCTGACCACCAGACCGACTCGCCACCGGTATTGATGTTCAGATTCATCAGTTTAGCCCGCGGGGCTACACCGGTCTCTGTCCCGTTTGTGCCATCGCCGGCAACAATACCTGCAGTCGATGTCCCGTGACTGATGCTCGCCGTGGAGGGATCATTAGTATTATTTGAAAAATTCCAGCCAATAAAATCATCCACTTTCCCGTTACTATCATCATCCACGCCATTTACATCTCCGGGATCAAATACCCACGACGAACCACTTAATTCAATGGTATGGCCGTCACCGTCAGCGTCCTCGCCCAAATTATTCCAGATATTATGTATTAAATCCGGGTGCTTCCAGTCTGTGCCACCATCAACATTTGCAACGATAACGCCCTGACCGCTGTCTCCTTCCGCCCATACCGCCGGGGCATTAATGAGCGTCAAGCCCGGCTGAGGAGAGAAGGTAGGGGCAAGTATGATATTGTTTTCTTCATTATATTTAGAAATTCCATTATCATCCACAGCTTCTTCACTGCTGATCGGGCGGTCATACCTGATCTCTTCAATCTCTTGAAAATCACGGGCAAGCTCCTCTATTACAGAGGATTTGGCCTTGAAAGCAATGACGTTAATCGACCAGATATTCTCTACATGCCCAATTAATTCCTGAGACTTTTTATCCTCCAAATAGGAAAGAACACGGCTCTGTGAATACGCGGCATGTTCCTTCAGAATACGAACAACTTCTTGGCGCCGATCTTCACGCCGTAAGCCCTGTGTCGTTCCCCGCAGATAATCTAGCGATAACCGATCCTTGAGCATTATGTAGACGGGGATAAGGTCTTCATCTCCGGATGATTTCATTAACTCCTGCAAATAAGGATGAATACGTGAATCAGGATTATCAGCAAAAACAGCTTGACTGGACAGCAACATCCCCGCCAAAAGAATAAATAAAAAAACTGCCCGGTACATGAAATTTGAATTCATAACCTCTCCTTTAAGTCTGGGTGAACGGTGGTACTATCCAAATTACAAAAGTTATTTATTTCACATTATTCCAAGAATTCTGATCTTGAAATATGTCGTTCCTTTCCTATGATTAGATTCCGACTAAAACCTGAACATCCCGTTCAATGTCGGTCTACGACCTCATAGAGGAATGAAATCTTCCGTGATTTCACTTCATCAGAATCATTTTCTGCACTCTGAGATAGTTATCAGCCGAGAAGCGGTAGATATAGATGCCGCTGGCAACCTGTGCCCCGGCGTCATTCCTGCCATCCCACTCTGCACTGTGATAACCTGCCTCTATGCGGGCATCAACCAGTGTCCGAACCCTCTGACCCAATGCATTGTAAATCGCCAACTTCACGTCACTCGTCTGCGGTAACTGATACTTGATCGTCGTCGTCGGGTTGAACGGATTGGGATAGTTGGGACTCACACCAAAGGTTGTGGGAAGTCCCTCGCCTTCGGCTATGCCCGTAACTTGCTTCGCACTTCCTTCAACATACACACTCAGGGTATCATTCACCGGATCATTACTCACAAACCGAATCCACCCGGTGTAATCCCCCTGCGTCTGTGGTGAAAAACTGATATTCACCCCCTGCGCAGAACCCACATCTACGGTAAAAGAAGTGACGTCCACACCAAATATTCCGCCGCTTCCCAGTACTTGCGACACAACCAACGGCTGCACGCCAACGTTATGTATCTCAATTTCTATTGAAGAAGTATCACCCACTAATGTGGTATCAAACAATACCGAATCCTGCGAAGCTGCAATCGCCGGCGCCGGTAATCCCAGATAGGTATTATCTACAAACCAGTCGTCATTGGGAGTGGTGGGATTCGCACTGCCCCTGCTCTTGATGCGAATCTGAAACTGGCTGTACAGGTA
>Ga0209536_100012247_pt1 | contig 12494 bp, 12 predicted proteins | sample DeeMarSeWOR28_12_FD_187461 | JGI IMG/M metagenome (GOLD analysis project Ga0209536, IMG submission 187461) | Marine sediment microbial communities from White Oak River estuary, North Carolina - WOR-2-8_12 (SPAdes) (version 2) | ecosystem: Environmental > Aquatic > Marine > Intertidal zone >...
CGAGCATAATCCTATCGATGTTCTGGTCAGCAGCAGGATCAGTTTCGTGGATGATTTTTTCCTTCAGTCGTATTGCCTCAAGGTATGTCGGGCGAAGTTCAAGTACGATATCCAGCTCCCGCATCGCGGATTCGTTGTCACCTTCAATATAGTATCTTGCGGCCCACGCGTAACGGTCTTCGGCCAGTCTCGCTCTGCCTATCCACTGCAATTCATCCCTGGCACCAAATCTCTTACGCCGAACATCATCAGCCCTTACATCACTATTTGTCTCTTCCGGCTCATCTATAATATGAGGCGTAAGCAGCACAATAACTTCCTGGCGTTGAGTTTGATCGTTAGTACTTCTAAATAAAGCTCCAATAAGTGGAAGGTCTCCGAGTAAAGGTATCTGGCTTCGGCTTGTAACCACAACATCTCTAAAGAGGCCACCGATAACAATTGTCTGTCCATCTTTGACCATAACGTTTGTCGCCAGTTCCGCAGAGAACTCATCAGGAATATCATTGGCCTTCAAAGTACCGGAACTATCTTTGGGATGGATATCCATCCTGATATAGCCATCGTTACCTATATAGGGCCTGAAAGAAAGTTTTGTACCCGTATCGAGGAACTTTACACTCTGAGTGGTGGAGGTTTGCGTTTGTGTAGTTTGATCTATATAGCCAATCTTGGTTCCGATGTAAACCTGGCCAAGCTGCTTATTGACGGCCAGAATCTTTGGATTAGCCAGGATGGTGGTGTCGGTTACCGTTTCCAGAGCTGTTATAAATGCCGACACATCGCCACTGCTGATTCCGACTCTCAAACCGTCGCCTCCAACACGGGCAAATCCGGCCGTTTCAATCATTGAGCCGTCAATACCCGCTGCTATTTGCTGAATAGGCGTTTGAGCCGTAACCGCAGGATTAAACTCATCTGCTGCCTGTGCAATTGTACCTTCTAAATGAGTACCAACCATAAAGTTCAGGTCAACACCAAACTCCATACCTTCATTCAAAGTAGCACTTAGAATCGTAGCTTCGACCAGGACCTGCCTTGGACGAACATCCAGTTCCGCAAGCAGTTTTTCCACCTCAGCTATGTTCTCAGGATAGTCGAGAATAATCAGGTGGTCATTCAAGGCCATAGTATCACCACCACCTGTGCCCACGCTAATAGACTCACCGGTAGGCACGACGAGTTCGGCAGGTGAACTGCCTTGAATGCTCCCGGCACCACTAAGTACGGGGGTGATGAGCTTCTGTGCTTCAGCAGCACTCATATAGTAAAGCGTAAAAACCTTGTATACCATTCGGTCTTTATCTTCCTTGATCTTTTTGAATTCCTCAGTAGTATACACCCAGATAACACCATCTCTCTCTTCATACTTATACCCATGACCGAGAATCGCGTTGAGGGCACTCTCAAATGTCATATCATAAAGAGTGGCAGCAGTAACCATCCCGTCCACTTTTGCGGAGGGTACAATATTTTTCTGGTACTTTGTGCCTAAAAACCGGAGTGCATCCCTGATTGTCATGTCACTCTTGAAACTGATTGACTGAATGGGCTTTACAGGCTCACCCTCACCGCCACTTACTTCAACACCTACGGGCTCTATACCTTCATTGGCAACAGCCGCAGCCGGGCTCTGGCCAACACCGCCGACTGCAATTGCCGCTACCACAGACAATATGAAGCCCAACACCAACAAGTCTTTTCTGATTTTTACATTTTTTTCACAATACATAATTTACCTCTCTTTCTTAAACATTCATTTCCAAACACACAGCAAAAACAGGACACCGATTAACACTTATTCAGTAACTTCAATAGCCTTCATAACTTTCAATTTTATTTCCGCTTCTAAACATTTTATAACCACCACGTTTTCTTCAATTCCTACTACTTCACACTCATATTTATTACCTCCATCTTTAACGAGAAATTTGTCCCCCACGGACAGCAACTTACCATTGATAAAGGCCTGAGGATTTCCGTCCGATCCTATCACTATCGCTTCCAGGTTTAGCAGCTTCGCCACTCGCCTCACAACTTCTTCATTGCCATCCTTTGAATAGACATTCACTTCTTTATTACCATGATTTTCTTCACCTTTATTAAAGTTCCTCCAACCATTCGCAGCGAAAAAATCTCTTGTGAGAACATCATTACGGCCCGGAATTTTCGGCAAGTCCATGAAAGATACTTTTAATTCCACCTTTGCTCCGGAGCCATCCTGATTTACATTTTCCTGTCTCTGTGATGCGTCAGCAGTCTCCGGGCTCTTTTTGCCGAGGACCCTGGCCCACATAAAGATCATCAACGCAATCAAACACACTGCGGTGACGGTCTTTTTCTTTTCCGCCGCCAATCGGCTAACAAGCCTATTAGCTCCGTTAACAGTACTTTTCACATTATGTGACATATCTTTTTATCCACGCTCGGATTTCGGCCTGTAATAAATAACCACTTGTGCCTTCATGCTAACTTTACCGCTAAAATCGCTATCGTTGACAAGCTTTATGTTCTCAATACGAACCAACCTATCCAGTCTCTGCATTTGTTTTTGAAACTCGAACACCTGAGCCAACGTGCCTTCACACTGCATATCCACGGGTATACAGTTCAATCCCCTGACGGTTATTTCCTCACCTGGGGCAATCACCTGCTCCTTTAGATTATTCTTACCCATCAAATCAGCAATCTGCTGCAAAAACATACCGAAGTCGTTTTGCTCAGGAATATTGGCCTTATAGTTTCCAACCGTAGCTTGGAAGTTCAACAATTGCTCTTTCAGCAACTGCATCTGCACCCTTTCCATCGATGCCTGATTGATAGCAAGCATCTGGGCATTCCTTTCCTGCTCGACAGCCTTCATTCTTTTTCGCAAAGGCAGATATCGAAACAGTAAAAATGCTGTTACTATCGTTCCTGCCGCGATAAATATTGCTATTTGTTTTCTTTCCTGAAACAACATTCTCACTTTAAGCCTTTTATAGTTCGCGATAATTTGCCAGATAACAACTTATCTCAAACTCACTTACCTGGAAATTCTTTCCGGTCCCCACCTTCATCTTCCTGTTTCGTGAAAATGACGGGTATACGTGGTGAAAATACGGCGACTCTTCCAATTTGCATATTAATTCCGCTATATCACCGGCCTTTGTCGCGACACCATTTATCACCACTCTGAATCGCACGTCACCAAGCGACAATTCACCTTTTGCAGCGACGGTACGACCGACTGCTCTGGCAGCAGTATTAGTGGGCCCGGAGGTTTTCCGCCGCTTTTCGTCGACAAACTTCTCAGCGTCGAATTCGACCTCGCGAAGAACAATATTGTCATCAATCAAATAACTCATCTCAGCTAAAACACTTGCGACATCAATTTTGGAATCCATTTCTTCCATAAATTTCACTTTTTTCTTCAAGCCGGCCACTTCACTTTTAACTCTTTCGTATTCCATTGATACGGCTTCCGCTTCGGCCTGTACCGCTTTTCTCTGTTGAACGTCTGCCCCGGCCTTCGAAATCGAACGGATGGTAACAAAATTCCATACTATCATTATTAACAGCACACCGCCCATACCGATCACTTGCGCGCGATAACCAATCTGACGCTGTCTGCTGCTCTTATACCATTCCGGAAGAAAATCAATTTCTTTCATTGCTAAGCACCTACTTTTTGGGCTTCGGAAGTTGCCAAACACTCTTTTCCACTTTCGCCGTCCTCATTCCAGCCTTTTAGACCAAGCCCCACAGCTACCGCCCACTCACATAAAAAACCTCGTTTGTCGCTATCGAAATTTAAGCTCGTCATATCAAAGCCTCTCAACGGCTGAGCCATCTCAATCTCAACCGCCAATTGCCGCTTTAATACATTGAGCAGGATTCTTTCGTATGCCTCTCCACCACTAAAGACCGCCCGCTCTACCCTTTTTCCTCTGAATGTAACCGTATAATATCTAAAACACAGTGATATTTCTCTTGCTAACTGTTCAGAAACAGCATTTATGGCATCAACCATCACCTGGCGTGTCGATGCATCGAGTGTTTCCAAAACTGCTTCCTGGTTGTTAATACCCACCTGCCCATGCCGACCTTCCGAGGTTTGACCGGAATCCCAAAGACTTCTTTTGGGACATGCAGTTCTTTCCATTCTCAACTTACCTCGAAGCATCTCTGCCTCGTTAATGGTAACTCCCAATTTTGTCGCAACTTCCTTGTTGAAGCTCTCTCCCCCAATCGGTATCTGCTTTACGAAACTAATCTCCCGCCCACGACCGAAAACAACGGTTGTAAAGCGGCTTCCCACATCTACACAAACAGCCGCGTGTTCTTTATCCTCCTGACGCTGTAGTGACCTTCCGAAGCTCCTAAATAGTGCACATGGGACCATATCAATACCTACTGGCCTAAGTCCAACCTCTTCAAGCAACTCAATATGGTTTTTAATTGACTCATTATCTGCCGCAAACAGAATAAATTCGCTCTTAATTTCATCACCCTGATGAACATCTCCAACAAGCATATAGTTAATTGCGTCTGTTTCCGGGTCCAATCCAAAACGCTGGGCAGCTTCTTTCCTTAAAGCCTGACCAATCTTTTCACTCTCAGCCCGGGCCAATCGAAGACTTGTAATTTTCAACCTGTCACTGGTTAAGCACGAGATTACTTTTTTCCCGCGAAAGTTACCTTCCAGCAGCATTTGTTTTATCTTCGAAACAACAAAATCTCTCCTTTCGTCAGGATCTCCATTTATACGGGAATCAATTCGGGCTTTATCCGCGGCGAGAACACTTATGTGCCCTCCATTGATTGCCAATTGAATCATCTTGATGGAACTATGGCCTATGTCCAATGCTATTGGCCGCTGACCCCGAGTTTTAATTTTCCAATTTATCATCCACCCTGCTCCAGTCAGTCCACAATGGAGATGAATCCCGTAACAGGTTCTACATTAACCGTTGCGGCCATTCGCCCGGCTTTCAGGGTGATAACACCGCTATTCAACGGATTGCCGAGGGCATCGTAGGGACTTCCAAGATAATCAAATTGAATCACGCTGGTCGCATCAAAACTAACGTCCTCAATATCCACTTTGCTCAACCTGCCGTCATTTCGAAAGTCTACGATGTAATCAAAGCCTTTTTTCACAGGATGAGGAATAACGGCACCAGCCTGGTCCTCTATCCGGTAAGTCTCCGTTGTCTTATCAAACACAACAGAAAAGCTCTGACCTTTGCTGATAGCTATAGTCTTGGCATACTCCAGGTCGGCCGCAATGACATTGGCCGCAGACCGAATCTGAAAACTCGCTCCCGAAGTCATTATCGGTATCGCCATCATTGCCGCTATTGCAAATATCACAATTACAATCACAATCTCTATCAGAGTAAAACCACCGCTTGCAGCTTTTAAATGGTATCTTATTTTGTGCCTGTCACAGCAACAAAGATTTCGGCGTATTCCGCATCGCATTCGAGACATCACACACGACGCACTAGACGCACTACTTATCATAGATGACGATCTTAAAGTCATCATTCCCACCAGCCTTTCAGCTATACTTTTGCGCATTATAAAACCCTACCTTCTCTCTATTTTCGTCCCCTTTTAGACACATCTTTACCAACCAGTAATCCAATACAGACAAGTATTTATATTCGCTAATATCCCTGCCCCGTTGAGTCCGACAAAAACGGCCCTCTTCCCTCAAATTCCACATTCATTTGATTCGCGCCGAAGGCAATACAACTGTCAAATCCCATACCTTTTACAATAATGGCCAATAAAACCGATACAATCGTCAAGATAGTATGATATGAACACTCGAACTACTTCGATATCAGGGGAAGGCTGGGACGTGTATTTAGTGTTATTAATTTACTTCGAAATTTTCTTTTAATTGCATCCAAAGGCCGATAAGCATTAGTTGTTCGAATTCAGCCATTAGTGTTGATTTGTCATGAATTACAGACCTTATTACGAACGACCGTGTGATTATTGTTTACTCTCTTGTGATGCTCTTAAAAAACGCCCCACCGGCCGGTGACCATCTTGCGCAATTGTCCGCTACGGGCCAGGTCTGAATCGCAGCTATAGCAGGTTTCGCTGTGATAACAATAGAAATCGTACTTGAATCTGATCCTTCAATGCCACCATTGGCGATAAACAGTCCGCCATTAATAATCATATTCTGAGCACCCGAACTGACCGTTATCTTCTGACCGATTTGGGCAAGGCCTCTAACTTCCAGCGCTCCGCCGTCTTCTATTATTACCTCACCGCTCACCAAAAGAGCCGGGAAATTTTTGACAGCGCTAATCACATTATTCGTACCACTTACCCTCAAGTCACCGTTAACCACAAGTGCGCCTTCGACATTTACATTACCCGGCAGTTCTACCCCCCCGCTGCAGTAACGAATTCCAGCGGGATTACCTGCGGAAGGAATAAAGTTACCTTCCGGGTGAACATTGACGTCAACAATATGCGTCGAATAGGTTGTCGAACGAATATAATATGCTGAGTTGAAATCACTGACCTGAAGGGAAGGCCAGGTTACAGGTTCCACGGCAACTGTTTCGTTTTTCCTGCCCGTAACATCTGAGGCGGTAATATTGCCGCCGGCAAAAACATCACCGTCTATATGTCCGCCGCCTGTCAGATGACCACTACAGTAAACATCTCCGTTAACTGTAATTCTCTGTGAAACAGTCGCGTCCCCCCCGGCCCAGAACGCTATACACGGGTCAAGCCGAAGCTCGGCTTTTAAACCGCAGCGACCGACTCTCTCACCGTTTTTTTCACTGTAAGCAGTGCATGTTATCTGATAATTACATTCGGCAAGCTTAACCACATTGACATCATAGTAATCATTGCTGCCCGCCGCCAACTGCTGACCTACATCCCCCTGCCAGTATTCCGTTTCCACATCCTGGGAACTAAGTATCAATCCTCTTGCATGCTCTAATCCTGATTCAGCCAAATGGGCCATCCTTGTTCGCAATATCATATTGTTACCACAGGCCAACTCGACATCGCTTCGGGATATAAAGCCGAGTGATAACACCGTTATTGCCATAACGACAATCAGCACAACAAGCAGTATGGCACCTTCCTGTTTTTTTCTTTTAATTCGTTCCATTTTTAATCATCATCGCTGTTGATAACATCGCCACTATCATTGAGCAGATATCCCGACCAGCCATGAAGGGCTGTGTTTATCTGATATTGACGAACAACTCCATCTTCTACCAAGTCAAAGGACAAACTTACCAACTTACTCCACGGCGGAGACGAGTCCAACACTATCTGGGCATTACTGCACTCCGGCACCAGTGTCGCTTGTCTCTCGTCGCAAATAAGCATCAACTCATGTTTGGCCGTACCACCCTGAATACTGCTCAACGTTACCCGCCAGTTTTCGGCAGAAGGAAATTCCAGCAACCGTAAATAATTTCGTCCCGTTCCCATCTCTATATAGACCAGTTCCCTTGGATTAATCTGGCCATCGCCATTGTCATCAGCACGCCAAACGGCCAAATCATCACCGGGCATGGCGCATACGAGTTTGCAGTGCCGAATCAACTCGGAAATCCTAAACGTCGCGTAACGCACAAAAGCCTGTGTCCGGCTTGCTGTATCCGTGACATCATTTGCAGAACTCATAGCAAAGGCGAGCGTTAATACAGCAGTAGAAACAATGGCGGCCACAACAAGGGCCAACATCAGTTCAGCCAGTGTAAAACCGTAACAATCAAAGGCCGATAATGGTCGTTTCCTCTTTCTCATCTCTCAATCACTCACAAGCCTGCTAATAGCCGCAATTTCTCTACCGCTATAAAATACTCGAACGATAATGCGAATGAATTTCAGGTCCCCATCTCCGCTTTCCTGCGGCATAACAACATATACGCAGCTCACATCTCTGCTGAAGTTGGCGTAATTTAAATCAGTAAAAACAGTCCCGCTCGCATCCTTTACCTGACCCTGCGGTTCGGCATACCCATCGTATTCGGCTATTATCTGTTCGAATGGTGTATTTACAATCTCCTCCATCAAATCACCGGCGAGTTTGGCGGCCAATGTCCCGCGCGCGCCTTCGACCCGTACCGCCGCTCCGCTCATAAACGGCAACAACACTCCGGCAGCAGCAATACCCAACACTACGGTTGCCATCATCGCCTCTGCCAGAGTAAAACCATTTCGATATTTATTATAACTGATCATTTGATACTTATATAATTAACAACCAATCAAAAGAGGCCGACTTGCTATCGGCAATCGCCTAAGTACGGTCAGCCCATTTCAAAACCTCAACTTCAAAAACAACATCAATCGTTTACAATATCGTCTTTCGAAGCAGGAACATTAATATTTCGTATTTTTGTATTTTTAAAGACCTGCATGTGGCACGCTGCGGTCAGCCTGGAATAAACCAGCCTCAGTATCAGGCCTTCAAACCGCTATGCCTGCCCCTGCCGGTTAACCCTTTCTCATCAACCCTTCCTGAATTTTCAAAAGGGCTGACCAGTTCCGGCTATTCGCTAAATCTGGTCAGCCCTATGTTTTCCAAATTAATTAATCGCCATTAGTGGCTTGCCGTTTTATTCACGGCGCAAATTTTCAAACTCTTAGTAGTCAACATGAGGCACGCTGCTGACTTGATTGACTCCGTCATCAGCAGGCTGGAACAACCCGGCATCGGAACCGGAAATCACGAAGTGCCATGCGGTATCGGTAGTTCCGACTGTGAGTTTTGCTGCTCCAGTTGTAACATTTGAAAAGTCATTGAAAGGATTGATAGGAATAGCTCTCATGTAGGGTCCGAACTTAAATGTCGGGTCGGAACCACCACTTGTATCAACTACCCCTGCCTGGTTGGTTTTGTTCGTCATTGCATCTACAAAGCTCACGCCACCACTACTATTAGTAGGATCTCCCGGCAATTCATCATTGTGATGAATCTTATAAAGCTCTATCTGTGAGCGCATCGCCTGGAGGTCGCTGACCAATGCCGATTCCTTCGCTTCAGTACTTGCACTGGTAAACTGAGGAATCACGATGGCAGCCAGGATACCCAGAATGACCACCACAATCAAAATTTCCACTAATGTAAAACCTTTTTCAGCTCTCATCTTTTTGCCCTCTTTTCTTTCTTTTTACATTTCACCCTTGTTACTGTTCTCTTTTACAACTAAGTAAAAGTTACGATTCTTTTCTTTTTCTAAACTGTAAACAAAATAGCAATAATCCCGAGTACACTCATTACAATCAAAATCTCAATCAAAGAAAAACCACTTCCTTCCGTTCTCATCTTTCCCCCTCGTTCTTAAGTGAAACTGCACACACAAGCTATAAAATGCGGTACAGTTCACTTTATCGTCTTAATCGAAACAAGACTTAACTGCACCTTTACTTTTCTGTATGCTTTTAGTTCCTCCTCAAATAAATACATATAAAAAATACTTCTAAGCAATACTTCGACAGTTTTACACGGACACTCAAACCCATACGTCCGAAAAAAATGTCAGCTTGTTGTTTTCTCCCGCGAGTTCTATGCGAGTATCCAAAAAAAATATAAGAAATAAATTTTATAGTGCCAAATTTTCAGATGTGAGAATATAGAATGTAGTTCGATTTTTAACTGTAATGGCCCGTCTTAGCCAGGGGTTCTGTGAGAAAGCAGTCTATAAATAATAAGCAACCACTAATCAACAATCGATGTAGTCGGGTGCGTTTTCGACGTGTATTTTTCTTATTGTTTGGCCGGCGTGAAAAATCTCCATTCGGATATAATTTATAGCCTTCAGTACCGATTCGATTTTATCGGCCCACTCAATCAGAACAACAGACTGCGGCCGGCAGTATTCATCGAAGCCGAGCATCTCGAACTCGGCAATTGAATTCAGCCGGTAAGCATCTATATGGTAAATATCCAGCCGGCCTGCATACTCATTAACTATGACAAACGTGGGACTATTGACCTGCTTACTATCTTCAGCCCCTGCACCGGTGGCAATCCCTTTGATCAAATGTGTCTTGCCGCTGCCCAATAGCCCACAAATACCTATAACTTCACCACCTTTTAATTGTGAGCCGATCCTGCGACCAAAGTCTATCGTTTCCTGTGGTGAATTCGAAATTATGTCTAAATCCATAGCGTGCAGCCAATAATCGACTACTTCGTTTACTTATTTGCCCAATTGAGCAGGATAGTAATAGCCCATCGTCTGAGCGACGACACCCAGGCGATATTGATGGTCCTGCATAAGACACGTACGTCGGTGGGAAGCCGGTATAGTAGTGGTGTAGATACGTATCTCACCTTTGAGGCTGGTAATCACTTCTTCGCGGTGGTCACCCATACAATCAACCACCGCTATGACACGGCCCTGAATCGGCTGTATCGGGTCTTTGCCCCAATCGCGAATCGCTCCGGAGACGACTACTTCTTTCTGCGGGTCCGCATCCCACCAAACCGCGCGTGGACTCAGGGCTCCCATTTCTTTAAACTCTATAAGCTTGCCTTTGGCGCTGTAGAGCCATCGTTTCTTCAAATCTCTCTCTCCGGCAAAGACCTCCATACCGGGCGGGTCCTCGAGTATGTCACCTACCATACCCTGGCCGTGAATATGGCGCGTAGGTTCTTTGTGGGTCCAGAGTTTTCGGCCGGTTTTGGCGTCTACCACACATATTGCATCAGTTTGACGACGCGGTTCAATCCCATAGAAAATCTCCAGGCCGGGATTATCCGGGTCGATATCAGCAACGTAGCAAACATCGGGATGTCCCAACTCTGATGTCCACAGCCCCCTGCCATTATCATCCAGCACGGCCGAGCCGATGACCAGCTCATCTCGACCGTCACCATCAATATCGGCGGTTATTAAACCGTGAGCGCTCTGGCTGCGGTATTTTTCCTTCTCCTGCGTAGATTCCCAATACCAGATTCGTTTGAAATCTTTATCCAGCGCCTGCATTTTAATAAGATTATACGTGCCCCGCTGCATAATCAGAGAAGGCTTTTTGCCGTCGAGATACGCTACTGTTAGGAAATTACGGCAGTAATAATTATAACTGGAGAATCCTTCTCTGCTGAGCCAATCAGTTTTGGCAACAACCTTGCCGGTTTTGCCGTCAATTTTGACAAGATATTCAGGCCCGCTTTTGACCTGCCCCGTTTCCTCCCGAGGGTCTCCCTCGCCCGCCTTGCAATAGACCTCAGCCTTGCCGTCTCCATCGACATCGTAAACTATCCAGGGCGAATACCAAATCCCCGCCTCGATAGACCAGCCCATATCATATCGCCACATCATTGAGCCATCCAGACGATAGGCTTCGAGCTTATAAGTAGTGGTGCTTCGTTTCCAGTAACCGGGTCTTTGATAAGGGTCCGTATTGAAATTCGGCTGCTTGATGATGTATTCATAATTCCCGTCCCCGTCAAGGTCACCAATACCTACCTTCTGAAAATCATAATCGCCTTTCAATGGAATGGTAATATATGGTTTTGGAAATACACCAACAAAGCCGAGCTTTTCGGATTCTTTCAAGTCTCTATCCTTGCTGAATCTATACAGCGCATAGCCGGCAATAAGCTCCTTTGACTTTCGCTCTTTGTCGACGAAGCTGGTTTGCCGATACGGCTGGCCTTTCGTAAGATTCGTCCATTGACTTGGGACAGACAGGCCGTCGGGCACACGCAAAACCGTGAATGCCATATCAGGCGGGTCATCGGCCAGCAACCGCCAGCTCAGGAACACCGAGCCGTCTTCACGTTCAAGAGCCACCAATCCACGGTCCAACTTCTCTACGCCTAATGCTACTGTGTAAAGAGTAAAAACCAATAAACATCCAAGTATCCATGTAAATAGTCGATATCTCATAATTCACGTCCTCCTTTCAAATGGTCATATCCCCCAGCTTCCAAATCTTTAACCAAGCCACCCGGCATCTTTATCTGCATCTTCATTGCGTCTGTAATTTCTCCGATTTGGGTAATCGGTATAGGTCCATTCCATTTCTTTAATAACATCCGGCAATCTTCATTTGAAAGAGTAAAAAGCAACTCAAAATCTTCGCCATCGTTTAATGCTGAATCCAGCGGATTTCGACTTTCTTTCGCTCCATCCGAAACTGGAATCAGTTCCACGTTAATAATAGCTCCTGCCTGACTCGCTTTACAAATTCGGTTCAAATCAGTACTGAGACCATCGCTTATATCAATCATCGAATTGACCACCACCATTTGAGCGATTTTTACTGCTTCTCTAACTCTCGGTTCAAATTCCAAATGTTTGCGACCAACCGCACCACCCAGCGAACCTGTCACGCAAATACTATCGCCAGCCCTTGCACCTGACCGTTCAATCGGTCTATTGCCCGCTAATCTGCTGAGCATTGCCACGCTTATAACGAAGGGCTTATCATCACTCCAGCAAGTAATATCACCACCAACAAGCTCACAGCCAAACTTCCGGCCAGCGGCAGTAATTCCTGCA
>Ga0209536_100012248_pt1 | contig 12494 bp, 9 predicted proteins | sample DeeMarSeWOR28_12_FD_187461 | JGI IMG/M metagenome (GOLD analysis project Ga0209536, IMG submission 187461) | Marine sediment microbial communities from White Oak River estuary, North Carolina - WOR-2-8_12 (SPAdes) (version 2) | ecosystem: Environmental > Aquatic > Marine > Intertidal zone >...
GTTCCTTTTTAAACGAATACGCTTTAAGAGTTTTGGATGAATAAAAATCAGACTTCATCTTTAAATCGTATCACCAGTTGAACTCTGCTTTTATAGATATGTCAGACTGAAAACACTTCTCTATTAGAAGCATAATATTACCAGCATATTCCTTCATAATGAACATATTGTTCCTTTGGATTTGGAGCAATTCTAACTAGATCAACAATGATTTTATGCGTGTCTGTTTTAGCAAGGATCTTTTTAAACGCCAGCTAGCCTACCTCAAAGAAAGCGGCATCCGTGTAGTTACTTTCAGTGAGGCCATTAGAAAACTAACCTCATCAGATGCAAGCGGCAGGTTTGTGGTTATCACAATAGATGATGCCTTTAATTCCTTCTTTCAGAACGGGTTTCCTTTACTCAAGGCATTCGGATATCCTGCCACACTATTTATCAATACTGAAACCGTGGGTAGCGGTGATTATATCAATTGGCAGGATATGAAATATCTGGTTGATCATGGTGTCGAAATAGGCAACCACACCCATTCGCATGGGTACTTCCTGAATGTAGATCAGGAAAGCAGATATGATGTTTTCTACCAGGAATTGAAAGAAGCCCAGCAGATTATTAGGGAGAAACTGAATATAGAACCTAAGGTCTTTGCCTATCCTTACGGAGAATATGATTCTACCATGATCCGGGCTGTGAGAAACATGGGATTTATAGGCGCTGCAGCTCAAAATTCAGGCGTTATTTCCTCGTATTCAAACCTTTATAGTCTGCCAAGGTTTCCGATGACTGACTTCTATGGTGATATGACGAAATTTAAAGAAAAGCTGGCTATGTCAGCGCTCCCGGTAATCAGAACAGAGCCAGGCACTACTATCGCCCCTCAAAATCCTCCGGTGCTGAAATTTTATCTGGAAAAAAATGAATTTGACATGGGTCAGATGCAATGTTTTATTCAGGGAAGCCAATGTAACATTGAAACCCTGGATAGCAGCAATTTATCTTTCCAGATCGTTGCATCAGAAAAACTAACTTCAAGAAGACATTTATATACAATAACGGTACCCAGCCGGGATAATAGCCAATGGTTCTGGTTCAGCCATCAATGGGTTTTTCCGGAAATCAAATAAATCATGGATTTGGGGTTTCCCCAGGCTGGAAGACTGAACGGATCATGAAAATCATACCTGCAACAGTTAAAAAGCCGGCAATTACAAACCTGAAATTACTGATCGTCTGACTTCCGGACAAATTGACCACTATATTGGTAAGGTGATACAAACCCAGGAAAATAATTGATCCTACGATGAAGACTAATATGAGATTAGAGACTAATGAATTACGGAATTTAGCAGGTACAATTTCAGGGTCATTGAGCACATAGAATATGGATATAGCGATGAAGGGCAATATCAATCCGTTTATTGCCTGTGCCATCACTATTATTACCACTGGATTATAACGCATTAAACTGAAAAGACTACCCACTAAAAGAACGCTTATCCATGATAGACGATAAATTAGTTTGCCATGTTTTCCGTCTAACGAGGAAGTAATTGGCCCTACTGTTATTGCTGCCGCCAATGGGGCGGTAACTGACGAGGTAAATCCAGCAGCAAAAAGACCGATGGCAAAGATGTATTTACCCCAACCGCCTGTTTCATTTTCAATTGTTACAGCAATTGTATTGAAGTCAAAATCTGCAGACAACATGGTGCCGGTCAACAATACAAAAACTGTGATTAAACCCCCAATAATTATAGCGAATATGAGCCCAAATCGTGTTGAATTAAGGTCTTTGCCTTTGCTCAAGCCTGATCCCAGGAATAAATTATACGGAACAATTGTCGTACCTATAAGTGCCATGAGCAGCATACTGGATTCCCTAGGAATGGTTGGCTTAACCATAGAAGGGATAACCTCAATCATTGAATATTCTGATTTCACTGAAGTGAACAGGAAGAGTACAGCCATCAGTGCAACCAGCAAACCCAGGGTAGTAGTAATCAGTTTGATCTTTCCGGTCCACATCAGGATAAAGGCGATGATAAAAAGAACGAGTACAAGTATATATTTTGGGACCTCTAATACCAGCTGAACGCCTTTCAAGGCACCGGTTACATTTCCTGCCTGGTATGCAATGCAGCCAAAAACTATGGATAATGTCAGAACAACATTTACATTTACTCGTTTATTGTTTCCGAATTTTCTTTGAATGGCCTCTCCCAGGGTAAGACCGGAGGCAATAGTTATTCGCGTAACAGATTCCTGTAGAACTATACAGGCAACTATTGAAAAAGTAACTGCCCACATCAATTGAAGTCCATGTGTTGAACCGGCCTTCAGTGCACTAGCGATAGTCCCGGGACCAATAAAAGCTGCCGAAATAACCAACCAGAAGATAACATGACCCAAGCGATGGATACTCTTTTTAAACAGCATTTCAGGGTTTTTGGGTTAAAGCCAGAATTGCGAAGGAAGTAAGCCAGTGTTCTCCTTCATAATTCCCACTTGAAAGATGGGGAAAGCTGGCATTAAAATGGTCCGCCGCCAAATGAATCAGCATCTCTTTATCCGGGCCATCCAATGACTTACTTATTCCAAACAAACACCAGGTTCTACTGAAATTTAATCCGTCAAGATGAACGATTTTGGGATCACTCCGATCCGATACTATGGCAGGGGAAAGGGAACTGAAATCCGGTATAAATTCCCCCATCCAGGATTGAAATACTTCCTTTTTTAATATCTTCTGCATAAAATTGGCCTCTTCCAGGCAGGGAGATAAAAAGTCAAATCCGTTTGGTTCCCAGTTTACCGGGCAGTTCTTGTCTTTTAAATAATAATCCCGGCCACGGGAAATAATAAGCTCCAGGAAAGCAGTATCTTTAAAATGGTATGCATAATCATAAGCCAGTGCTAATCCAAAGGCTGTATTCGGGTGTTCTCCCGTTCGGATGGGATAGGTTAGTTTAGGGAGGAACTCCATATATTTTTGTCTTATCAATTCAGCAAGAGGCGTTAGATTTCCCCCCCACTTTCTTGCTACAGGATCTTCCCAGGTGCCAATTTCTTCTACAAGTTTTAAGAGCCATGCCCAACCATAGGTGCGTTCAAAGGTTGCATTGTGTTTGCCTTCAAAATACATGACTTCTTCCTCCAGGTTTTCTTTACTTAAGTTTTGGTCAATTGTGGATATTATTTCATCTCTACCCTCAAGGTCCGGAAACAGCTTCAACAGTTTTACCAGCATCCAGTGTCCATGAACCGATGAATGCCAGTCAAAACATCCATAGAAGGAGGGATGAAGACGTCTGGGGCTTTGGAGATCTGTTTCTTCACCAAGTACCTGATTAAGTTTATTCGGGTATTCCTGCTGAAGACAACCCATGGGAATGCGTGAAAGCTGAGCAGCAATATCAGCATCGAGTTCCAGAATTGAGTTTTGTGACTTTACATGAGGTGCTGTCAGAAGTGTCATAATTAAAAGTATAATCCATTGCTTTGGAAGGAGTTTTCCTATAACCATAAAATTAGAATTTCATTGCGATTGTAACTGAAAATGATTTTATTAGCCGCAATTTTTTACAATGTTGAATTATTTAGGTCTTATTTTTCTTGAAATTTAGTCATTTAAATTTTCAGCGATTGATAATACTAAAATAAATTTCCGCAAATCGGATAATTGTCTAATTGAATTCTGCCAACAGAATCCGGATTTTGAAATGAATGATGATATACTATTTATAAGGTGTTTTTAACATAAAAAATAAAATCATATGACTAATGAACAGATAAAACAAAATAAAAGCCTGGTAATCATTATCGCTGCAATTGCGGCAACCGGAGGACTTTTATTCGGATTCGACACTGGAGTTATATCAGGTGCTATACCATTTTTCAGAGATTTCTGGACGTTAACTGACAAACAGGTAGAGTGGATAGCTACTGCAGGTTTGATCGGTGCCATTATTGGCGCTGCAGTTAGCGGCAGGATAACGGATAACCTGGGCAGGAAAAAAGTAATTATTGTTGCCGCAGTCATATTTGGTATCGGGGCACTGTGGACTGGATGGGCTGGAACACCTACGAGTTTATTCGCAGGTAGATTATTCCTGGGACTTGCCATAGGAGTAAGCTCTTATGCAGTGCCTATGTATATTGCGGAAATCTCACCTACAAAGCAGAGAGGTGCCTTGGTATCCTCCTTTCAACTTTTAATTACGATAGGGATTTTCGTGTCCTACCTGAGCGACAGGGGCTTTGCTAATGAAGCTGACCTGGAATCCTGGAGACCTATGTTTTTAGTTGGGGTGATCCCCGCTATAATTCTCTTTATAGGTATGCTGACATTGCCAGAGACTCCACGTTTCTTGATTGGAAAAGGCAGGGATGAAGAAGGCAGAAGGATTTTGAAAAAGATTGAAGAGCCAGAATTGATTGAACCTGCCATTTCAAAAATGAAAGCGGATATCAAACTGGCGGAAGAAAGTGGTAAATCCTGGAAGGAGATCTTTTCTCCATGGCTTAAAACCTCACTGTTTATTGCGATAGGGATCATGTTCATTCAACAGTTCGTGGGGATAAATACCGTAATTTATTATAGCCCAGTGATCTTTGAAAATGCAGGATTCGATGGAAAGGAAGCCGCGATTGCAGCTTCTGTTAGTGTTGGCGCTGTAAATGTACTGTTTACAATCGTTTCCATGGCGGTAATAGATAAAATTGGCCGTAGAAAGCTGTATTTCATTGGAACAGCAGGAATTGTAGTATCTCTCGTTGCGCTTGCGATTAGTTTTGCCTACCAGGAAAGTCTGGGTGATATGATGAAGTGGTTTACCATTGGTTTTGTATTGCTTTACATCATATTCTTTGCGATCAGCCTCGGGCCATTGGGTTGGTTGATCATTTCAGAGATATTCCCCTTAAAGGTTAGAGGTGTTGGAATGAGTATAGGAGCTTTGTCTAACTGGTTATTCAATGCAATTGTAACCTTTACCTTCTTATCGTTGATCAATTTGCTGACAGCTACTGGGGCATTCCTTTTGTATGCTGCGATTGGTGTGATCGGATTAATTTGGGGTTACCGTTACATTCCGGAAACAAAGGGTGTGACCTTGGAGGAGATAGAAGAACATTGGAGAAAAGGTTCCAAACCGAGAGATATAGGAAAATAGTCTTGAAATTATAATTAACTGATCCCCATACATCTAGCTTGTATGGGGATTTTTTATTGGGATGCCATTTTAATCTTGTTGGGCAACCTGACGATAAATTCTGTCCCTTTACCAAAGGTACTTTTCACATCGATTTTCCCCTTCATCTTAACAATTGCCTGGTTGACAAGGTAGAGGCCGATACCGGAACCTTTTGAACGTTCACTGCCCCTGTAAAACATCTCAAATATTTTGGGCAGGACATCTTTGCGAATCCCAATGCCATTATCCTTTATGGTTATAAGTGCTTCTTCGGTACTGATTTTTATGTGTATCGAAACGGTGCTTTTCTTCTTGTTCCTGTCGGCATATTTTATGGCATTCGATATGATGTTTCTAAAGATCTCATGGATCCCCATTTTGTCATTATAAAATGGGTTGGAGTCAATGGCCACTGACCTGGATATTTCTGGAGCATTTTCCAGATACTCCAGTTCATCAAAACAATTCGAGATTATCGATTCAAAATCTATTTTATCGGTGCTGGCCACGGAACGAATATTCCTGGAGTAATTGAGGATATCATAAATAAACCGGTCCAGGTTTTTCATCCGATCCTCAAGCAAATCGATAAATGGCTTCAGATCACCCGTTTTGCTTTGCATTTCCAGTTTAATGATGTTGATTAGACCTTCCACAGAGGTTATGGGGGCTCTCAGGTCATGTGAAACCCTGTAAACAAAATTATTCAGTTCTTCGTTTTTCAGTTTAAGTTCCTCCTCAGCCAGTCGTTTCTCTTCGATCTGCTTTCTTAAGACCCGGTTCGTCTCCCATAATTCAGAGGTGCGATCGCTAATTTTTCGTTCCAGATCCAGATTTATTTTTCTAAGCTGCTCAAGCAGGTATAAATTATCGAGTTTGTCGCTCATTATGTTTATGACCTCGTGAATAAGCGTAAGGATTTCTGAAAACCTGTTGGTGTCTTTATCATCATCAGCGAACAGGAAATAGGTCAATTCATTGGAAATGGATTTATGTGGAATTATGAGTATGGATCTCGGATTGAAATTTTTTTTGGTCAGTGAATCAAAGACATCCGTATACAGTTGGTTGTCCTTAACCAGGTATAAGATACCATTTTCCAGTTTTTTAAATGCCTCATGATCCAGCTCTAACTCCTCGAAAGAGCAATCTTCCGCAAAGGAAGTATATGCAAGTTGAATAAGGATTTTATTATTCTTATTTTGGCATAGACAACAGAGGGGGATGTCTTTTAAAATGCTGATTTTCTCAAGAACAGTATCGATAATAATTGATTTGTCGTTGATTTCCCGAATCGATTCGGATACCATAACCAGCAAAAAGATTTCCTCTGCACGCTCCGCCATACTTTCGTTCTCTTCTTGCATGAAGGAGATCTTTTCCTCCAATTCCTTTATCTTTTTGTCCTTATCAGATGTCATGTTACTGAATGCCTTTGTAAAAACTAACGATTTCGGAAACCAACATTTCCGGTTCATCTTCCTGTATGAAGTGTCCGCCTGTCTTAATCTTTACCAGTATACTGTTCGGAATATCTTCATTGAGTCGTGTTGAGATTATATTGCTGAGGTACAAATCTGCCTCTCCCCGGATGATTAGAGTCGGGATTTTTATTTTTTTCAGCCCATCAGCTATCTCCATTAAATGCTGGTTATTCAGACACTTGGCAAAATGAAGGAAGGATTTTCTTCTTTTTTTGTTTCCCATTTCTTCCCATACCAGTTGTTTAAATTCTTCGGTATAACTCTCTTTTTTATACAATCCCCTCCTTATCAGCTTCTGTAACATACCCATATCAAGTGACATCATGGCCAGTTGCCTGAATATTGGGGTTCTCATTGTGGTAATCGGTTGCACCGGCCAGTAATCATAACCGATGGTATTGATCAAAACCATATCCTTCATCAAATCAGGATACTGTACAGCCATGATCTGGGCAATTCCTCCTCCTATATCATGTCCAACGATATGTACCCTGCCCAATCTCAGCTGCTCAATTAATTCCGCGATGATCTCCGATTGAGATTTGATTGAATAATCGGCATCCAGGTTGGTTGAGGAATTTCCACATCCAAGCAAATCAACAGTGATGGTATCATAGTTTGCTGATAATGCCGGAGTGATGTTCCTCCAAATAAATGAATTGGTGGTTATGCCATGAATAAAGATCACTGATTCCCCTGATCCATGTCTTTTATAGGCAATCTTCAGGTTGTTAACCGTTACGTATTGGCTGGTTTTCATTTGCATTTTGTTTGCAGATACTAGGTCATTTTTCCAACACAGCAGCCGCTATTTTTGAATCAGCGGTGCCATAATACAGGATCCAGTTGTTATTATAATGGATCAATGCCTCAATAAAACACACATTTCCAACCTGTCCGGTTATTTCATATTCGTTTTCAGGTTTGAAAAAGTATGTTTCTGATCTGGCTATTACTTTTTCCGGATCATCTGGGTCAAACAGAATCTGTCCTGCGGCGTAGGTGCCTTCAGGTAGCGTTTTGTCGCCCCACTCAGCATGATTCCGGCTGTTGTAGATCATCCATATGCCATCCGGGGTAATAATGGCCGGAGGGCCCGGCTCTACAAGTTCAGAGTCAAAATATCCCTTTCTTGGCCCGAATATGGATTTTATGGATCCATCCTCTGCCAGCACAGGTTGCCAATGTACAAGGTCCTCAGATGTAGCAAGAAATATTTCCGTATCTCCCCAATACATCCAATACCTTCCATTGACTTTAGTCGCTATAAGTTTTTCGTTTACACTTTTACAAACTATGGATCCAGATTTTGACCAAAGATCCTCAAACTTTGCAAAATTCCCCTGACCGAGTACAAGTCCGTGTTTATCCCAGTTCATCAGGTCTGTTGAACTTGCAAGGCATAACCTGGCTACCTCGCCATCGTAACTTGTATAGGTCATTATATACATTCCATCGTTTGATTCTACAATTCTGGGATCTTCAACCCCGCCTTCCCATTCATATTGCTTCATTGTATCATGGTCAGGATAAAAAACAGGTTTGTCCATTCTCTCAAAATGCACACCATCCGCGCTGATAGCTAGCCCGAGTCGGGAGGTTCCTGCATGTTTGCCCACAATATCCTCAGCACGGTAAACCATATGGACTTTCCCATTTCGGACAACAGCTGCCGGATTAAACACATCTTTTTCTTCCCATTTTACCAACTCGTTTCTTATCGGGCAGAAAAATTCAGAATCTGAATTTGGCATTAATACAGGATTTGCACTATCAATCTTTGTGAAAGGTTTCCATTGCCAGTACTCCGTAATTATATTGTCTGATTTAGATTCCTGCTTGTCTTCAGTATTTTGCTTAAGACCACAGCCAGACAAAGTAAAAAATAGTATAAAAATCAATAAATCTCTCAAATTCATAAAATATGGCCCCTATTTCAAGATACTATTTTTTAGTGTATAAATAAATGTAATAATAAATTATTTGGATAGTACTCTTTTTGCCCTTACACGGAATCCCGCCGATTCATAAGGCAATAGATTCTGCAGTATAATTTTTAATTCCTCCCTGATTTCAGGTATCTCTTTGCTTATTTTATCGAGTATACCTATGGAATATGCCTTAATGGCCACAGGTTCTTTGCCACTTTTAATACAATTAAAACATAGGTCAGCGATTTTCCCGAAAAGTGTATAAGGTATTGGTACAGACTCAAGGATCTTTAAGCCATTTCTTTTGATCGTGTCATGCTGACCAGGGCGTGCAATACAATCAACCAGTTTTTTGAGGTAAGGTTGAATCATTTCAGGGTTCAGCTCGACGCAGTGACTCAGGATCCAGGCCGCTTTTTTGGCAAGCTCAGGGTGCTCATTATCTAAATAAACCCGGGTTAACCGGTTGAATAAATGTTCATTCCGGTGAATAACCCTGGCCAGTTCAACAACATCGTTTTTTGAATATGTCCTCGAAATAGCGACTTTTAGATCTGTTTCTTTCATGTGACAGATTTAAAAAACAAAATGTACGAATTCAGATATATTTTAGTTTAATTTGCCCAAAAATACCAATGGAAGGACCGCGGATATATCTTATCATACTTTTTTTTTCCATGTTTTCTCAGACATTGCTGGCTCAATGGCCCCTGCTGCCAAGCGAAAAAGAATTAAATCCTTCTGATATTACCCGGCCGTATAGCAATATCGCATTTTCAGGTGAACTTATTGATATGGTAGAGGGACATCTCTGGCAATGGACTTTTCAGGGGGGAGTAGCCCTGGGGAATAATAAGCATGGCTTGTCTGTTAAGGTTCCCTTTGTACGATCAGTATATCCCGGAGTTGAACAATTAACCGGCATGGGGGATATGAGTATTCGGTACCAGCTGGTGACCTATGACTCCAAATTAAGAATGAGAACACTTGCCTCCTCTTCTTTGTATCTGGATCTTTCGCTGCCTACAGGAAATACATTACAGGGACATGGTGCCGGAGTACCGATATTAATGCCTGGATTCAACCTGGCCTACAGACCAGCTCCCCAAATTGGAATATACCCGCATATCCGGTACCTCCATTCGTTTGGGGAGACCGACAACGACTGGGCAGGAGGATTTCCAGGAACAATACCGGATAATCCCGGTTTGGATAGGGAAAAAATTAGATTATTGCAAGCAGAAATACTTTTCAACTATGAATTTAACCAGGCATGGATTGGAATTGCCACCCCTTTCAGCTATTCTTTTACCAGTAAGGAGGCAACGCTGAGCATAAGACCCCAATTAGGCAAATTGTTTGCCGAAAAGATCTCTCTAAGTTTGTCAGGGGCTTTTTATCTTTTGGGCAGAAGAAGATTAAACAGCTGGACCTACTTCGATGTAAGGTATTTCTTTTAATGTAAGTTCTTAAACAATTCTAAATGGTTTTTTAAAGGACATGGTTACATATTGCCAGACATTAATATCTAAGGTAATATGGCTTAACATAATGCTTTAATTTTTCTCGATATTATGTGATGACCAGAGGGAGTATATTTAAAATAGTATTATTATCAATTTATATTGGCGCTTTTTTTTCCACTTACGGAAATACAGGAAATCACCATAGTAAATCTATACACCCCAAAACGCCGATTGAGTCCCTGGTGTTAAAACAATGGACTTCCGAACAGGGATTGCTATCCAATAACCTCACATCCATTAAAACAGACCTGGAAGGATTCATTTGGATCACGTGCTTTAATGGATTATTGCGTTTTGATGGCCATTCATTTGACCTGTTTGATTCAAGGAATCTGGATTCACTAAATTCCAATGCATTCATGAATACGCATGTAGATGCTTCTGAAGGCATATTATTTTCCACACAGGCAAGTGGAATAGTGCGATATCAAAATGGCGTATTTACCTCACCTTTATTTAATAAAGACCTTCCGGTATACATAAGGGATGCTTTAATTGATCCTTCAGGAAAAATCTGGGCCGGAACAAACAATAGGGGACTATACATAATCGAGGATAACAAAGTAACGGCGTTCGACTCAGTGAAATTGCGGAATATCACCATCATGGATGTTGCGATTTCTGAACCGAATATAATATATGCTGCCTCCAGGGGTTCAGGTTTGATTGAAATCAATGGAAGTTTGGTAAATTATTATACGGAGGAAGATGGATTATATTCTGACGTCGTGAACTGTCTGTATGTTTCTGAAGACAATACAGTATATATAGGCACCACCAATGGATTAAATGTGCTAAAAGGAGGGATGGTCAGCAAAGTAAGGTTTTTTAAGAATATTGAAGTTAATCAGATTATAGAAGATGGATACGGTTCAATCTGGGTAGCTACTGAAATGGGTCTTGGAAGAATAAACAATACCTACAGGACAAATGAACTGTTTACTCCTGAGGATGGATTGCCTACCAGACAGGTATCCGGAATTGAGTTTGACCATGAAGGCAATTTATGGCTTGCCACCAAAAAAGGCGGGTTGCTTAGATTAAAGCATGGAAACTTCATTAATTATACAAAGGATGATGGCCTGGCACTCGATCAGGTAAATATTATTGTGGAGAAATCCCCCGGGTTGTACTATGTTGGCTCCGATGAAGGTGGTATCAATATTATATCAAACCGTATAGTCGGACGAATGCGATTCAATACTGATCTCAGAAAAAATGGTATCAGGGATGTATGTTTCATAGACAATAATGAAACATGGATTGGCAGCTACCGGGGAATTCTTATAAAGAAAGGTATCAATGAGAGATTGTTAAACCAAAGTACCGGATTACCATCTGAAGATGTCAGGAGAATATTTAAGGACAGCAATAATAATGTATGGGTAGGTACGCGGTCATCCGGATTGATTCGGTTTAGAAATGATACCATCCATACAATATTTGATCTAAACAATGGTCTTAAAACCAATTATATTCTCTCCATCGAGGAAGACATGAATGGAACAATCTGGGTAGGTACAAATGGAGGCGGTTTGATAGCGATCGACAAAGATGATCATATCAGCGTATACAATCCGTTTAAAGATGATGCTTCAGGTATTCTGATCTTCAATATACATTTTGATGAAAATGATGAACTCTGGCTGGCAACGAATGTGGGTGTGTTTCATTTTAGAAACGGGGAATTTATCCAATTGACCTTGACCAGCAGCTCTCATAACGACACCTTCTTTGATATCATTTCCGATGATATAGGCAATCTCTGGATCTCCTCAAACAATGGACTAACCCGGATAAGAGTTGCTGATGCCAGAGATTTTATACAAGGTGAAATAGATCAGATACCATCGTATCTCTACGATCATAATGACGGAATGTGCAATAAGGAATGCACGGGGGCAACCAGGATACTCAAAGCCTCAGATGGCAAATTGTGGATCCCGACCTTGGGTGGGGTAACAATCATAGATCCTGAGGAACTGATCATGAATGAATATATACCTCCTGTAATAATTACCGATTTCTTAACCGATCGATCAGGGGAATTTATCAGCGAGGATTTAAAGACCGGTAATCTCGTCATCGAACCTGGGAATTTTCGGTATCAGATACAATTCACTGCATTGAGCTATCAGGCACCGGAGCGGGTTAGATTCCAGTACAAACTGGATAAGATCGATGAGGATTGGATTGAGACGGTTAACGTGCGCGAAGTGCAATATACAAATCTTCGACCGGGCAGATATACTTTCCACGTGAAGGCCTGCAACAATGACAATGTCTGGAATGAGGAAGGGGCATCATTTACCTTCAGGATAAAACCTTTTTTCTATCAAAGGATTGAGGTGTATGTTATAC
>Ga0209536_100012250_pt1 | contig 12494 bp, 6 predicted proteins | sample DeeMarSeWOR28_12_FD_187461 | JGI IMG/M metagenome (GOLD analysis project Ga0209536, IMG submission 187461) | Marine sediment microbial communities from White Oak River estuary, North Carolina - WOR-2-8_12 (SPAdes) (version 2) | ecosystem: Environmental > Aquatic > Marine > Intertidal zone >...
CCCATTCTCTGTTCTGTCATCGGTGATGATGAAAAGAAAGATGAATTTATTTCACTGCTGACCCAGGAGGAGCTAACCGATATCGGGCTCATCGTGGACAAGACACGAATGACAACGGTCAAGACCAGGGTAATCAGCAACCATCAGCATTTACTGAGGATTGATGAGGAAATCGACTTCGTGCTTGTGCCCGGAATCGAGAGCAAGTTCATTGGACAGATCGCAGAATTGCTGAAAACCGGCAACATCGATGCCCTTGTTTTCCAGGATTATGATAAAGGGATCATAACCCCGAGGGTGATCCATTCCGTAGTGAGCCTGGCCAACAGCCTGGACATACCCACCCTGGCCGATCCCAAGCGGAGGAATTTCATGGAATACAGGAACATCAGCCTGTTCAAACCGAATTTCATGGAATTCCTTGAAGGCCTGCATGTTAATGTGAACAAAAGCGACTATGAAGCCATTTTTGATATAGCTAAAAGGCATCTGCATGACAAGCAGGGTATTAAATACATTTTGATCACTTTGTCAGAATTAGGTATTTTTGTAAGCGATTCTGATTCATACAGGAACATTCCTGCCGAGATAAGGGACATTGCCGATGTTTCAGGGGCCGGGGATACGGTAATTTCCATTGCAGGCGTTTGCCATGCAGCAGGAATGGATGTTGTCCGGACGGCGGAGATCGCAAACATTGCCGGCGGACTGGTTTGTGAAAAGCTGGGGGTGGTCCCGGTGGAAAAGAAGGAGCTGTACGAGGAATGCATAGAGATTCTCTGTGATGAATAATATCCGGGGTGTAGCGCAGTCCGGTTAGCGCGCGTCGTTCGGGACGACGAAGTCGGAGGTTCGAATCCTCTCACCCCGACATGATAAGACAACCAGCCTGTCGGCGGGCAAGCTTTGCTGATTTGGCAGGTTGTCTTTCAGTAAAGCAATCCGAACATCCAGAGAGGTAGCTTTCCTGTTGTTCCTGTTTCAATATCGTCCTGCACCACATAAGCCTTCTTCAACCCTCTGATCTGCCTTGCAGTTTTTGTTTTTCCCCCGACCTCAAGAATATATTTTCCATCCACATGCAAATCCCCCTTCTCGGGATAAGTCACAAAATGTCCCACACTTAACTGGTTGAGGAGAAATGTTTCCCTTACATTGCCCATATTCACTGGTCTATCTGCCAGCGCATAGAGCAGATTTGTATTCTGAAGGTAAAGTTTCTCAGGCTTGTTCAGGTAATTGATACCATGGGTATCCCTTCCTACCCATTTGACAATCTGGGCCTTATCAAGATAAAACAAGTATCTGAGCAATGTTTCCCAGGTAACCCCGATTTGCTTTGAAAGTTTACTGATATTTGGTTTATATGGGACCAGTCGTGCAATAATGGAAACCAGCTTTTTCAGATTCAGTACAGATCTGAAATCGATTTGATAAATCGCAGGAAGGTCGTTCTCCAGTATTACATTCAGGATGCTTAAAAGTCTTTCATGATAAGATTCAGGACTCTCACTGAAAAAGGGGTAATATCCATTTTCCCGGTATTCCTTCCACAACTTGATCGGTTTGATCCCGTTGACAAGTTCAAGGGAGATATCTCTGTGCTCTCTGATCACATCCTCCAGTGACAGCAATGGCAGCTTCCGGTTGTACTTAAAAAGCACATACTCCCTTAGAGATAATCCCGGTAAATGGTACAATACCAGGCGGCGGCTCAGGTCATGTGTTCCTTTGTAAAGTTCAAGAACAGAGGAACTGGTGAATACCACCTTCAGTGATCTCAGGTTATCATAGATCAGCTTCAAATCACGGGACCAATCCTTATCTTTATGCACTTCATCCAACCCGGCCCTAAATAATTCAGCCGGTACCGATAAACGGTTTTAATATTTTACAGATCGCTGTATTTCTTAAACCTGGTCTTAAATTTCAGGTTCTGTGATAGGGGGTACATTCATTTGTTTTCCGCCATCGCCATCGCCGTCGCCGCCACGTACGAGTATCATTTCTTCGTCTGAAAGTAAGAAGTTGCTGAAATTCTCAAAATTCTCTTGATTCAAAGTTCTCATCTTCGTAATTTTTTTAGTTACACTTTTTAATTAATCGGGTTTTGTTTTACGTTACATACATACATGTCACTTTTATGGTTTTTGTGACACAGAAAATTGAACTTTTTTTTTTGAGAGTTTCTAAAATCCAGATATCCAAATGAGTACATGATAATATTTTTTTGGCTTTTAGCGTTCTTATTTTGATATTTGGAAAATTATGCGGTTAAACATATTGTAAACATAGTAATAAATGCGGATTATTTCCAATTATATAGTAATACTCCTTTTATTTATTTCATGTTCACTGCAGGAGACGAAAGCCGGTCAGCAAAATACTGTTCAGGAGAATGATTCGCTGATAGTAAGTCATCTTGACAGATTGATAGCCGCTATGAACCAGCGCAGTCCTGATGCCAACATCTATTATAACAGGATAATCAATTTCATTGTATCCCATGAAATCGCCGATAGCATACTCCTATCAGACTGTTATTATTATACAGGAACATATAATTATATTCTCCATGATTACAACAAGGCAATAGAGTTATTACTGAAGGCAATCAGCTACAGGATTGCTGCTGACTCTATTGATGATCTATATGCAAGAGCAAGAACCAACCTTGGACTTTCATATTTGTATACCGGCAAACCCGAGCAGGCCCGTATTAATCTCGAAACAGCTCTTGAAACGAGAGAAAGGATATTTGGAAACGAATCAGTGAGGCTGTCCAATACCTTACTGAATCTGTCAGCTGCTTATATTGATTTGAATATGTATGAAAGGGCTCTTTCAATTTCACTCAGGGCTATTCATCTGGCTGAGGATAATCCTGATGATATAGATAAGGGAACTCTTGCTAAATATTATTATAATTCAGGTGCCTCATACATGAATATTCTGGATTATAACAGGGCCAGGAGAAATTTTGAGCTTGCCTACGGTCTTGCACAGGAAACTTCAAGCCTGGATACAGAAACACTTTTGTTATTGTATAACTCAATCGCTGCATGTAATTATGAGCTGGGAAATTCTGAATTATCAAATATTTATTTCGAGAAAGCACTGAATTTAATTGACTCAACCGTTATCTCTGGGAGACGGGTAAATGCTGTATATGAAAATTATGCATTTGCCATGGCAGGTAGCGGCATGTATGATAGAGCACAACACTATTTGCAGTTATCTATAGAAAAAGCTGCAAGTGAGTATGGGAATGAAAGCAGGGATCATATCATCCAGCTTTTGAAATACTCTTATTTTCTAATGCATTATGCGGCAGATTACGACCAGGCAGAGAGGATACTGAACAGGGTGCTATCATATGTTGATGATAATGAGCATGATAACAGTATACGAAGAGAAACATACCTGTATTATGCGAGATTGATGTATGACACCGGGAGAAATAAAGAAGCACTGAGTTTTATAAATAATGTCATAAATGATACTACCATAGTACCATCTTACATAATGATAGCTTCATTCATACAAAAGAGTAAGATACTGTATAAATCATACATTACAGGATATAACACTCAGAATCTTACAGAGGCTTTATCATCTTCTGAACAAGCAATAGATATTATTGAGCAGACAAGACTGAGTATAAATGCGGATGAGAGCCGCAGCAGGGTGTCCGGAAGGTTTTTTGACGCTTACGATATTGCGATTGATATATTGAATGAATTATATAAAATTACCGAAGAAAAGGAATACCTGGAAAGGGCGTTCTATGTTTCAGAAAAATCCAAAGCCGCAGGATTGCTGGCAGCCACAAGAAACAACAAGGCAATGAATTTTCACCTGCCAGGCAGTCTTGCACGGTCTGAAAGAACTTTACTGGCTGATATTAACGACTACAATGAGGTGATATATAATGAATCTGCAAAACAAAATCCGGACAACAAACTTATAGATCAGTATCGTCTTCTTCTTGTGAGAGCCAGCGAGCGCTATGATTCACTCATAAGTATATTTGAGAAGGAGTATCCAAGGTATTATAACCTGAAATATAGCACAGATGTGAGTACCGTTGATGATATTCGTGATAGAATTGGCAGAAAGGCGAATTTTATTGAATATTACATGTCAGACAGCCTGCTGTACATTTTCCTGATAAACCGTGACAGATTCGAGATTGAATCTGTGCCGGCAGGTGATGATCTACGTGAAATGGTTCTTGATTTCAGGAATATACTTACCAATCCATCAATAGCCAACGGAACCAGGAAACAATACATGGAATTCCTTGAGCTTTCTTTTAAATTATATAACAGGCTGATCCTGCCTGTGAAGGATAATCTTATTTCAGAAAGGCTAATCATATCTGCTGATGACCTGCTTTCATATATTCCCTTTGAGACATTGATAAGCCAGATGCCTGAATACGATGAAATAAATTACAGGGAATTAGCCTATATGTTGAAGAGATACGAGATAATATATGAATACTCAGGTACCATTTTGTCAGAAACAGTATCATCTCGCCGCAGTATATACAACAAGGTGTTGAGCTTTGCACCTGAATACGAGGGGAGTATCGATATTGAAGAATTAATGATGAGCAGGCAGTCTGAACGGGAAAATCTGCGCAATATCCCCGGCGCCCGGGAGGAGGCCATATTCATCAATAAGTTACTTGGTGGTGAACTTTATCTTGATGATGAAGCTACTGAAAGTACTTTCAAATCAAAAGTAATTGAAGGTGATATAATACATCTGGCCATGCATACCTTGTTGAACGACAATGATCCCATGTATTCAAAAATGATCTTTAACCTGGAATCAGACACCATTGAAGATGGAATGCTTAACACGTATGAGGTATACAATGTTCCGGTTAAATCAAAGTTAATGTTTCTCAGTTCGTGCAATACCGGAACCGGGTACCTGCAATCCGGTGAGGGAGTAATGAGTTTGGCCAGGGGATTTTTCTATTCAGGAAGCCCTTGTATAATAATGTCATTATGGGAAGTTGATGATCTTTCGGGAAGTGGCATTGTGAAGGATTTTTACCTGAATCTTAAAAGTGGTTTCACAAAGAGCAAATCACTTAAAAGGGCAAGAATGGATTATCTGGCAGATGCTGATCAGATGAGGTCACATCCTTATTTCTGGAGCACGCTGGTAATTATGGGCAACGACGACTCGATATATTTTCCTGCAAAAAGGTATATCCTTTTAGCCTTAATCATTATGATACTGTATTTTGTCTACAGGTATTATTACAGTCGTAAATCGGCGTAATCGCTGAATTCAGGGTCAGCTTTAACTATTTTAATAAGAGCTTCTTTGCAGAGATATTTTTTTCGTCGCGCGTAATCTTCTGATTTATAATTCATTTTCCTGGCTATTTCACTGTAATCACAACCCTTGATAACCATATTGAGTACTTCCTGACATTCAGGTTTCATTTTTAAGAATGATCTCTGTACTATTTGTTCAATGGGTGTGTCCAGCAGGTTGGATGGGTCAAACTCGTCAAAAAGTTCTTTGTCAATTTCAATGTTTTTCTTCTTTTCCCTAAGATGCTCATGCCATAAATTTCTGGAAACACCAAAAATATATCCCTTAACATCTGTGTTTTCTTCAAGATTGTTTAACTGGATCTTCTTGAAAAGCACCATCAGTGCATCCTGGAATATATCGTATGCATCATCTTCCGTACCTGTATTCTTAAGCACATATGATTTTATGGTATCGAAAAATGAGTCATAGAGGTAATTAACAGATTGATCGTCCCCCTTTCGTATTCCCTCTATTAATTTTTTATCTGAGTGTTTTTTTAACACCTCATAGTATTATTTGAGGCAAATATAATATTTCCATATTATTAACTCAATGATTTAAGAGTAATAAGCAGTTGGAAAACTATGTTTGAATAGAATCAAATAATAAATATATTTACAGACTTTAACTATGATTCAGTATGTCATTCCCTTTTGAACGACAAGCAGATGCTATGGACTGTGGCCCAACCTGCCTTCAGATGGTTGCCCGTTTCTATGGTAAGCAGTTCAGTCTTCCCGATTTGAGGGAGAAGAGCTACATCACTAGGGAGGGGGTTTCCTTCCTGGGCATATCTGAAGCCGCAGAATCTATAGGATTCAGGACTATTGGAGTACGCATACCTTTCAAAAAACTTTCTAAGGAAACTCCTTTACCATGTATTGTACACTGGAGACAAAAGCATTTTGTCGTAGTATATAAGATCAAGAAGGGGACTGTGTACGCTGCTGATCCTGCTAGAGGGCTGGTCAGATATTCCGTGGAAGAATTTGAGAAGAACTGGGCTATGACCGTCGTAGATGAGGAAAAAATGGGACTGGTTTTAATACTTCAACCAACTCCTGAATTTTATGAGCAGGAAGAGACGAAAGATCGTAGATCAGGATTTCGTTTTCTGTTACGTTATGTAAGTATGTACAGGAAATATTTCTTCCAGATATTTCTTGGACTGTTCATAGGTAGTCTTATCCAGCTGATCTTGCCGTTTCTTACACAGTCTGTTATTGATATAGGTATAAATACAAATGATCTCGGTTTTATCTACCTGATACTAATTGCACAACTTGCTCTGGTTGTCGGCAGGATGACCGTCGAATTTGTCCGGGGATGGCTATTGCTCCACATCAGTACCAGGGTTAATGTGGCTATAGTGTCAGGCTTCCTTTATAAACTGATGGCATTACCATTGTCATATTTCGATGCCAAATTGAGTGGCGATCTGTTACAGAGAATTGAAGATAATCAGCGGATTGAGTCATTTCTGAGTAATACATCATTAAGTGTATTATTCTCATTCGTCAACCTCCTGGTTTTCGGTATCGTGCTCGCTATTTATAATTACACCATACTCTTGATCTTCCTTGCAGGGACAGCTTTATATATTGCATGGGTATCATTTTTTATGCGTTCGCGGGCCAGGCTCGATCACAAGAGGTTCAAACAATTGTCTGATCATAATGCCAAGCTGATTGATATAATCACAGGAATGCAGGAGATTAAACTTACTCAAAGTGAAACAAGTAAGAGATGGGATTGGGAAAATGTCCAGGCATCATTATTTAAAACAAGAGTAAAGGCAATGAGTCTTTCACAGTACCAGCTGGCGGGCGGAAGATTAATAAATGAGGCATCAAATGTGATTATTACCATTATAGCGGCCACAGCAGTATTGTCAAATAGCATGACCCTGGGTATGATGCTGGCTGTGCAGTTTATCATAGGCCAGTTAAACATACCCGTAAACCAGATGGTTGTGTTTTTCAGGACGGCCCAGGATGCACGAATGAGTCTGGATAGACTGTCCGAAGTGCATACAAGCGAACCTGAAGAGTCTGACGACGCTATGAAGGTCAAAAACCTGCCGGCGAATAAAAGTATTTATATAAATAACCTTTCATTCCAGTATGAGGGGCCACGCTCACCATATGTTCTGAAAGATATTGATCTTGTAATACCAGAAAAGAAAGTCACTGCCCTGGTCGGGACCAGTGGAAGCGGCAAAACAACAATGCTGAAACTAATACTTGGATTCTATGATCCTGTTGAAGGAGATATTCTGGTAGGGGATACCAATCTCAGGAATCTAAGTCTTAGAATGTGGAGACAAAAAGTAGGGGTAGTGATGCAGGATGGTTACATATTCCCTGACACAATAACTAATAATATTGCACCGGGTGTTGATATAGTTGACAGGGATAAATTATTGAAAGCTATCTCAATAGCCAATATGAACGATTTTGTTGATACCCTCCCGCTGGGTATAAATACCAGAATAGGGCATAACGGTCATGGATTGAGTCAGGGCCAGAAACAGCGTATATTGATTGCCAGGTCATTATATAAAAATCCAGAATATCTGTTTTTCGATGAAGCTACAAATTCACTGGATGCGGCCAATGAGAAACAGATAGTTGCAAACCTTAACGAATTCTTTTCTGGTAAGACGGTGCTGGTTATCGCTCACAGACTTAGCACTGTGCGCAATGCTGATAATATTGTGGTTGTTGATAAAGGCCGTATCATAGAGAGTGGTACTCATCCTGAATTGATAAGCAAACAAGGTATATATTACAATCTGGTACGTGACCAGTTAGAGCTAGGTAATTGATTTATTATGAGAAGACAGTCACATGAAATACGATACTCGCAACCCGTGGAGGATATTATGAATACTCCTCCCAGATCGACCGTTAGGTGGGGGACTGCTATTGTGACAATAGTAATCTTACTTATTCTTGTGCTTTCGTGGATAATAAAGTACCCAAATATCATAAGAGCCGAAGCATTAATAACAACAGAAAAGCCACCAGCTAACATTGTTGCACGGGTTTCAGGAAATATTAAGCATCTTTTTGTAAGTGACGCAGAGAAAGTCTCGCCAGGGTCAATTCTTGGAGTGATGGAAACAACAGCTTCTTATGAAAGCGTACAGTGGTTGAGTTCCATCCTTGATACAGTCAGACCGGAAGATATCTCCTCGGCATATGAACAGGTGGGTAATGTACTGACAGGAAATCCTGTGCTGGGGGAGATACAGGATCAGTACTCATCCTTCAGGAAAATCTGCTATGATTATATCAATCATATTGAAATCGATTATTACGGAAAGAAAATAGAGGCTGTTAATGAGGAAATAAAGAGCATCGAAGACTATATCAGGCAATTGAAAAGCAAGGAAAACCTTACAGTTTCAACCCTGGAAGTTGAGAGAACGAAATATTTGAGAGACTCTTTGCTCAACAAACAGAATGTTCTGCCCGATGCTGAGTTGGAGAACTCGAAGCAAAAATATTATTCCTTAAAGATCGAGCTGGTACAGGTTGTGCTGGAAGCCGCATCAAAACGTATTGACCTTGCTTCCAAAAAGCAGGAGTTACAGGATTTGACAGCAGCCCGTGAAGAAGAAAGACAAAAATATATTTCCGAGGTTAATGATGAGCTTATGAAACTTAAAGCAAGGCTCGATTGGTGGATACAGAATTACCTTCTCGTGTCACCCATCGATGGAAATGTGACTTTCACAAGGTACTGGTCCGAAAACCAATCAGTAAAGGAAGGGGAAACAGTGATGACGGTTGTACCGCAGGGTGAGAATGAAATAATTGCACGTATCAGGATCCCAATGGCAGGCTCGGGTAAAGTAAAGGAAGGACAGGATGTTAACATACAACTGGAAGGTTATCCTTACCTTGAATATGGAATGGTCCAGGGTATAATAGAATCCCGCTCCCTGGTACCCGATGAGGATCTTTATATACTTGATGTTAATCTGCCGCAGGGCTTATCAACATTCTACGGCAAACAACTCCAGTTCAGTCAGAACATGGCAGGCAGGGCTGAAATTATAACTGAGGATATGAGATTGATCGAGAGGCTGATATATCCGTTTAAATACCTTGCTGAGAAGAACAGACGGCAAAGTTCAACGAATATCTAATAAGGCTCTATTCCAATATAAAAAAATTTAGATTTTAGCTCTTCGCCTTTTATTTGCACTAATTAAACCATAGTGTAAGTTATTGGGCAGCAATGACAAAATATAAAAACTGTTATTCTTTGAGTTTTTCTAAATTATTCGATATTTTCGTAACCTTGATAGGTCTCAGATTTAAGTATTTTATAAATCTGCAAATGTGCTCAAATAAAAGGATTAGTTATGACACTTTTAAATCCGGATGATTCTGTTCGTGATGAACAATTCGATGCAGAAAATAATTCTGCCGAAACTAATGGTGAAAACAACGAAGCTGAAAAAAAGGCTGAATCTAAAATAAAAAATAAGGCTGAGGCTCAAGCTCAAGCTAAGGCTTCCTCCTCCGCTGAAGCTACGAAGGACAAGAAGGAAGAAGGGACAAACACTGCCAGCGAAGAGAAGGAAAAATACACTCATAAGGAAGCTTCCGGTATGACCGGAAAAAGATTGCATTTTCGACCATTTTCAGGTAAAAGATTTGGACCAGGGATTGGTGTCGAGGCTCCACCTTCGCTGGAGCCGATCTCCAGATCGGCGCCTGGCTACGGCGGACAAAGTAAGGCTAAGGAGGATAAGGTTACCGATAGTAAGGATTTTAAATCCGGGACTGAACCAGATCAGAAAGAAAAACCCAGCAAGGAGCCCGATGAACTGCCGGAGGTTGATTATTCAGGAAGGTCAAAGTCAGAGCTTACTGAAACTCTCGAATTGATTATTGAAAACCGACCACTAAATGAAATTGTCGATGACGTAGACAAGATAAAAACCATTTTCTATAAAAAACATAAGGCAGAGCTTGATAAAAAGAAAAAAAAGTTTCTGGAAGAAGGGGGCACACCAGAAGATTACCAGCCTGCCGATGATCCTCTTGAGCTTAAGGTGAAAGATCTTCTTTCACGCTTCCGTGGAAAGAAGACTGAATATAAAAAACAGCTTGAAATTGAAAAACAGGAAAACCTTAAGGAAAAATATGATATAATTGATAAGATCAAGGACCTTGTTAACAGGGAAGAATCTATTAATAAAACATTCCAGGAGTTCAGAGATTTACAGGCTCAATGGCATTCAGTTGGCGTGGTTCCGCAGTCTTCCCTCAGGAACCTCTGGGAAACCTATAACCTTAATGTAGAAATTTTCTATGATTATATCAAGATAAATAAGGAACTGAGGGACCTTGACTTTAAGAAAAACCTGGAAACCAAAATTAAGTTGTGCGAAAAAGCAGAAGAACTATTGCTGGATCCCATCCCAGTTAATGCTTTTAGAATTCTCCAGGAATACCACCAGCAGTGGAGAGAAACAGGTCCGGTGCCACGGGAATCAAGGACTGAACTCTGGGAAAGGTTCAAAGCCGTTACCTCAACAATAAATAGGAAGCATCATGAATATTTCGAGAAACAGAAAGATGAACAAAAGAAGAACCTGGAAGCTAAAAATGCATTGTGTAAAAGAGTAGAGGAAATAAATAATCTCGAATTGAAAAATTTCAAGGATTGGGAAAGCAAAGCAAAAGAGGTAATTGAAATACAAAAGATATGGCGTACAATTGGATTTGCTCCTAAAAAGCATAATACTACAATATACCAGAGATTCAGGCAATCCTGTGACAATTTCTTCCAGGCAAAAAGAGGATTCTATGCAGAAAACAAGGAACAGCAGTTGGCTAACCTTCAGAAAAAAACTGAATTATGCATGCAGGCAGAAGCATGGCAGGAAAGCACTGAATGGAAAGAAGCAACCGATGCACTGATAAATCTGCAAAAGGAATGGAAGGAATCAGGTACTGTGCCGAGAAAATATTCGGACAAGATATGGAAACGATTCAGAAAAGCGTGTGATCATTTTTTCGAAAGAAAATCGGAACACTTCGCTGAACTTGACAGTTCGTTTGAAGATAACCTTAAAGAAAAGGAAAAACTTATTGAGGAGCTTGAAAAATTTGACTCTGGAGAAAATATTAATGAAGCGTTCGAGAAACTGAAGGAGATTCAGAGAAAATGGACTGAGATAGGATTCGTACCATATAAAGACAAGGATAGAATAGGAAACCGCTACAGGAATGCCCTGAATGAACAGTTCGACAGGCTTAAGATAGATGAAGAAGAAAAAGCTATTCTAAAATATCAGACCAAACTCGAGAATATTAAGGAAACACCTAAGGCAACGAGAAAATTAAGGGGAGAGAGAGAAAAATTTATGAACAAGATAAAGCAGCTTGAGAATGACATCGTGGTGTGGGAAAACAATATTGGTTTCTTTTCCAAATCAAGCAATGCTGAATCGATGATACAGGAGGTGCAGTCAAAGATTGACAATGCTAAAAAAACAATAGAAGTCCTCGAAGAAAAGATAAGGCTGATTGACCAGTCGGGAATTGAATAATTATTATACTCAATATTTTTAATATAAATAGTTCATTTTGGCAGACGTAAAATATGTATTCGTAACTGGAGGAGTTACTTCATCGCTTGGCAAAGGCATTATTTCTTCATCACTTGCAAAGCTTTTACAGTCAAGGGGATATAATGTGACAATCCAAAAACTAGATCCTTATATCAACGTTGACCCGGGTACACTTAATCCTTATGAACATGGCGAATGTTATGTTACAATCGATGGAGCTGAAACAGATCTTGACCTGGGTCACTACGAAAGGTTTCTTAATGTTCATACCACACAGGCAAATAATGTTACTACCGGGCGTATATATAAGACAGTTATTGAAAAAGAACGTAAAGGCGATTACCTGGGTAAAACGGTTCAGCTCATTCCTCATATCACCGATGAAATCAAAAGATGCATAAAGCTGGTAGGAACAAGCGGAGAATATGATATAGTTATTACTGAGATCGGAGGTACAGTAGGTGATATTGAATCATTACCCTATATTGAAGCAGTCAGGCAGATGAAATGGGAACAGGGAATGAACAATTGCGTGGTTATACATCTTACCCTTGTT
>Ga0209536_100012251_pt1 | contig 12494 bp, 13 predicted proteins | sample DeeMarSeWOR28_12_FD_187461 | JGI IMG/M metagenome (GOLD analysis project Ga0209536, IMG submission 187461) | Marine sediment microbial communities from White Oak River estuary, North Carolina - WOR-2-8_12 (SPAdes) (version 2) | ecosystem: Environmental > Aquatic > Marine > Intertidal zone >...
ATGGTGTATGACTTCCGGGTGGATGACGCCACCATGATCAAGCTGTTGGAGGAGACCAAAGAACACGGCGGCCTGGTGCAGGTGCATGCGGAAAATGTGCACATCATTGACCACATGAACGCGGTGCTGGAAAAAGAGGGCAAACTGGCCCCTTATTACCACGCCGTCAGCCGGCCGAATATTGCCGAAGAAGAAGCCATCTACCGGGCCTCCAAGATGGTTGAAATGACCGGTTCGAGGATTTATATCGTACATTTATCTTCCAAAGAAGGCCTCTGGGTGGTCAAGGCAGCCCGTGACCGGGGTGTCAATATTTATGCTGAGACCTGCCCGCAGTATCTATCTCTTACCAACCAGGCCGTGCTGGAGAGAGGGCCTCTGGGCAAAGTAGGGCCGCCGCTGAGGGAGAAGGAAGACAATGAGGCTATCTGGCGAGGCCTGGCCAGCCGTGCCATTGATACGGTGGGCAGCGATTCTTGCGGTATCAAAGCGGAGCACAAGGAGTGGGGTGGCGCTTCCAGAGATTTCATCACCGGCCAGGGAGCAAAACCGAGGCCAGATAACATCTTTGAAGCGCGATTTGGCGCTCCATCTGTAGAGCCGATGCTTCAGGTGATATACCACGATGGTGTAAATGAAGGTCGCATCACGCTGATGCGTCTGGTGCAGACGATGTGTGAAAATCCGGCCAAGATATTTGGCCTCTATCCGAAAAAAGGTGTCATTCAGGAAGGTTCCGATGCTGATATAGTTGTTTTCGACCCGGCGGTGCCGCATACCATAAGCGTGGATGGAATGCACGGCAATGCCGACTTCACCCTCTTTGAAGGCAAGCAGGTAACGGGTGCCACGGTATTCTCCATGCAGCGTGGCGAGGTGCTCATCGAAGACGGGCAGCTCCGGCGGAAACAGGGGAGCGCCAGATTCTTACCCGGAAATTGCGATCTGGCTGCCTATGCCAAGAAGGGATACCCCGTGGCGTAAGCTATCCGTAGTAGCGCGTCGGTTAGATTTTACAGGGCGCTGGCATAGATGTTCCTGACGTCCTCTTCGGTCATGTTTCTGGGGTTGGGCACGAAGAGGCGACTTAATTTCATGCCTCCTTCGGTGAGTTCCGGGATGTCAGCTTCGGTGGCGCCGTAATCGCGCAGTCGGTGCGGAATGCCAACAATTTCAAGCAATTTGAACAAGGCTTCTACGAGCTTTTCTGACGCCTGGTACGGTGTCAGCCCCTCCGTATTTTCCCCCATAACCTGAGCTATGCGGGCGAATTTGTTCAGATTGCCGATTTTATTGTAATCAACTATATACGGCAGCATGACCGCATTGGCCCGTCCGTGGGACATATGATATTTCAGACCCAGAATATTGGATAGGCCGTGTATCGCACCTACTCCGCCGCTGCAAAACGCTATACCGGCGACTGTAGCCCCGAGCGACATATTATAGCGCGCGGTGATATTTTCGCCCTTGGCATAAGCGGCGGGCAGGTTTTCCGCAATAAGACGGATTGCCTCGATGCCCAGAATTTCGGCAAAAGGTGTTGTGTTTACCGAGACGTAGGTTTCAAGAGCATGAACCAAGGCATCAACGCCGGTGTCTGCCGTTACATGGGGTGGCATTGATAACGTGAGCAGCGGGTCAACAATGGCGACATCCGCCAGAGCGTTATTGCTGTGCACCGCCATTTTCAGGTTTTCTACTTTATCCGAGACGACAAGCGTGCGGGTGACTTCGCTGCCGGTGCCAGCCGTGGTTGGAAGCAGTATCCGGGGAAGACCCCTCAGTGGCACTTTGTCTATCCCGGCGTAGTCCAGTATTTTGCCTTTATTTTTGGTCATGAGGGCGATACCTTTGGCGACATCCAGCGAGCTGCCCCCGCCGACACCGATAACAATATCTACGCCTCCATCTACGGCTATCCGGGCACCGTCATCAACAATATGAGCCGGCGGCTCTGCCTCGACCTGGTCGAAAATTTCGAAGGCTATCTTCTGGGCTTTGAGCGAATCCTGTACGCCTGACAGCAGCCCGGCTGCCAGCAAGCTCTTGTCAGTAACAATGAGCGCCTTTTTCGCATTGAACTGCGCGGCCTCCTTTCCCACCAGGCTGGAAGTGTCATTGCCGAAGATGACCTTGGTTGGCGACAGGAAGATGTGCACTTTATTCATCATGGAAGTACCTCTCTTTCTTCAATATAAGACGAACATACCGCCACTATTTTATTACGCAAAGTGTTAAGTATCAATAACCTGGCTTATATGAAAAGCAGTAAATCGACTATTTTTATAATTCCCTTTACTCGAACGGGTTATTTATTAAAGAAAAGGGCGAATCTCTGTTGCGATGGCAAAAGGGTCAGGGCTGGGCAATTTAAAGCCGGTAATGTCCATCAGCGGGATAACAGTTGTTTAGTATGTTAGTCCGTTGGCTTAACCATGCGAGGGTGGATAGCCAGCAGCCCACCATCGATAACCAGCACCTGACCGGTTATGTAGTCGGACTCCGCGGAGGCCAGGAACAGGACGACATTGGCTATATCCTGCGTTTCGGCCGCTCTTCTTAAAGGTATCCTATCCATGCCTTCCAGAAAGTCTGGGCGGTCTTTACCTGCTTGCTTGACCATTTTGGTCAGGGTGAAGCCCGGGCTGACCGCGTTTACCATTATGTTGTATTTCCCGAACTCCACGGCTAAAGCCTTGGTGAATTGCGCCACACCGCCTTTGCTGGCACCATATGCCGATAGCCCCGGCGCACCAATGTGAGCGGCAAGCGAGGCGAGGTTGATTATCTTTCCCCGCTTCTGCTTTACCATATGTTCGATAACCGCTTTGCTGCACAGGAATTGCGATTTAATATTGACGTTCATATGGCTGTCCCAATCGGCTTCGGTCATCTCCAGCAAACGTATCATTTTGGCAATACCGGCGTTATTTACCAGTATATCTATCTTTCTGAAACTGGCCAGCGTCTTGGCAATGAGCATGCTTACCTCTTCGGCCTTGGATACGTCAGCGGCTACAGACAGCGCCTGACCTCCCTGCGCTTTTATCTCCCCGGCTACCTTATTGGCTCTTTCCGGAACAACGTCATTTACTACCACCGCAGCGCCCTCTTTCGCCAGAGTGGCAGCGATAGCCTGCCCAATTCCCTGGCCGGCACCGGTGACAATGGCTACCTGTCCTTTTAGCCTCATCTCTGTTCACCACCTTGCATTATTTCACGTAAGATGGGTTATATTATTATGCGCTTTCCGTCAAAGCGAGGCACGACGTCGTATTTGTCAATCTGGCTGGCGAACTCCAGGTCGGCCGCAAAACCAATATCTTTGAGGTAACGTCCGTGTTCGGTGGCAGCGAAAATGGCAAGTGGCTCTTCAAGGTTCATCATGGAATATTCGGCAGCTGGTATAGCGGCATCGCTGAGCTCAGGAAATATGCTGGACTCAGCAAATTCGGATTGCAGGCGTTGCGCCATCAATCCGGCACAGTAAAAGTCCTCCAGCGATGGTTGGCCGTGACGCCCGGCACAGATAAGCAGGACTCTCTCCGATGCGTTGTCTGCCGCTGCTTTCGCAACGATGGTAGACGCAGCGGATAAATTGACCAGCGCTGCGAGATATACAAGTCTGCCGCTGCCCTGGAAAGCCCGACGCAAAGCCGGTGTGCCGTTGGTGGTGGAGAAGTATATCACCCTGCCGGACATCTTGCTTGGGTCAAGATATTCCATAGGGGAGTTCCCCAGATGAAAGCCGGGGATGCGCAGGCCCCTTCTTTCGCCGCCGAGCAGGAAAGAGATTTTATCCTCTGATTCGGCGCGGCGTCTGGCTTCGGCAGCAGTGATACAGGGGCGAACCTCGCTGGCACCATGCGCCAGTGCCGTAACTATGGTAGTGGTGGCGCGCAGAACATCAATAACCACACATATTGCGTCTTTAAAACGAACTGGCAGCAGCCGTGGCGTTGAGACAATATCTATCTTCATGCTCTGGGTTGCCGATTGCGATTAATTGTTCTGAGTCGCTAAAAGTATAGCATATAGCTGGCCTGGGGCATAAGCAGCTTTGAGTTATTGCTGTGCCGGCGTTCTGAAGCGAAATGATAGCCTGGATATAGAGAGACGGGCACAGCCTGAGACTGGCCCGCCTTCTTTATATTTATCCCTTTTCTTTATGGCTTAGTTACTGAGTCCAGTGACCCGCCATATTCGAAAGTTTCGTTATCTTACCTTTAATCTATCATGAGTCCTGGTAGAAAGGTGATTAATTTTGGGAAAATGGCCAGTAGCACAATGACGCCCAAAACTATGAGAACGTAGGGGATAACACCCCGTATGATGTCCATCACCGTTACGTTCAGAGATGGGTCGGCAGCGCCGCGACAGATGTAGATGCCCATGGCGAATGGCGGCGTCATGAAAGAGGTCTGGAGGTTGACGCAGACCATGATGGCTGCCCAGATTGGGTCGAAGCCCAGCGTTTCGAAGATGGGGGTGATGATGGGCACCATGATAAAGAGGATGCCAATCCAGTCAATGAAAAAGCCCAGCAGGAAGACGACGAACATGATGACGCCGAAGGCGCCCCATTTGCCACCGGGCATGCCCAGAACCCATCCGGTAACCACCTCATTGCAGCCGTAGCCAAGAAAGACGCCGACGAAGGCGAAGGACATGCCGCCGACGAGGAAGATAAACCCGGAGAGCCTGAGCATCGTCGTCAAAACGTCAGTCAGAACTTTCAGGTTGAACTGGCGGTAGCCAATGGTGAGTATTGTGGCCATGAAGGCACCGGTAGCGGCGGCCTCAGTGGGCGTGGCAATACCCAGGAAGATGACGCCCAGTACGGAGAAGATGAGGATGGCCGGTGGCACCAGTGAGCCGAGAAGCATTCCCGACTTTTTCATGAAAGGAATGGCTCTTTCTTCAACAGGCACCGGGGGTCCGATGTCATGTTGAATGAAGGCGCGGATAACAATGTAGGCGACGTAACCCCCAGCGAGCATGAAGCCGGGGATAAAAGCGCCGAAGAACATCTTACCTACCGATATCTCTGCCATAGGTCCATAGACGACTATCATGACACTCGGAGGAATAAGAATGCCCAGAATGCCACCGGCGGTAACGGCACCGGCGGCGAAGCTCTTACTGTAACCCCGCTTGACCATCGAGGGCAGCGCTACCAGCGTGAGTAGCGTTACCGAGGCAGTGATGACGCCCACGGTAGCCGCCATAATCGTGCCCACGATGATAGTGACCACCGCCAGGCCGCCGCGGAACCCGCCCAGCCAGAGGTAGAGGGTGGAATAGAGCCGTTCAATTATTCCCGAGCGTTCCAGCATCGCCCCCATGAACACGAAGAGAGGCACCGCCAGCAGGACGCGGTTGACCATCAGACGGTAAACGCGCAGGTAAAAAACGCTTCCTACCTGTTCCTGCCAGAGAAAGATGCCGAAGATAACACCAAGAAAACCGATGATATAAGCCAGAGGGAAGCCGGTTATTACTAAGGCTAGGACGCCGGCAAGCATCGCAATAGTAACGAATTCAGCACTTAGTTCAGGCATATTCTTTCCCCTTTACTAGGCGGTATACGGAACGGTAGAGGTTTGCCAGGCCTTGTATTAACAACAGCGCGAAGCCGATGAAAATCATAGTCCGCAGGGGGTACCACGGCGGGTACCAGTAGCCCTCGACGCTTTTTTCCATAACCTTCCATGACCAGAACATCTTATTCCAGGAAGCGTATACGACCAGCGCGATTGTTGGGAGAAAGAAAAGGAAGCCGCCAACGGTGTCAACGATGGCTCTGCCGCGCGGTGGCATATGGATATAAAATACGTCCACCCTGACATGGCCGTGGATTTTCTCCGTATAAGCGTAACCGAAACAATACAGGGACATCCCGAGCGCGATGCCAACCTCGTAGCCCCATATCGTCGGCGCGTTGAAGATATATCGGGCGATGACGTCATACACTACGACCAGTATCAGCAGGGCACCGAACCAGCGGGCAATATTGCCTGCCTTCTCGCTAACGATGTCAATAATACTGAGAATTTTTTTCATCGCATTCCATTCTCGTTAATGTTTAAGTCCCCTGCCCCGGTTTCCCGGAGCAGGGGACTTTTGGCAACTACATGCGTTGCCAGGTGCTGCGAACATCCCTCTTGAAGTTCTGAATTGAGGTGTAGACTTTGTCGAAGAAGGGGTCAGCAGCCGCGCGCTCGGCATAGAGATCCTCTGCCCTTTCGACCACTTCATCAGAGACCGACTGCGGGATGAACTCCAGCGGCACGCCTTTCTCCGCCCACAGCGGTACCGATTTAAGGTCCTCACCAACCATGAAGCGGTAGTAGTTCATGCCTGCTGCCGCGCCCATCTCGTAGCATATCTTCTTCAGGTCATCAGGAAATTCGTTCCAGGTATCGGTGTTCCACATCTGTGGCTGCCATTCCTGGGGCTGGCGGGCTGACCCGACATATAGATGGTCGACGACTTCATACATGGCTATCGAGTAGTCGTAGCCGGGGGAGCTGAGCTGGTAGGCATCGAGCACACCGCGCATCAGGGACTCATAGGTCTCCTCGGTGCTCAGTGTGACAACGGAAGCGCCCATATCGGTGAAAATCTTTCCGTCATCACCGGCAGTCCTGATTTTCAGGCCTTTGATGTCTGCTGGCCCGTTGATTGCTTCCTTGGAGCCGAGGAACGCCTCGGGTACGGTCTGGAACCCTGGACCCCAGACCACATCGTAGTCCGCGGTCATCTCTCTCAGCAGATCCAGGCCTTCCCTCTGCATCCAGAAGAACTGCTCCGTGGGGGAGAGACCGGCAATCTGATAGGTGAACAGATTGCAGGCGGGGCCGAAGCGGTCCATCCAGTACATGGTGCAGGTGGTGGCGAAGTCGAGTACGCCCTCGTTGACACCGTCAAGCTCTACCATGGACGGGACTATCTCGCCGCCGGCGTGCGGGGGCATATTGATTCTGCCACCGCTGGCAATCTCAAGATTCGCCTGAAACTCGGCTACCCCCTTGCAGAAAGTGGAACCACCACCGGCGTGACACTGAGCAACCAGGTTCCATACCTTTTCGGGCTGTGCTGGAGCCGGTGCTGGGGCTGGAGCCGGAGCTGGTGCTGGAGCCGGAGCCGGAGCCGGTGCTGGGGCCGGAGCCGGAGCTGGTGCTGGGGCTGGGGCTGGAGCCGGAGCTGGAGCTGGAGCCGGTGCTTCAGCCGGTGCGGCACAAGCTGCCGCAATGAGACTAACAATTACCAGTAATGCTATTAACCCTAATACTATAGATTTTCTCACTAAGTTCTACCTCCTATACTGATTAAAATACAGCATTAACCGACGTAATGGCTATAACTGAATTCAATCACCTCCTTTTTGCATATTTCTGCTTCGATTTATTATACACTAAAATCAAACGTCGTCAAGCGCCGCTTGAGTCTATAAAGCTCAGCTGCAATTAAATTTCAATTTTAAACAATTTTAGACGTGAGGTTGAATTTGTGCTTATTTATTGAGCGGCTTTGTTTATTCCAAATGAGTTACTATATAAAATAATAGCAAAGGGCATAATTGTCAATAGCATATGGGAAGTATTGCTTTATTTTTTTATACTGCCATGTTCAGTAGTGAATAGCCACGATATCTCGGACTGGTGCTGAGTTACGGGGATTTTTAATATCATTCATTTTTTCTGTTTAATAGTTCAGCCTCCAAGGAGCTTATGGTAGCTTCAGCCTTTTTCAGTTCAATCTGTAAGTCGCTTTGCTCTGCTTCGAGGGTGGAAATCCGGGTTTGTTGCGAGGATATCAAAGATTCACGGGTCACCAATGTCTGCTCAAGGTCGCAATTAAATTGCACCAGTCGAGACATCTCATCCTGCTGGCTGCTTAGTTTTGCGGCACAAGTTTCAAGCATGGGCGTATAGATAAAATAATTGGCTAAAAACGCCAGTATGCTACCGGCCAATAAACAGGTTAATATAATCAGCACTATCTTTTTCATGGCTATCCTCTCCTCTGAAGGGCTGCTGTATTTATGCTTTCACAGCTGCCAGAACTGCGCGCTCAATTTCAAAAACTGTTAAATTACGGCCTTTGGGTTTAATATAGCGTTCAAGATACTCTGCATGACCGACGTCTTCAATTATGTGCAGGGAAGATTTTAATAAGTACTCTTGCATCTCGGCAGGCTCAAAGCCACAAAACCAGAGTGGCTTCTTTTTATTAAGAGTAAGTTTATACAGGCTACTTAAACCATCGGGGATATGGCTGCCATTAATAAAGCTTTTCAGAACGTAGGTGAAAACAATCCTGCTGCCGGCGACAGCCTGTGCAACGTATTTAAGGGTATTATCAACTGCTTCTCTGGAAATATATTGCGTTACACCTTCCCATATAAAAAGAGTTCTGGAAGATAGAGTATAACCTGCTTTTATCAATTCCTCACCGATATCCTGGCTATTGAAATCAATGGGCACCAGAGAAATATTGGCGGGAAGTTCTCCTATTTTGTTGTCGATATAGGCTCTTTTGGTTTTCTGTAATTCCGGAAAATCTAATTCAAAATATTTTACATTTTCAGCGCCGGGAATACGTAAAGCACGAGTATCCATACCGGCCCCCAGGTTAACGACGGTTTCAAATCCTTCCTTTATGGCACTGATTAACACATCATCTATATAGCGTGTGCGGCAAATAAGCCCCCCAATTACTCCAGGCGTCAGTTTTTCTCTTATCTTTATCAGGGAGTTCAGTATTCTGGGAGAGCGCATTAAAATCACCCAGGATTTCCAAAAAGGCGATAGGAATTTCTCAGAATAGGAGTCTTCAAAAAGCTGTTCGTCTTCAGGCAACAAATTTTCCATAGCCCGCATAAGAGCGGGACCATAACCTGTAGAACTTGCTTCCATAACATCTCCCCCTATTGTAGTAGTATAAATTTAGTATAAATTATATGGGAGAAAGTCTCCAAATCTTGCCCCCAGCTAACATTGCCAGTTGTTTTTCGCCTCTCCAGACTCTATGATTAAGATAGCTCCAGCGTGAAATGATAAACAGAAGAAAAGGGGGATAAAAGAAGTGACGCAACTCGGTGCTTATTATGCTCTGGGTAAATGTGGCAGACTTGTCCCGGTGAGATTAAAGACTCATACTGACATTGCCGGCGGTCTGAGGGCGGTTTGCGAACAGAACGGAATTAAATACGCTGCTATAGATGGCATTGGCAACGTACGTCAGTTGACCTATCAATTATTGGTACCCGATTCCAAAGCGAAGCACGGCGTACGCCTGGACGAGCCCCAGGTTCTGCCCGGTCCTTTGGAACTGCTTAATCTCAAAGGCGTCGTCTTCCAGTCGGAAAAAGGTGAGACTCTTATTCACCTGCACGGCATTTTCTCGGATAGGGAAGGGAAGATACTGGGTGGACACCTCGCGGAAAGTGGTAATCCGGTCTTGGGAACGCTTGACGCCTTTATTGCTGAATTGGCCGAGGCCGAGATTGTCCGGCAGATGGATGAGGACGTGGGCTTGGGTCTGTGCACACCAGTTGGCGCTTTTGCCCATGTGAAGGGCTAGGCATCTGGCTGTTTCAGCGCAGGCTGCTGTTTTATATATCGGCAGGAAAATATTTTAAGGCATGAACTCAAAGAAGCCTTCGTCCAGGTCTGCGTCGTTGGAATAGCCCCGGCTCTCCCAGTAGCCACGATAGTGTTCGTTGTCGGAGAGCTCAATTCTGGTTATCCATTTTATCCACTTGTAGCCCCACTTGCTCTCAGCGACGAGCTGGAAGGGATAGCCCCGTTCCGCCGGCATGGTAATCTCGTTCATTTTGTAGGCCATGATGATGTCATTGTTCATGATGTAGTCTACGGGAAACGAAGTGGTGTACCCATCATAGGCATGGAAGATGACCGTCTTGGTCTCCGGCAATACCCCGGCATCATTAAGTATATCCCTCACCAGCATGCCTTCCCAGAGGATATTGGCACTCCACCCCTCCACGCAGTCCAGCCTTACTACTTTCTCGTAATGTTTGTAGCCTTCAAGCACTTCTTCGTAGTTGAAGGTCAGCGGTTTTTCCACGAGTCCGTTGACTTCAAGTTCATATGTGGCGATATCAACATACTGTGGGCCCTTGATGGAGTTCTCACGGAAGTCATTGACCGAGGACAGGTTTTTCCCTTCATATTCCCTGACCTCAACGGTCTGCAGTTCCTCAGGTACGACGCCGCCCGTAAATCCGGCCCTGTTTATTGAAAACACGATTCCAGCTATAGCGGCCGCAAGAACGATTACTGCCGCAGGTATTGCAGTAAAAAACTTACGTTTCATAATATCCACCTTATCTGCAATCTGCTAAATAGTACTCACTATTTAATAATGATTCTTTTTGAGATAAACAACAGCGACTTTTATCACAAATTAATGAACTGCATGGATAAAGTGGACATCTATGAGATATAATTGCTTTGAAATTGCCAGTGAAAGGCATATAATAATTACTACATTAGAGCCGTTCGATAAATAAACGATATTGTAGAGGTGTGACTATGGCCAATAACATGCCTCGGGAGGCAAGGCAGCAAATCCGAGAAGGGAAATTGCTGAAGCCCACCTGCGGACTGGCACCCGGCTTTACTCAGGCTAATCTGGTAGTTTTGCCCAGGGAATACGCTTTTGATTTCCTCCTTTTCTGCCAGCGTAACCCCAAACCCTGCCCTGTTCTGGAAGTGCTGGAGCCGGGTAAATATGAGCCGGTCCTGACCGCGCCGGCGGCTGATATCAGAATGGACATCCCCCTCTATCGGGTCTATCAGGACGGTAAGCTCACGGCCGAAGTCAAAGATATCAAAGGGTACTGGAACGATGAACTGGTCTCGTTCCTGCTGGGATGCAGCTTCACTTTTGAGACTGCCCTGATAAGAGCGGGCATTGAGATGCGCCACATCGATGAAGGGAAAAACGTGTCAATGTATGTCACCAGCATTGCTACGACCCCTTCCGGTATATTTCAGGGGCCGCTGGTGGTGAGTATGCGCCCCATCCCCCGCGACAAGGTGGTGAAAGCGGTGCAGATTACCTCGCGGTATCCCGGGGTGCATGGCGCTCCGGTCCACATCGGCGAGCCTGAGAAAATCGGGGTTACCGACCTGTCGAAGCCGGACTGGGGCGACCAATCTGTCTTCAAAGAGGATGAGGTGCCCGTATTCTGGGCCTGCGGCGTTACGCCGCAGGCTGTAGCCCTGAAATCAAAGCCCTCCCTGATGATTACCCATTCGCCGGGACATATGTTCATCACCGACTTGCGTGACGAGGACTTGGCGGTGCTGTAATAAATATGTAAATTAAATTCTGGAGGCGTGAAACGGCCAGGACGATTGATTTCAACTGTGACCTTGGTGAGAGCTATGGCAGCTATAAGCTCGGCCTTGACGAGCAGCTAATGCCATATATTACCTCGGCCAATATTGCCTGTGGCTTCCACGCCGGCGACCCGATGTGGATGCAGAAAACTGTTAGACTGGCGGAAAAGGCTGGCGTGGCTATAGGCGCGCATCCCGGCCTTCCCGACCTTATCGGCTTCGGGCGCAGAGAGATGAAAATAACGCCGGAGGAAGCCAAAAACTACGTGAAATACCAGATCGGGGCACTTGAGGCTTTTACCGGGTCGAAGCGATTACAGCATGTAAAGCCGCATGGCGCTCTGTACAATATGGGGGTGGCCAGCAAAGCAATCGCGAGGGCTGTTGCCGAGGCGGTTGTTGAAGTTGACGATGAAATGATACTGGTCGGGCTCTCCGGGTCGGTGTGGGTTGAAGCCGGTGAGGAAGTTGGCCTTAAAGTAGCCCGTGAGATTTTTGCCGACCGTGCCTTAAATCCAGACGGCACCCTCGTGTCAAGAAGTCAGCCCGGATCGGTTATTGAAGATGTGGAGCAGGTTATTGCGGCCAGTTTGAAGATGGTTCTGGAGCAGAAAGCCACTGCCATCGATGGCCAAGAAATCACGGTTAAAGCCGACACCATATGTCTGCACGGAGATACACCGGGTGCCGTAGAGCTAGCACGCAAGCTAAGGGAAAGGATGGAGGGGGCAGGGATTCAGGTTATACCAGTAAGCAAGTTTATCTGATTTCTGGTGATGATATACAAAGAACCCCGGTTCCTCAGCGGCGGCGACCGTGCTATCTTCATTGAGCTTGGGGATAGCATTGACCCGGACGTAAATCAGCGTGTCAGGAACCTGAAGCTCGCCATAGAAAAGGCTGACATTCCGGGAGTAGTGGAGTCGGTTCCGACGTATCGTTCTCTCCTCGTCTACTTTGAGCCCCTGCAGACTAGTGCTCCGGAGTTTCGAGAGACTATATGCAACCTGCTCCAATCTTTAGCCAGCAGTGAATTGCCCAGGCGCAGGGTTATTGAGATACCGGTCACCTACGGGGGCGAGTTCGGTCCGGATTTAAAGCTGGTCGCCAGCCACA
>Ga0209536_100012252_pt1 | contig 12491 bp, 12 predicted proteins | sample DeeMarSeWOR28_12_FD_187461 | JGI IMG/M metagenome (GOLD analysis project Ga0209536, IMG submission 187461) | Marine sediment microbial communities from White Oak River estuary, North Carolina - WOR-2-8_12 (SPAdes) (version 2) | ecosystem: Environmental > Aquatic > Marine > Intertidal zone >...
ACCGGCATAGGAGTGGACGTATCGGTTGGAGCCAGAGACGGAGGTGGGACAGGCGTATCGGTCAGGGGCACAGGTTGGGGTGTGGGCGATGGCGGCAGCGGATCTGGCGTTTCGCTGGTGGCGGCCACCCCTTGGGCAACGCCGAACTCCGGAGTCGCCGGGGTGGATGGGTTGCCCATCACATAGAATAGCCCGGCCACCAGGCATATTCCGCCAATTACCAGAACCCCACCACCAACCAGAATCGGCAGCCAGGGCAATCCCCCTGATTTGGCCGCAGGTGGGGCAGCCGGGGCCCCGACTGGCGGCGGTGACGGGCGGACAGGGCCAACGTGGGCTACCGTGGCGTCCGGGTCCGGCGGGATGGGCGCGCCGGCCACCGCGGGGGACAAGCCGGTTACAGCCTGGCGCAGGGCCTCGGTCATTTCCCCGGCCCCCTTGAAGCGGTCGTCGGGATTTTTGGCCAGGGCTTTCAGCAGGACACGCTCGACCGATTCGGGAATGTTGGGATTCATCAGGTGGGGCAGAGGGATGGGATCGGTGATGTGTTTGATGACCACGGCCATCGGCGTCTCCGCTTCGAACGGCACCCGTCCGGTGAGCATCTCGAAGAGAACCACCCCCAAGGCGTAGACGTCGGTACGGGCATCGACCGGCAAGCCCTGTCCCTGCTCCGGGCTCATATAGGCCGGGGTACCGACTCCAACGCCCGACCCGGTCAACTGGACCGATCCTTCCACCATTTTGGCCAGGCCAAAATCGCTCAGGTAGATCCAGCCCCGGTCGTCGATCAGAACATTGCTGGGTTTGATATCCCGGTGGAGAATACCCCGCTCGTGGGCCAGGTCCAGGGCCTCGGCAATCTGCTCGATGATTTCCAGGGCTTGGGCCGGCGACATAGGGGAGCCGAGCTGGTCGTGAAGGGTGCCGGCCGGCACGTATTTCATCACGATGTAGCTGATGTTTTCCTGCTTGCCAAAATCGTAAATGGGCAGGATGTTGGGGTGGTCCAGTTGGGCAATGGCGTGGGCTTCGCGGGTAAACCGTTCGGCAAAGCCCGGCTCGTGGAGAAAGTAGGGGGGCAAAATCTTGATGGCCACGTTGCGGTTGAGGGAGGGCTGGTGGGCTTTATAGACCGTCGCCATACCACCCTGGCCGATTTGCTCAATCAGTTGGTACTGCCCCAGGGTCTGGCCTATCATCGATTCCATAGCGCTTCACCTCTAACCTTGTGTACCGGTGGCGACGTTGGCCGCTAGGCCGGCAACTGCCACCGCCCCGCCGGGTCCCGCCGCAGGGCAACGATGCGCCCAATGGCCTGGCGGTCGAGCGGGCCATAGATGTGGGGGAAAAGCCGGTCGGGTTCGGGCGTGAAGGCCGGCTCGCCGACTGAGCCGGTCTGGGCGGGAGGAATGGCCGGTTCATATTTCAGGGGCGCGCTCAAGCGAGTCGGGTCGATCTCCAGCACCAGCAGCTCACCTTCCAGGCCGGCAAAGAAGGCGTTGGCCACTCGGAGCAGGGTTTCGACCTCGCCGGTGCAATGAATGAAGCCTTCTTCATCAAAGGCGGCCGGCAGGTAGGGCCGATCGGTGGGCTGATGGTGGTAATAGACGGCCGGAACCAGGTGAAAAATGGATCCCAACTCAAATGTGCCGGGTATTTGATCGTTCATAATGGCGCTAATGATACACGCAAGGGGAGGGATGTCAAACAGGGTTTATCCAAAATAACAGATGGGATCAGATTTGTCCTCAGCCGCTTCAAATGGTATAACTATTATGTAATCTCATCGGTTTGCAGTTTATCACCGCTCCGGTTGGACGAAGGGAGCGGTTATTTTTTGAGACACGGTTAATTGAGCAAGGAGTATCATGCATTTTTCAGAGTTTGATTTAAGCCAATCGTTGCAAAAGGCGGTCGGTGCTATGGGCTACGTGGAGCCAACGCCGATCCAGGTCGAGGCGATTCCCCCCGGTTTAGAAGGGCGGGACGTCATCGGTTGCGCCCAGACCGGCACCGGCAAGACCGCGGCCTTTTTGCTGCCGGCCTTGCAGCGGTTGTTACAAGATCAGCGCAAGACCAAACATCCCCGGGTGGTGGTGTTGGCCCCAACCCGCGAGCTGGTCATTCAAGTGGCCGGGGAAGCTCGAAAATTGGCCGGCCGTACCCCGCTGCGGATCGCGGCCATCTACGGTGGGGCGAAGATGCAGCCCCAAATTACCAGGCTGCGGCGGGGGGTCGACGTGGTGATTGCCACGCCGGGCCGCTTACAGGACCATATGGGGCGGAGAAACGTGGATTTCAAAGAGCTGCAGGTGCTGGTGCTGGACGAGGCCGATCGGATGCTGGATATGGGCTTTCTACCGGATATCAAACAGATCGTCAACCGGATGCCCCGCCAGCGCCAGACTATGCTCTTCTCGGCCACTATGTCCGGACCGGTGATGGCTCTGACTCACCAATTTCAGCAGGACCCGGTCATCATCGAGATTAGCAAAGCCGTGCCCCCCGACGCCATCCGGCAGGCCCTTTACCCGGTGCCCAAGCATCTCAAGACCCAACTACTGGTTGCCTTGCTGTCGCAGCAGGAGGTTAGCAGCATGCTGGTCTTCACCGCCACCAAGCAAGAGGCCGATATCGTTACCCGGCAGTTGACCGAGGCCGGGATATCCGTGGCCTGTATTCACGGGGATTTCAGACAAAGAGAGCGCCTGGCCGCCCTTGAGGGCTTCCGGGCGGGCCAACATCGGGTGTTGGTGGCCACCAATATCGCCGCCCGGGGGCTAGACGTGGAGGGTATTTCTCACGTCATCAACTACGACGTGCCGGAACACGCCGAAGATTACGTTCACCGGATCGGCCGCACGGCCCGGGCCGAGGCCGACGGGGACGCCATCACCCTGGTCACCCCCGACGACGAAGCGCTGATCTACCGGATCGAGCATCTGCTGGGCCACAAGCTGGAGCGCAAGACCCTGCCTGATTTTGATTACGACGTGCCGGTTCCCTCCTGGGCCAAACCCTCAGCCGAGGCCCTGCTGCGCCGCACCAGCCAATCCCGCAGCCTGGCCGACCGCTGGCGGAGTATGGCCGGGGGCGGCGGACGCCGGGGCCGGCGGTAATGAAAGGCTTATGAACTAGCCCTCCACCTCCGCCTCTTCCTTTTCTCCGATGATCCGCTGCAGGAACATGCGGGTCTTAGGATTCTGCGGGTTGTCGAAGAGTTGCTCCGGCGGCCCTTCCTCGGCAATGATACCCTCTTCCATAAAGACGACCCGGTGGGAGACGTCGTGAACAAAGGACATTTCGTGGCTAACCACCAGCATGGTCATCCCTTCCTTGGCCAGTTGACCCATTACCGCCAGTACCTCGCCGATCAGCTCGGGGTCGAGGGCGCTGGTCGGCTCGTCAAAGAGCATCACCTTGGGCTGCATGGTCAAGGCTCGGGCAATGGCGACCCGCTGCTTCTGCCCCCCGGAGAGGCGGTTGGGGAACTCGTTCCGCTTGTCGCTCATGCCGACCTTGTGCAAATACTGTTCGGCAATTTCGATGGCTTCTCTCTTTTTCATCCGTTTGACGGTCACCGGCGCTTCGATTAGGTTCTCGATGACGCTCAGGTGGGGAAACAGGTTGAACTCCTGGAAGACCATGCCGGTCCGCAGCCGGATTTCATGGACTATATGCTTCTGCTCTTTGGTCAGCTTGTGCTGCTCCACCAGCACCGATAAGCCATCGACCGTGACCCGGCCGTGGGTGGGCTGCTCCAGGAAATTGATGCAGCGCAGCAAGGTCGATTTGCCGGAGCCGGAGCGGCCGATGATGGTCACCACTTCGCCCTGCACCACCTCCATATGAATCCCTTTTAAGACCTCTAACGGGCCGAAACTCTTGTGCAGATCATCGATTTCAACAATAGGCATGATTACCGTTCTCCTCTGGCCATATGCCGCTCAAGTCGAGCTTGCAAGGCCGTAAAAATAATTGTCATCAGCCAGTACCACATCGCGGCAATGACCAAGGCTTCCAGGCCCCTGAAATTGGCCCGGCCGACCTTGACTGAGCGCCACATAATCTCCTGCACAAAACCGGTGGCCGAAACCAGAGCCGAGTCCTTGAGCATGGCAATGAACTCATTGCCGGTGGGCGGCAACACCAGGCGCAAGGCCTGCGGCAGCACGATGCGACGCATCGTCTGACCGTGGGTCATCCCCAGGGCAATGGCCGCTTCGCGCTGGCCTTTGCTGACACTCTCGATACCGGCCCGAAATATCTCACTCATATAGGCTCCGTAATTTAGGGAGAGGGCTGTAATCCCCGCCACTCTACCAGGTAATTGTATGCCCATTTGGGGTAATGCCAGGAAAAAGAAAAATATCTGCAAATAAAGCGGCGTCCCCCGGATCAGCGATACATAAAAGCCGGAGAGGGCTACCAGGGGTGGAATACCGGAGAGGCGGGCCAGGGCCGACGCCAAGGCCAAAATACTTGCAAAAACGATTGAGAAAGCAGCAATGTACAGGGTGATTGGCACCCCCCAGCTGATATATGGGGCCCAGGTTTTCATAAATTCGGTATCCAAATCTATGGTAGTAATTGTGATTGGACCGATAGTAAGGGTCACACCGCTGAATATAAAGATCAACAGGCCGAGGATAATAATCCACCAGACCACCACCTGGACGCCAAACAGATACCGCTGCCGTTCCTGCTGGCGCAACACCAACTCTGTTCTCGATAAGACTCGTTCTGCCATGGGACCTCTCCTTATCCTGATGTATTATGTTTTTAAACAAAGAAAGTGGAAGGGAACAATCCCCTTTGATTGCACCACTTCCACTATTTCGGCCAGTTTAGCACAGTCGTGCCGATGAGTCAACGAAATTTTGGCGGTTGATTATGTCTCCGTGAGGGTGACCGGGACCCGCACTAATTCGCCGTTTTCATCTTCACGGACCCGGTAGAGATCCTCAACCTTTTCCACCCGGTCGATGAACAGCACTCCGTTCAGATGGTCGATCTCGTGGTGGACCACCACCGCATCAAACCCTTCAAAAACCCGCTCAAAAGGCTGGCCCCACTCATCCAGCCCGGCCACGCGTAGATAATGGGGCCGGACCGTTTCAGCAAACAGGCCGGGCAAGCTGAGACAGCCGTCAAAATCTCGCCGCTCCTTGCCGGCTTCGACGATCTCAGGATTGATCAGGGCCACCGGCGGGCCGGGTTCACTCTCATCCTCGCTGCGTCCACCCAACCGAACTACGATGACCCGGCTGTGAAAATCAATCTGCGGGGCAGCCAGACCGATGCCGTTGATGTTGGCCAGCAGCGTATCCTTCAAATCTTTGACCAACGTTTTGACCCGCCGGTTGACCACCCGCACCGGTTCGCTCTCTTTTCGCAACGCCGCCTCATTTTCGCTATATAGCACTATGTCTCGAATAGCCATTGAAACAGCATCTCCAAGTAAGTTTCAATCGTAATGGTGAAACGTGATGCGTGATAAAATCGGTCACGCATCACGTTTCACCATTACGGGTTTCTTTTATCCCTTCAAGGGTGAACTACCAGAGACCACATTACCCTATTCCCTTTGCTTTCCCACCCTCACAACGCAAAACTCTCCCCCCGGGCCGGGACGTGAACTTGGGGAATACCCTGCTCACGAGCGGCCTGGGCCAGGGCGTTTGAACTTTCCAGTTCGCCGTGGACCAGGAAAAGCTGCCGGGGATCGCCCCGCTCCTGGGCCGCTTTGAGCCAATTCAACAAGCCGTTGTGATCGGCGTGGGCAGAATAGCCTTCGATCTTGATGACTTTGGCTTTGACCTTATACTCCTCCCCAAAAATCGGAACGACCGGCTGCCCCTCTAGAATCTTGCGTCCCAGCGTATTCTCGGCCTGATAGCCCACAAACAGGATGGTGTTCCGGGGGTTGGTAATGTTATTCTTGAGGTGGTGCAAAATCCGGCCGGCCTCACACATCCCCGAGGCGCTGATGATCACGGCCGGTTTTGTCAGGTCGTTCAACGCTTTCGACTCGTTGACGTTGCGAATGTAACGGACACATTCAAACCCGAACGGATCCCGGCGGCCGATATCGTTCATGAAACCGATGGTTTCTCGGTCGTAGACTTCGGGATGGAGTCGAAAGATTTCGGTGGCGTTCACCGCCAGCGGGCTATCGACGAAAATGTCGATCTCCGGTATCTCGTTGCTTTCGAGCAGTTGGTGCAGGGCGTAAACGATCTCCTGGGTGCGGCCCACGGCAAAAGAGGGGATAATTACTTTGCCGTTCCGGTCGACCGCCTCCCGGACCGCCTGCTTCAGGTCGGCCCGAGCCTGGCCCGGTGACTCGTGGTACCGCTGGCCATAGGTGCTTTCCATGATGATGAAGTCGGCCCCCTCGACCGGCTGGGGGTCGCGCAGGATGGGTAGGTTTTTGCGCCCGATATCGCCGCTGAAAACAAGCCGTTTTTGCTGCCCGTTGTCATCGATATCCAGGGTGATAGAGGCCGAGCCCAGCACGTGGCCAGCGTCTCGGTAGATGGCCTGCACCCCCGCTACCGGCATAAAGGGCCGGCCGTATCCGATCGATTGGAACAGGGTCAGCGCCTCCAGGGCATCGTCCTGGGTGTAAAGGGGTTCAAACAGGGTTTTGCCCTGCCTGGCCCGTTTCTTGTTGACGTATTCCACGTCACTTTCCTGGATGTGGGCCGAGTCCCGCAGCATAATGGCGCATAGATCCCGCGTGGCCGAAGTGGACCAGATGGGGCCATCGTATCCCTGCTGGACCAAGGTCGGCACGTTGCCGGTGTGATCGATGTGGGCGTGGGACAGGATCAGCACATCGATATCTTTAGGATCAAAGGGGAAATTCTTGTTTCGTTCGAACGCCTCTTTCCGGCGGCCGTGATACAGGCCGCAATCCAACAAGATATTGTAGCCGTTCACCCGCAGCAGGTGCATCGAGCCGGTCACGGTTTGGGCCGCGCCCCAAAATTCAAGTTCCATAGCGAATTCCTTTTTTGATGGGATGAGGGAATTATAACGCAGGTTGGGGGAGAATACAACACCAAAAACCGCCGGCCATCGCCACAAGCGGCGGTCGGCGGTCTGCTGTCAATCGTCAAAAAATTACTTCGCTTCAAGCGCGTTCAGCCGGGCTTCGATGTTGGCCAGGCGTTCGTTTAGAGGGGTGATGCCGGGGCGCTGGAGTTGGAAGGTCAAATGCAGGCCGGTGTGGTCGGCCAGCATGCCGGCGCCACTGACGTAGTCGCTGGAATATTCCGGCTCGACAATGTAGACGGTGATCCCGCCCGGTTCACCATCTCTTACCCCGCTGCCCTGGACCTGGTCGATCTGGCCGCTGCCCTGGGTGGGCACAATAAAGGCCTTCTGGGGGGGCGGAGGCGTCCATAGAAAATCCTGGCTCAACGTATAGGCGTTGGCCGTACTGAAAGAAAAGGCCACTTTCACATTAGGGATCGGAAATCCATTCTCGTCGACCACCAGCACGATCACCCGCTGCTCTTCAAATGTACCGGACTCGGTCCGGCGAGCGTTGACCAAGCGGAAGACCCCCTTCTCCGTTGGCTGGGCTTTGTGGAGTTGGGCTCGCCAATCTCGCTGGATAACCTGAGGTAACACATTCATTGGCTTATAGTCGATCATTTTTTGTTTCCTTTCCTTATTTACGGTAGAGTTTAAATTTTGGAAAAACAGATCTTTAAAACCTTAAAATGCTTTATTCATTGTAACACTTTGTGTAGGCAAAATCAACCTCTATTTTTTGGTGACGTCACTCATCCAGCAAATAAACCGGCTCTTTATAATACCTGATCCGGCTGCCGGCCTGTTTCTCCGTGACCAACTCATACAGCCATTTGTTCTTTTCTTCCACCGATTTGTCCGATTTTAACAGACTCAACTCGGCGTTGAGCCGCAGGACCCGGCCCGGAATAATGAAGCGGGTAATTCCGGCCGGCAGAACCCGGCCGACCTTGGCGATCTGCAAGACCTGCTCCACCGTATACTCCGGAAAAACGACCAACGCCGCCAGATCCGAATGCTCCTGTTGTAACTCCTCGATCTCCTCTTTGATTGTTCGCAGGACCTGGTAATTTTCGATGTAGGTGTTGGTTAATTTGTTCAGGGCTTCCAGGTGGTTGATCCCCGCCGCGGGTTGAATGATAAATACCTTGCCGTCGATGGTGTGGATGTAGCACAAACCGCCCAACTCCAGCATATCATCCAGAATTTTATCCGGGTCACTCTCGATGGTCGACACTTCCGGCAGATTATCCAACATAGCGACCAGGTGACCCGGTTCTGCTCCACAGATCACGTGATTCCAGGTACGCAACTCTATTTCCTCAACATCGGTCACCAGTTGCACAATGGCGTGGGGATAGCCCAACTCTTTCAAAGCGGTAATGCGGGACGCACCGTCCAACACTACAAATTTCTCGTCAGCCTGAACAACCACCGGCGGATTCACCAGCAGGCCGTCGGTTTCTAACCGTTTGGCCAGCCTGGCTACCCGTTTCGGATCGACGTGTTCGTGGGGAAAGACCTGATCCAGCGGCACGACCAGCAGCGACAGGGGATTCTCCAACTTGCTGCCCTGGAGCAACTCGACGATCTGTTGGGCGACCGTGATCGCCGCCATTGTTTGGGCATCTTCGGTGCTGGCGGCAATGTGGGGCGTGGCGATGACCCGTTCGTGCTGGGCCAGGACGCTATCCACCGCCGGCTCTTTGACGAACACATCCAGGGCTGCGCCGGCGATCTGGCCGCTGTCCAGGGCAGCCAGCAGGGCCTGCTCATCCACTATTACGCCTCGTGAGGTGTTGATCAGATAAGCCGATGGCTTCATCAGGGCAAACTGGGCGGCTCCCATCATATTGTGATTCTCCGGCCGGGCCGGCACGTGGATGCTGACAAAATCAGACTGCCGCAGTAGTTCGGTCAGGTCAACTGCCTCAACGCCTAACTCCAGATTGAGTTCCGGGGTTGGGCGTCGCTGGTTGACCAACACTCTCATACCAAATGCCCTGGCCCGGACCGCCACCTCCCGGCCAATGCGCCCCAGGCCGATGATGCCCAACGTTTTTCCAAACAGGCCAATGCCCATCAACTTCTTCTTCTCCCACCGGCCGGCCTTCAAACTGGTGTCTGCGGCCGGGACGTGGCGAGCCAAAGCCAAGATCAAGGCCAGCGTGTGTTCAGCCACGGCCCGGGTATTGGCATCCGGGCTGTTGACTACCTGGATACCCCGATTCTGCGCTTCAGCTACATCGATATTATCCAGGCCCGCTCCGGCCCGGGCAATTACCTTCAGCCGCCGGCCCTGCTCGATCACGTTTGCTCTGATCTTGGTGGCGCTTCGGACCACCACCGCTTCGTAGCCGCCGATAATCTCCGCCAGATCTTCGGGACTCAGGCCGGGTTTTACGTCGACGCTGGCCACTTCCTGTAAAATTTCGATACCCACCTCGGCAATGGGATCACAAATCAACACCCGCGGGCGTTTGTCTTCATTGTCCATTGGCTCATCTCCTTTTATCTTTGATTTTCTAAAGTAATCGGTCGGCAGCCGGAGGCCAGAGTGCTTCGATGGCTGCCAGCAATTCAGTTTCCTCTATCTGTCCTCTTAGCTGAACCTGGCTGTTGAGAACAGTGTGGGGCGTCCCCAGAACGTTATAGGCGCGGGCGAACTCAGGCATAGCTACGGCTGAAATCGCCTCAACCGTGATCTGCGGATTTTCAATGGCAAATTTGTGGGCCAGACTGACCGCTCGGGCACAGCCGGGTCAGGAAGGCGTGGTAAGAATTTGCAGGTACACCGGACTGGTTAAGCGGGTCAGAGCTTCTCGAGTGATCGCTGACAGACCGGAGTATCCCCGACCGGCCACGACTACGGCTGACACCATCGCCGCTATTTGGGTTCCAATCGGCGGCCCAACAAAGACCAACTCCCGACCGTTTTCCGCTCGGATAATAACCTGATCGACCTCACCGGAGGGCATCTGCTGGACGTTAACTGACACGTAAGGGGTCAACGCGGTGAGATCAGCCAGCGCCTCGATGGTGTCCGGCTCCGGTTGGTCAAGCGCCAGGTAGGTAATCTGCACCGGCTTGACGACTTCGGCCAGAGCGGTTTGCACCGCCCGTCCCCCATATATTTTCAAGATTGACATTTTAGCGGCGATTGAGGCGCGGGTTCAAGGCATCCTGTAAACCATCGCCCAGTAGATTAAAGCCAAGCACAACCAACATAATCGCCATACCGGGAATGAAGACCAGGTGGGGCGCAGTGAACACCTGATTCCGCTCGGCGCTGACCATCAACCCCCATTCGGGGGTGGGCGGCTGAGCCCCCAGGCCCAAAAAGGAGAGGGCCGCCACCTCGACAATAGCTGTCCCAATACCCAGCGTGCCCTGCACGATCAGAGGCGTAATCGCATTCGGTAAGACGTCCCGGAACAGAATCCGGAAGGGCGGCACCCCCAGCGCCTTGTCGGCCAGAATAAAATCCTGTTCCTTGACCGTCAGCACGCTGGAGCGAATGACCCGGGCGTAGGCCGGAATCGTCACAATGCTGATGGCGATCAGCGCATTGATCAAGCCGGGTCCCAACACCGTCACAATGGCGATGGCCAGAATCAAGGCCGGAAAAGCCAGAAAAACGTCCATGAGCCGCATAATAACGTTATCGACCCAGCCGCCTACAAAACCGGCGACCGATCCCAGGATAGTGCCAATGACGATGGCAATGGTGACGGCCGCGAAGCCAACGGTCAATGATAACCGCGCCCCGTAGACGACCCGACTGAAGAAGTCTCTGAAATTGGCGTCGACCCCAAATATGTGTTGTGGTTGATCTTCTGGACAACCGAAGGCGTGAATGCAGGGCGGAGACCGGTTGTCGATATTCTCTTCCACCCCGATCAACTGCTCTTCGGGATCGAAGGGGGCAATGATGGGTGCAAAAATAGCCACCAGGGCCAGAAGCAGCAGGATAATCATCCCGACGATAGCCGACTTCTTTTGCATTAAATGCCGGATAGCATCCTTATATAAACTGCTCGGCTCTTTTGTTTTGGCCAGGGGTGGCGCCGTTAGGGTTGTTGATTCAGCAGTCATAACTTACCTCTAGCTCAACCGGATCCGCGGATCAAGAAACGCGTAAGAAATATCGACAATCATATTGATGAATACAAAACCGACCGCGATGATCAGGGTGAAACCCTGCACGATCACGTAATCGCGGGCCGTTATCGCTTCAAACAAAGCCCGTCCCAGCCCGGCCAGATTGAAGATTGTTTCGGTGAGAACCGCGCCGGCCAACAGATACCCTAACTGTAAGCCAACGATCGTCACCACCGGCAGGAGGGCATTACTCAACCCGTGTCTGAATACTACCCCGATTTCAGCCAACCCCTTGGCCCGGGCGGTGCGGATGTAATCCAAACTCAATACCTCGAGCAGGGTCGAGCGGGTGATGCGGGCAATGATTGCCAGGGGGATGGTGCCGACCGCAATTGCTGGCAGGATCATATGTTTGATGGCGTCGCCAAAGGCCTCCCAATTGGCCGTAATCAGGGCGTTAAAAATATTTAGGTTGGCTATGAAGGAAAAGAAGGCATACAAGCTGGATCCTTCTGAAATATCCAGGCCCCACACTTCGAAAAAGGGTGGATTGCTAATGCCCGGAGTCATGCGCCCTGAGGGAGGCAGGGCCAAAATGGTATCTCGCAGCAGTAAGGCGAAGACATATTGCAGCAACAACCCCAGCACAAATACCGGAATTGAAATGCCAACATTGGCCCCAATCATCGTGCTGACATCAACCCCTGAATTGTGCCAATAGGCTGAAATGACGCCAAAGATAATGCCAAAGGTGGTGGCGAAGATCATCGCCGAGATGGCCAGCTCCACGGTTACCGGCAGCCGCTCCACGATGATATCGATCACCGGCCGGCCAAAACGAAACGACTCGCCCAAATCCCGCTCGATCAGGATTTGCTTGAGATAAAGGGCGAACTGAACCGGAATCGGTTCGTTCAAGCCGTAACGCTCCATAAAGGCATCGCAAATCTCATCAGTAGCCCGCTCCCCTAATACCGCTCGACAGGGATCACTGGGGAGCATTCGAGCCAGGGCAAAGGTGGCAAAGAGAATGCCGATTAGAACGGGAATGGCTAATACGACTCTTCGGGCAATGAATTGGGTCATACGCCGGACATACCTCCTCTGGTTTTGTTGGGTGGCATAGCGATAGTGCGAATGGCTCGTGTGTTTTTTCTGTTTAGAAGCCTGGGAAGTACGGGACACCCAAGGGTAGAACAACAAGTAGGGCAGGGTAGCAATTACCCTGCCCTATTTTACACCAAACTTAGCGCTTTAGCGAACGATGCCGGTAGTTATTACTCGGCATTCTTGAAAGCGCCAAAGAAGGCACTGAAGTAGGTGAAGTTGCCGTCCCGGCCGGT
>Ga0209536_100012253_pt1 | contig 12490 bp, 8 predicted proteins | sample DeeMarSeWOR28_12_FD_187461 | JGI IMG/M metagenome (GOLD analysis project Ga0209536, IMG submission 187461) | Marine sediment microbial communities from White Oak River estuary, North Carolina - WOR-2-8_12 (SPAdes) (version 2) | ecosystem: Environmental > Aquatic > Marine > Intertidal zone >...
CAGGCAATGCGGCTTCCTATGCGTTGGATTGCAATCTTAAAGGATAAGATAGCAGCCGATCTTGCTGCCACAAGCGGTATTCATACCGGGGTAGATGTAGTAAAAATGTTGCTGGTAGGTGCGAATGTTACAATGCTGTGCTCAGCACTTTTGAAGCATGGTATTTTTCATATTCAGAATGTTGAAAAGCACCTTGTGGAGTGGATGGAACAGAATGAATACAATGCCGTGGAAGAGATGATCGGAGCAATGAGTCAGCAAAAATCCTCAGACCCCAGCGCGTTTGAACGTGCCCAATATATGAAGGCATTGACATATTATAAATTATAGTCTATCTTAGACACGTTGTATTTAAAAGAGCACATCCTGGATTTCAAGAAAATTGAAGGGGGTGCTCTTTCGCTTTTTGAAGAATAGTTTTAACTGATAAAGTATACATAATGAGTAAGACCGTTGAACACCTGGATGAAGTTACAGTAAGGTTTGCTGGCGATTCAGGAGATGGTATGCAACTAATAGGTACTCAGTTTTCTGATACTTCTGGTTTTGCCGGGAATGAGGTGAATACTTTCCCGGATTATCCATCGGAGATCAGGGCGCCTGAGGGTACCCTGTATGGGGTAAGTGCGTTTCAGGTTCATTTCGGAACGAAGAATATCAAAACCACCGGTGATTTTATTGATGCTTTGGTGGCCATGAATGCCTCTTCTTTGAAAGTGAACCTCCCTAATTTAAGGGAACATGGGATAATAATCGTGAATACAGCCGGCTTTGATGAAAAGAACCTGAAACTGTCCGGCTATAGCTCGAATCCTCTAGAGAACGGAAGTCTCGAAAAATATCAGGTTTTTGCCATTGATATGATTGAAGAGATCAAAAAGGAACTTGACGGTCTGGATCTAAATCCAAAGCTGATCAAAAGGACAAAAAATATTTTTGCTCTTGGGATCGCCTACTGGATGTTTGACAGACCTATTGAACCCAGTGTAAACTGGATCAACAAAAAGTTCAAGGGAAAGGATGATGTGGTTTTGGCCAATGTAAGGGTGTTGAAAGCGGGATGGAATTTTGCAGAGAAAAATGCTGCTTTCAAGAAGCAATACCAGATCAAGAGAGCTTCACTTGAGCCGGGAAAATATCGAAACATAACCGGCAATGAGGCGGTAGCATTGGGATTAGTCGTGGCTTCAAGAAGGGCAAATATTCCCCTGTTTCTTGGTTCATACCCGATTACACCGGCATCAGAGATTCTCCATGCCATTTCAGGGTATAAAAAATACGGTGTCAAGCACCTTCAGGCTGAGGATGAAATCGCCGGAATAACAAGCGCCATTGGTGCAGCTTTTGGAGGCTATCTTGCAACAACAACAACCAGTGGACCTGGACTTTCCTTGAAAACCGAGGCACTTGGCCTGGCTGTAATCACTGAATTGCCACTTGTAATTGTTAATGTTCAGCGGGCTGGTCCGAGTACCGGATTACCAACAAAACCTGAGCAGGGTGATTTGCTACAAGCCATGTATGGCCGGCACGGTGAAGCGCCAATACCTGTACTTGCAGCTGCAAGTGCATCGGATTGTTTCGCCATGACAGTTGAAGCTGCAAGATTGGCACTGAAATACATGACTCCCGTTATACTTCTTACCGATGGGTATATAGGCCAGGCCACTGAACCCTGGAAAATTCCTGAAATGGAGGAATTGCCGGACCTGACACCGGAATTTGCCAAAGATCCGGAACAATTTGCTCCGTACAAGCGCGATCCGGAAACTTTGAGCCGGCCCTGGGCGATACCAGGAACACAGGGATTGGAGCACCGGATCGGTGGTCTTGAGAAAAAGGATGTAACAGGTCATGTAAGCCATGATCCCATGAACCACCAGAGGATGGTGGAATTAAGAAAGCAAAAAGTGGAAGGTATCGTGAATGATATTCCAACCTTGGAAGTGGAAGGAGAGAAGGAAGGGGACCTGTTGATATTAAGCTGGGGAAGCACGTATGGTGCTGCTAAAACAGCTTTTGACAAGCTTCGCGAGGAAGGGCGAAAGTTATCTTTTGCACATTTGAAGTACATACACCCCTTCCCGAAAAATCTGGGTGAGATTTTGTTTAACTTTAAGCGAATCTTAATTCCGGAGATGAATACGGGCCAGTTGAAGACCATCATCCAGTCAACCTATATGGTTCCGGTTATCGGCTTGAACAAGGTTCAGGGTAAACCATTCAAAGCAATTGAAATAGAAGACAAAATACTTGAGTTATTAGAAAATAAGAAGAGCTAAGTCATGAGAACGATAATTAATGACATTGTTGATAAACCTCATGTAGGCGAGATCAAATATACACCAAAGGATTTCAAACCTGATGTTGATGTAAGATGGTGTGCCGGATGCGGTGCGTATGCCGTTCTATCACCTGTGCAGCGCATCATGCCGGAACTGGGAATCCCAAAGGAAAAAATTGTATCAGTATCTGGTATAGGATGCTCCGGCAGATTTCCCTACTATATGGAAACCTATGGTTTTCATTCCATTCACGGCAGGGCCCTGGCCATTGCCTCGGGTTTGAAAATTGCACGTCCCGATTTAAGTGTCTGGGTAGCTACCGGCGATGGTGATAACATGAGTATCGGTGGTAATCATTTTATTCATACCTGCAGGCGAAATGTAGATCTGAATATTATGATGTTCAACAACGAGGTGTACAGTCTGACCAAAGGACAATACTCACCTACCTCACACAAGGGCCAGATCACAAAATCCTCACCCTTGGGGGTGCTGGATGATCCATTCAACCCTACCTCTCTTGCTTTGGGAGCAGGGGCAACTTTTGTAGGAAGGGGTCATGACAAAGACAGGAAAGTGCTTCAATACCTGCTGGAAAGAGCAGCCAAACACAAAGGCACATCATTTCTAGAAATATACACGAACTGCAGGATTTTCAATGACGGGGCTTTTGAGGAATTTACCAATAAAGAGTTAAGAGAAGAAACCACAATATGGCTTGAAGATGGGAAACCCCTCATATTTGGGAACAACAGGGATAAAGGGATTATTCTGGATGGATATACACCGAAAGTTGTACCACTGGATAATGGTCAGTATTCAGTTGATGACTTACTGGTGCACAACGAAAAAGATTCAACGTTGGCTCTGATTCTTTCGGATATGTCTTTCAATCCGGATTTACCGAGACCTATGGGCATTTTCCAGAGTCTGGAAAAGTCTTCTTACGATGAACGTGTTGAAGACCAGATAGAATATGAAATAAAAACCAAGGGTGAAGGGAACCTGAAAGAATTGCTGTTGGGAGAATCGTTCTGGGAAATTAAATAAACGCTAAACTCAAAAAGACACCAGCCAATACCTGGTGTTTTTTTATCTCTGATTGAGGCCTCATTCATGAAGTTATTAAGTTTTTTATTGATGATCTCTATTTCTTCCATAGCGCAGGATATTGACTGGCAGGGTCATCGCGGATGTCGTGGCCTGATGCCGGAAAACTCGATTCCCGCATTTGAAAAAGCACTTGAACTGGGTGTAAAAACATTGGAAATTGACGTGGTTGTCAGTAAAGATGGGGAGGTGATCGTATCTCATGATCCCTGGATATCTCCTGAATTTTGTACAGGCCTTGATGGTGAAAAATTGGTTGGTGATGTGAGCGAACTTCCCAATATCTATCAGCTCACCTATGAAGAAGTTCAAGCCTTTGATTGTGGGTCAAATGGGAATCCCAGGTTTCCTAAGCAGGTGAAAATAAGAACCAACAAACCCAGGCTGGTGGAAGTATTCGTTATGGCGGAAAAATACTGTAAGGATAACCGGCGTAATGAAGTATATTATAATATTGAAATTAAATCCAGCCCCCAATGGGATGGAAAATATCATCCCGAATATTACGATTACTGTGACCTGGTTTATGGTGTAATTGATGCGTATGTACCGTGGAGCAGGGTGAATGTCCAGTCTTTTGACCACCGGATATTACAATACTTTCACAAAATGTATCCGGAGGTTAGACTGGCCCTTTTGGAGGAGTTCAATCAGGATCAGGAAAAGGTCTTGGAAGAATTGGGTTTTTTCCCCGATATTTACAGTCCGCACTACGCCTTACTCAAACCTAAAAAAGTGAAGTGGTTTCATGAAAACAACATGCTGGTAATTCCATGGACTGTAAACTCGTTGAAGGATATGGAAGAAATGATAAAAATGGGGGTTGATGGCATAATTACCGATTATCCAAATCTCATTGCAGAAATCACCGGTGGTAATTAAAATCAGGGAGTTTATCTGCTATTACCTCCCTGGCTTCCTAAATTATTTTCAATAGACAGTTACAACGTGTTCTTGGGGTGTTGTACCTGATCGACCATACTGATTTTTTTGCCAAAAGATTGACACTTCCAAATAATGTTGTAACAATTCATTTATATCAATCCTCAAACGCCGATTTTTAATTTGCTCCTCTTACGGTGTGCTGCTCCAGTGTATTGGTTCATTTGATCTTTGTGAATTGGATTCACGGGAAAAGCCATTAATTTTTTTCTGCCTTAGCGCAAGTTTTTTAATATACCATCATCAAAAGGGTAAATGTAAAATATTAACCGTTTAATTGTTAAATCATGAAAAATGTAAAATTGATAGCAGTACTCACAGTATTGATAATTATTGCCGGGTTTCATACGCATGCACAAAGAGGACCGGGAGAAGGTATGGAATTCGCCGATGGACGGAAGGGATATACGTGTGGTCCTGGTAAAGGAATGATGAAAAATGCTGATAGATCCAGCAGGCTTGAAGCCCTTCTTGACCTTACTGAAGAGCAATCCGGGGAAATAGAAAAAATTCACCTGAATAATCAAAAGGAAATTTTGCCGGCAATCAATAAAATCGATGAAAAACAGGCTCAATTGAATTCTAATATCAGCGGAAATCAGGACCTCAAAAAGATTGATCAGCTTATAGATGAAATTGGAGCGCTTCGTGTGACGATCCAGAAACAACATGTCAGGATGCATTTTGAGATCAGGGAATTACTTACCGATGAACAGCAAATAAAATATGACAGCTTCTCGGGAAGGGCAGTTTCCGGAAGAGGGAATCATTCAGGAGGCTATGGCTGGAATCGACGACATCTGAAATAATTTTCACATTTCGAATACGATGGCAGGGTTCTTCCCTGCCTGAGTTTCTCTATGCCCTGATTGGGATCCAGGTATAATAATCTGTCAATAAGTACACGAGCAATTGAAGTAACTATAAGAAAATGAAAAATTTAACATTCCTGCTTTTATTATGCAGCATGATCTTTATAAATGATCTTTTGGCTCAGCAGCCAGAATTACCGGTTCGGCCAGATCAGATGGAGGGCATTGGGCGCATTACGGGAAGAATCATTGATAATACAAACAAGGATCCACTTCCTTATTCCAATATTATCGTGTACAGGCAACGCGATTCTACTATGGTCAACGGAACTATTGCCGGGATTAACGGCAATTTCACACTCGAGAAATTGCCTTCGGGAAGGTTTTATATGGAAATAAAATTCATTGGATTTGAAAGAAAAACTGTCAGTGATATTTTTATTACACCAGAAAATCCTTCCATCGACCTGGGTGATGTCTACATTTCAGAAGCTGTAGAGCAGCTGGATGAAATTCAGGTTACCGCTGACAGGTCAACTGTTGAATATCATATCGATAAAAAGATCGTAAACGTAAGTCAGAACTTAAATGCTGCCGGGGGTAGTGCCGCACAGGCGCTCAATAACGTTCCCTCTATTACAGTTGATATTGATGGTAATGTTGCGTTGCGGGGAAGTTCGAGTTTTACAGTACTTATAGATGGCAAACCAAGTCCTCTCGAAGGGAGTGATGCCCTGCGACAGATACCTGCCAGTGCTGTGGAGCAGATTGAGATCATCACAAATCCTTCCGCCAAATATGATCCGGACGGATTAGCTGGTATAATCAACGTAGTAACAAGGAAAAAGGCCCTTGATGGAGTTGCAGGAGTTGTGGATGCCTCAGTCGGGACAGGAGATAAATACAGGGGAGATTTTCTTGTCAATTACAAAAACGATAAGTTTTCTGTATTTATCGGTGCGGACTATACGGATGAACTCCGTTCAGGAGAGTCCAATGTTTCCCAGATGAATTTTAGGAATGACACCTCGTACTACATTGACCATGTTGGAGAGGGCTTTTTTAACCGAAAAGGGTATACCCTCAAAGGGGGACTGGGCTATGCATTCAATGATAACAATAGTATTTTATTTGATGGAAGTTTCGGTTTTTCAGAGTTCAGCCGTTTCTCCAGTGATAAATTCTGGGAATATTCGGACCCTGAAGATTCACTGTCATTTTATATTCAGAATGAAAGTGATTCGCGATATGAGGATTTTTATACCCTTTCCTTGAACTATGAAAAATTATTTGACAATAAGGATCATAAATTGAACTCCTATATATATTACTCCGGAGAATGGGGTGGATCAAACGAAAACATAGAACAGATCATTACGGACGAAAACTGGGAGAAAATTGAAAATGATCCATATCGCATTTACATCGAAGAACCTGGACAGGAATCGGAGTTAAGGTTTCAGACAGATTATACGAGGCCTTTGTCGGACAACAGTAAATTGGAAGCGGGATATCAGTTTCGTCGTGAAATAGAGACTGAAAGTTATTTCTTTAAAGAGTGGGATAACACGGTAAATGGCTGGATTGTAAATGATGAGTTTTCCAACGCTATGGAATTTGCCCGGAATATTCAGGGTATGTATGGGACGTATTCAGATAATATTCTCGGATTTGATTATCAGGTGGGATTTAGAGGAGAATATACCTTTCGCAGTGTACAGAATATTCAAGCGGATCATCCTTCCGTTCTCGATCGCTTTGATTACTTTCCGACGGCCCATATCTCCAAAAAAATTGGCAAGGAGGATCAGGCACAGATCAGTTACAGTCGGAGGATCCGCAGGCCCAGGGGCTTTGAATTGGACCCATTTGTTAACTACATGAATCCTATTACTGTTCGTGTCGGTAATCCGGATTTACTACCTGAATATACCGATTCCTATGAATTAATGTACCAGAAGGGATTGGGAAGATCATTTATAAGTCTTGAAGGATATTACCGCCTGACCCATGACGCAATGACGCGCGTGACCAATGTTTTGGAGGATGGTACCCGGGTACTGACTATGGAAAACCTCAATGAAGAACATGCTATGGGTGCTGAATTGATGTTAAACTTCCAGATTACCAATTGGTTTAACTTCAACCTCAGTGGAAACGTGTATAAATACAAACTGGATGGTGCTATATCAGATGTTGATATAAGTAATTCAAGCACAAACTATGATTCCAGGTTTAACCTCAATTTTCGCTTCACACCCACAACCAGATTCCAGGTACAGGGTTTTTATCAGGGGCCCTCAGTAACTGCCCAGGGAAGACGGGATGATTTCCTGATGACCAGTGCAGCACTTAAGCAGGACTTCCTGAAGGAGAAGCTAACAGCTACATTACAGGTTCAGGATATTTTTGGAACAAGTAATTTCAATTTCACGAATGAAGGTCCCGATTATTATGATTCCATTAATATGAAAAGGGAATCTCAGATTATCAGATTGACGTTGGCTTTTAAAATTAATAATTATAAAAAGGATAATGGAAACAGAACAGGTGATATGAATATTGGGAATAACATGGATCAGCAGGATAATGGATATTAAAAGATAATTTGGAAGCGTGTAAGGCTGAAGCGGAGCATTCTTATCCTTCATTACATAGGAAATGATTAATTTAAAGGTAAAATCTGTCGATCGAATGAATAGATCTGATCAAATGCTGATCAGGGAATTGAAGGATGGCGAAGAAGAAGCCTTCAAAGAACTTGTCGAAAAGTATCAGGACAAGGTGTATAACACCTGTCTGGGCTTTGTCAAGAATACTGAGGATGCAGATGACCTTTCACAGGAAGTTTTCATAGAAATCTATAGATCAATAAATAAGTTCAGGGAGGAATCCAGCCTTTCAACCTGGATATATAGAATAACGGTGAATAAATCTTTGGAGCTTCTGAGGAGAATGAAAAGGAAAAAGAGATTTGGATTTCTCACCGGGAGTGGAGAAGAGTCGGTAAAAAGGGAAACCAGGGATTTGGATTTTAATCATCCGGGAGTACTGGCTGAAAACAGGGAAAAAGCAGAAATACTATTCAAAGCAATCGATAAACTTCCTGAAAAACAACGCATTGCCTTTACCTTAAACAAACTTGAAGATTTGAATTACGAGCAAATCGCAGAGGTAATGGGGAAATCTATATCTTCAGTGGAATCTCTGTTGCACCGGGCCAGGACCAATCTGAAGAAAATGCTTTATAATTATTATAGTTCCTGAGAGAACGCAAGTATTTATATGAAAACGCGTCTAAATATTAGATTAACAAATAATGAAGAAAAAAGACAAACAAATCGATGAACTGGTTGATCAGACTTTACAAGCATTTGATGGGATTGAAAGAGCAAAACCGAAACCATTCCTTTACACAAGGCTTAAAGGAAGAATGGAAAGCCAAAAAGATTCTGTATCCAGGCATGGTATTTTATCACCTGTATTCCAGCGAATCACGGTCGTTCTTGTTTTATTGGTTCTTGTCGTGAATATCTTCACCACAACTCAATTAATCAATCAATCAACCACTGAAAATTCCCTGAAAGTTGAAGAACAGGAGTTTATGGAAGAATATTATCCTTCCACTCCGACATTATACAGTATCAATCAGACAACAGTAAACCCTTAAGTCATGGAAATATTATCAAATAAAAGAGTTTTATGGATCATAATTGTGATTCTCCTTATACTCAATATAGCATCCCTTGGTACCATTTGGATTAAAGCATGGGATGATGTGCGGCCTGGCTTTAAAAAAACCAGGATTCCGACGGCAAGGGATCATTTTCTTAAGCGGGAATTGAATTTTACTGCAGCCCAGCAGGAAGAGTTTGATACCCTCATGAACATGCATCGGATTGAACTAGAATCAAAGATTGAGGAAATCCGGATTTTACGTGAAGAGCTTATGAGTATGATGAAGAATCAGGAATTTTCCGAAGTTTCCGAAGGCCTGGTTCGTGCTATTGGAGAAAAACAGAGTGAACTGGAATTATTGAATTATAATCATTTTAAAGATGTGCTGGCGATTTGTGATGAGGATCAAAAGCAGGTCTTTCTTGAAACCTTGAAGAGAGCGGTTGGCCCACACCATCGTGATAGAGGTCCAGCATCAGATGAGGGTAGGCGAAGGGGAATGCGGGGCAAATGAAGATAAATGTCTTTTCGATAGGTGGAATATATGGCCTTCCTAGAACCTGAGTACCTTCCTTATCAGGATAGTATTAGACTTTCCCGATTGTACTACCATTTTAATGATGTATATTCCCTGCGTTAACCGTCCTTCAGCTTCTGCACTATTCCAGCTCACTGTATAATATCCGGGTGTATAGGTTTGATCAGTAATCAGTTTGACCAAATTTCCAGTTATATCGTACGCGCCTATACTGACTTCATAATCAGCTTGGTTTTCCGGGAGCGTGAAAGGAATGGAAAGTACATCTGTAAACGGATTTGGATACCCGTCTCCGAGGGAGACCAGTGAGGGCATTAGCTCATTTGCAATAAATTCATCATTTCCAAAGGCTATTCTGAATTGATCCGTACCTGTTGCAGTAAATGTATAGGAATTCACTTCCTTCATATCAATTATTTTCTCGGTATTCTTATGGTTAAGGATCAGATTGAATCCATCACCCGCAATATCAATGTTATCCCAGCTTAATGTTAAGGACTGATTGGGACTATAGCTTTGTGCTTCAAACTCCCATATATACTGTTCTGCTGTTTGTGTTACATCCATGCTGAATCTTTGATATTCCTCATCCGGATGATTAAATATCAATGCGAAGGGTATAATTTCTTTTGGAACGGGTAAGAGTACCTCATCAAACCTGTCTTTTCCCTCCTCAGCTTCAGGATGCATCCCAATTCCAGAAAGTGCATGGGTTACAGTTCCATTTGATAATTTAATTTTTCGAATCCATTCAGGCTGATCAATGGAATTAACAAGTAAGGGATTTGTTATCACATGTTTTCTCGCGTTTGGTGTTGAGCTGGAGGGCAGTACATTGACGGTTACGGGCTGTATCCCTTCCAGGAAGACAAAACCTCCCATGAAGGGCGGGATAATCGTGCCTTCCGAGAGAGAATCCTGATAATACATTTTTACGCGGCCGATATTGAGGTTGTTGTTACTGATGATTACGTTATCCCAATTGAGTTCAAAATTATACGGATTGCCTATATGGTTCCATCCTGGTTCCAGACGCATTTCGAATCCGTTCAGGCTGTCGATGCGAATGGATCGGCCTTCTCCGGTGTCAATCACTGTCGGTTCCCGTATAATCAACCAATAGCCCATGCCAGGATGAATATTGGTAAATCCGTCATTAAATTCCCTAGTCGAGTTACCGTCATAATGAAAGATTCGCCATTGCTTGATATTGTATTCACCCATCTCGTCGAAGATTTCCAGGACATTAGTTTGAGCCAGGTGTAAGGGCAATGCGATGATCTGATATTGGTTGATGGTTTCTCCGAATTTCAAATTTGGTATTTCAGGATAATCATTATCATAATATAGTACAAGATGGTTATACTCGACCCGTGATCTGAAGCCCGTTGTGTCCTGGGCTTCAAAAAAGTAGTATATCCCCGAATTCCCAACCATTTGCCGGGTAATATCTACCTCGTAAACTCCTTGTCTTCCAGATATTTCAAGATTATTCCAACTTTGTTCCTCAATTCTTTTATAGTAAAAATGTACTTTATCAATTCTGTTGACATCTGTTGCAATTACACTGGCTTCGATGGATGGCACACTGACCGGGAACTCCAGAGGCATTTGAGCATAAAAAAGATCTGTCCCAATGGATACATATACAGTCCAATCCTGAGTAGTTGCATTATCTTCAGCGATTATGGTATACACAACAGGTGAAGAAAAATCGTTTATGGATATACCGCTCACCTGGGGAATAGAGCCTACATAAGCAGTGGCGCCGGGCGAAAGTTCAAAGGATGCAGTGAGGTTGCCGAGTTGAGTTCCCTCTGGTAGGGAGACGTATACTTCATGTTCGACGGAATCAATTATGGATTCTATAATTTCATTTTCAATACTGTAACTCAGGATGTCGGTTTCAGAGCTGGGAGGTCTGATGGTTACATTTACTGTCCAATCCTGGGTCGTAACCATATCTCCGGCATGTATTGTGTATATTACTGGATTAGAAAAATCATTTACGGTGACCCCGCTTTCCTGCTGTGTGCTTCCAATGTAAGCCATAGCAAAAGGGGACAATTCAAAACTGGCAGTCAGGCTTTGGAGATCAGTGCCATGTGCCACTTCTATAGATACAGTATGGTCTTCCTCGCTGATAACGGCGGGATCTACTTGTTCAGGAAAGCTGAAAGACAAAATATCCGTTTGATTATTGGGGAGTACATTAACTGAAACTACCCAATCCGAGGTGCTTTGATCCCCAGCCCGGACGCTGTAACTGACAATATCCCTGAAGTCATTGGCTGTCACGCCACTTTCCTGCAAGGTGCCATCTACAAATGAATTTGCCTGGGGCGGCAGCTCGAATGTGGCCACAAGTTGTTCTAACTGGGTCCCGTAGGGCAGATCAATATTAATTTCCAAGTTGATTGTATCAATATCGGATTGGCCGATTTGCCCTGGCAAGTTGTATTCCAGGAATTCCTTTTCGGTATTGGGTGCTTCGCTGACCACTATGGTCCAGTCTTTTTCGGTATCGTCACCAGCTATAACGGTATATATCACCGGGGGGGAAAAATTATTTGCAGTTACCCCGCTTACTTGTTCGATATTCCCTATGTAGGCAGATGCTTGCGGTGAAAGAGAGAACGTGGCAACAAGGTTGGTAAAGTCTGTACCAAAAGGCATTTCAATTTCGACCGTGCTGCGACTAACACTAATGATGGATGGTTCTGTTTGTTGCGGGAAGTTGAATTCCAGTATGTCCGCCTGGTCGTTCAATAGTACATTTACCGTGACCTCCCAATCCTGTACCGTATTCCCATCATATGCTGTTACCCTGTAAATTACTGGATCAGTGAAATCATTTGTAGTTTGACCACTCACCTGGAGTACACCGTTAATCGTAGCTGATGCTCCTGGAGATAATGTGAACGAACTTATTAAGTTGGTTACATCCGTACCGTAGGGCATTGTGACCAGGATAGTATGATCATCCTCATCGATTATAGCATTTTCAACCTGGCCCGGTATACTATAAGATAATATGTTGGCCTCTGGCGAGGGGGCTATTATTACAGTGACCCTCCAGTCCTGTCTGGTCCTTCCATCTTCCGCTGTAACTCTGTAGGTTACCG
>Ga0209536_100012255_pt1 | contig 12490 bp, 7 predicted proteins | sample DeeMarSeWOR28_12_FD_187461 | JGI IMG/M metagenome (GOLD analysis project Ga0209536, IMG submission 187461) | Marine sediment microbial communities from White Oak River estuary, North Carolina - WOR-2-8_12 (SPAdes) (version 2) | ecosystem: Environmental > Aquatic > Marine > Intertidal zone >...
GACACTGCCACGCGCAGCGCCATCCCACGAAGCCTCGCGAAGACGGATGCCGATTCGCGGCCAAACCGATCACGCGACCCCGGCCCCGGAACCCACGAAGCGACGACGACTGCGTCGCCGTCGGGGTTCACCGCCTGACGCAAGGCGGTGTGAAACCCGCCACTGTCGGCAGAAGGGCCACGCCCTTCAGCGACATCCACCAGATCTCTGAGGTATGCGCCGTTACCGAGAATCGCGGGACCTCCGTCGCGAACCGCCACTTCCCTCGCCAGTGGGGGATCCAGCCGCGCATCGGGCGGGCGGTCCATCATGTCCAACAGGCGGGTCACGTGCGCCGGATCGACCAGCGTCACCACCGGTGACTGCGCCAGGTCCACGCGAAACGCCTCGGTCACCGCGCGGGCCAGGAGCGAGTCGTTGGCGCGGTTCTCGAAATCGGCGACGATGATTCGCTCACGCTCCTGCAACACCCCGGCGGCGACCAAGGTACCGACGGGGCCGATCCCCAGGATCCGCATCGCCATGAAGCCAACCACGAACAGGCTCCACCCCCCCAACGCCAGCGCTCCGCCGCGCAGCGTCCTGGTCCAAGTGAGCCAGCGGAGCCGGGGGGTCTTGCCCTCCGCGACACGACGCTCCACGTGAGCCGTTGCCATGACCACGGGCAGGCCGGCGATCAATACCAGGCCCGCTCCCGTCATGACCCAGTCGGGGAGGCCGAGCTCGACCACGAGAAAGCGGGCGACGGCGAGAATGACCAGGCTCGCCAGGAGGTAGAGTCCGGCTACACCGAGCAGCCCCACGCGCTGCGCCAGCGTCTGGTGCGGCTCCTCGGGCGGTCGCAGCGCCCGCACGAAGCCGGAGGCGGATGCGTACCGGTCGTCCGGCTTCGGGGCGAACATCTTCGTCAGGGCGTCGCGAATCTGGGGTGGGACCGCGCTGTTGAGCACCTCGAGCCGCGGGTTCGGCTGCTTGACACGCTTGGCGATCACGGCCTGCGCCGTCTGCCCCTCAAACGGCGGGGCGCCACACAACATCTCGTACAGCACGCAGGCGAGGCTGTACAGATCGCTCCGCCCGTCGATGTGCTCGCTGCCGATCACCTGCTCGGGGCTCATGTACTCGGGCGTCCCGACGGCGATGCCCGCCTGCGTGAGGTTCGGCCCGCCGGACGCGCTGATGGCGCGGGCAATGCCGAAGTCGGCAACCACCGCGTGCCCGTCGGCGAGCAGGATGTTGGCCGGCTTGATGTCGCGATGGATGACGTCCTTGCCGTGCGCGTAGCTCAGGGCGCTGCCGACCTCCCGCACGATGTGCAGGGCCTCGTCGAGGGAGAGGGTGCCCTGCCGGGTGATGCGGTCCCTGAGCGACTCGCCTTCGACGTAGGGCATGACGTAGTACAGCAGACCGTCGGCGTCACCCGAATCGTAGAGCGGAACGATGTGGGGGTGGTTGAGCCGGGCCGCCGTATCGATCTCGCGCAGGAACCGCTCCGCGCCCAGCGTGGCCGCGAGCTCGGGCCGCAGGACCTTCATGGCAACCGGCCGCCCGTGCTTCAGATCCTGGGCGAGATACACGATCGCCATGCCGCCCCGCCCGAGTTCGCGGTCAATGGCGTAGCGGTCCCCGATCGAAGATTTCAGGCGGTTGAGGAACTCGACCAAAGGCCCATCACTCCGGCCGTCTGCCGTGTATCAATTGGATGTATGCCGGCAGCAGATCGTTGCTGAACCCCGCGCTCTGCCCCGTGCTTTCTGTACGGAGTCTGCCACGGAGATGTTTCAGCCCGCAACCCGAGGCCGGAACGCGGGAATGGGGACAGAAGTGGTGCGACCTGCCGGAGTCCGGGTCGAACGGCTAGTTGAACCGATACACCGTCCCCTCGTCGGTGAGCACGTACAGCTCGCCGGACGCATCCAACCCGAACGAGGTGATGCGCCCCACGCTCCCGGTGTCCCAGCTCACCTGGTCGGTTGCCTCCCCGTTTGCCAAGCGAAAGCTGCGGACCCACCCGGAGCAGTAGTCGGCAAAGAAGTAGTGGCCCGTTACTCCGGCGAGCGCGCTGCCTCGATACACGTACCCCCCGGTCACGGAGCACCCCTGCGAGTGGCCGTACTCCAGCACCGGAAGCTCCAGGCCCGTCTGGTTGCAGTTTACCGAGGGATTGAAGCAGTGGGTCCCCTCCATGAGGCGCCATCCGTAGTTCACGCCGGCCGCGGTCGTGGCGACGGCGTTCACCTCCTCCCACGCGCTCTGGCCCACGTCGGCGACGTACAGCATCCCGCCCGGCGCGTCGAACGAGAAGCGCCAGGGGTTGCGCAGCCCGTACGCCCAGATCTCGCCGCGGGCTCCCGCCTGATCCGCGAAAGGGTTGTCAGGTGGGATCGCGTAGGGATCGCCGCTGTCCACGTCGATGCGCAGCAACGCGCCCAGCAGCGTGTTGCGGTTCTGGCCGTGGTTTGAGGGGTCGCCGGCGTTGCCGCCGTCGCCCATGCCGATGTACAGCATGCCGTCCGGGCCGAACGTCACCAGGCCACCGTTGTGATTCGCATAGGGCTGGGACACCGCCAGGATCGGCTTTGCCGACGCCGCGTCGGCCAGGCTGGGATTCCCCGAGACGGTGTACCTCACGACGCGCGTGTCACCGGTCAGGTCGGTGTAGTTGACGTAGAAGTACCCGTTGCCCGCGTACTCGGGGTGGAATGCGAGCGAGAGGAGCCCCTGCTCGCCGCCCGCCGTGACGAGCCCTCCGATGTCCAGAAAAGGCGTGCCGCGCACCTGCCCGTCTTCGATGATCCGGATGCGCCCGCCCTGCTCCACCACGAACAGCCGCGAATCGTCGGGCGGCGCCGTGAGATACACGGGCGCATTGAGGCCGGTCGCCACCAGCTCCAGCTGGAGTTGCGTCGTCGGTGGATTTCCCGCGCCCGGGGTGCCGCCCGGGTCGGCGAGTCCGGGCGTGCCGGAGCAGGCGATGGCCTGGGCGGCCGCCAGGGCGACGGGCAGCAGCGTATGGGTCTTCACGGTCGGCTCCGGAAGGTGGTCGGAGCCAATACGCCGCTCGTGCGCGGACGTTCCCTCGTGACGGAGCTCTCCGGTCCGCCCAGTGTGAGGCCCATCACTTCGCCAGACCCGTAAATGAATGACAATGAGCCACTTACGGACCTGGCCAGCCGTGCGGACGTACCCCGGTTTGCCCGGTGCACTCGGACATCACATTTTACGCCGCGTCGATTCGTCACCGGTGTCGCCGACCGGAGCGGTGCAGGAGGACAGCAGCAGGGTGACCGAAGTACGAGAGAATCGTCCCTCCCAGTACCACGAGCTGGTTGACTTCCTCAAGCACGTGGGAAAGGACCCGTCTCGTCTGGTGTTCGAGGACGAGCTGACGGGCATTCACAACCGTCGGTACCTGCGAAGCTACCTCGAGCATCAGATCCAGTGGGACGCTCCCAAGGAGCATCCCCTCTCGATGCTGATCATCGACCTGGACCACTTCAAGCAGATCAACGACACCCAGGGGCACGACATCGGCGACCAGGTTCTCACGTGGATGGCGGTGCTGCTTAGGGAGGTGGCCGGCGAGACGGGGATCCCGATCCGTTTCGCAGGCGACGAGTTCATTCTGCTGCTGCCCAAGACCGCGCGAACGGCGGCGGGCGAGGTGGCCAACCGCCTGCTACAGCTGACGCGCGACCGGCCGTTCCGTCTGCGGGAAGCCGGTATCACCCTGCCCATTACGCTCAGCATCGGGATCGCCTGCGCCCCAGACGACGGCCGCGACCCCAAGGGCCTGTTCCAGGCCGCCGACACCGCGCTGTACCACGCCAAACAATCCGGCCGCAACCAGGCTGCAACGGCCGGCGAGGTGGACCCGCGCAAGGTCTTCCCGAAGACCGCGCTGCACCGGCTCATCGCCACCGGCATTGCCGGACGGGACGACGAGCTGACGGTCGTCTCGGGTGCGCTCGAGTCTCTGTCGCGCGGAGCGAGCCAGTTCCTTCTCGTCGAGGGCGGGCCGGGAATGGGGAAGTCAGCCTTCCTCGAGACGGTGCGCAGCAACCTGGCCGGCAATACGGCCTACAGCGTCATCAAGGTGGCCGGCGATCAGCAGGAGGGATTCCGACCCTATTACCTCGTGACTCGGGCACTCGTCGCGTTGCTGAACGAGCGGGCCGACTCGGGCCAGGGGGTGTTCCCCGGGCTCAGCGACCGTGAACTCGGGTACCTGGCGCACGTGCTCCCACAGCTTTCCGGCACTGGAGCTCCCCCCAAGGATGAGAGCGAGAGCACGTTGCGGCAGGGCATCTTCAGCACCCTGGCGCGTTTCCTGCCGATGGCGGCCGAGCACCGGCCACTGATCCTCCTCGTCGACGACCTGCACTACGCCGACGAGGCTTCGCTGCTCCTGCTGCGCATGCTGATGCAGCGCAAGGAGATCATGCTGTTCGTATGCGGCTCCACGCTCGACTCGCTGAAGCTGGTGCGGGAGGAGGAGTCGCCGCCCCTCGAGCGGTTCTGCGCGTCGCGCCAGGCCGAGCTGGGCATACGGCGGGTTCCGCTCACCCCGCTGGGCGAAGACGACATCGCGGAGTACCTGCGTGGCGTGTTCCCCAGCCTGCGCATGCCCGACGGCTTCGAGGGCGAGCTCGCCGCGACGACGCAGGGGAACCCCCTCTTCCTGGCGGAGATCATCCGCAAGCTCGTGGCCGATCGGCGGGTGAGCCTCGAGGGTCACGAGTGGGTGGTCGCGCCACTGGAGGAGGGTTACCTGCCGCGCTCGCTCGAGGAGATCGTGACCCAGAAGATCTCCCAGCTCGACCAGGAGGGGCGCGACATCCTCGAGCGGGCTGCTGCCCTGGGGGACGATATCTCGGTGAGCGTGCTTTCCGGGAGCTCGGACGTTGACGAGAACCGTGTGCTGGAGTTCCTGGATCGTGCCGAGGCGCTGGGACTCGTGAGCCTCGACTTCCAGATCAACGACGAGGTCATGAGCTTCCTGGGCAAGCAGGTGGCCGACATCAGCTACGGGGTGATCAACCCGGAGCGGCGCCGCGAGCTGCACGAGCGCATCGGCGACTACCAGGAGGGACTGTACGAGCAGCGGCTGCTTCCCTCAGCCTCGCTGCTCGCCTACCACTTCAAGCGCTCCGCCAACCAGGAGAAGGCGCGGCGCTACGAACGCGTGCAGCTGGCGCAGAGCCAGGTCGTGTTCGATCCGCGCGAGGCGGCGGAGTACTCGGGTGAGATCCTGGAAGCCGAGGTGGAGGAGGAACGCCGGCTCGTACCGGAGAGCCTCCCACTGCTCCCCGAAGTGCTGCGCGCCTTCACGAAGGCGGTACGCAACATCCAGCTCTACCCGCCCGAGTCGAAGGCGGTCAAGCAATCGGTCACGGACGTGAAGGTCGCCGTGGACGCCGTGCTGGTGAGCAACGAGTGGCTGCATCTCTCGCAGGAGCAGCGCTTCCTGCTCGCCAACGGTCAGCGGATCGACGTATCGGAATTCAGCGCGCTGTCGAGCGCGTTCCTCGACCTGCTCACCAAGGCGGAGCTGAAGGGGATGACCCTTCGCCAGGGCCTCAGCGATGCGGAGTTGGCGCCGCTGATCGACGCCCTGAGCAAGGCCAAGCCGGAGTCCATCACCCAAGGCTACTGGAGACAGTTCGTCGCGGAGGGCCGGCTCACCCATGTCGAGCTGGAGCAGGTGCGGTATTCCCGCGTCGTGCGCCGCAAGGCGGTGGCCGGGGTACGCCGACCGAGCGCCGAAGAGATAGAGCTCGCGCCCGAGGAGCTGGCGCTCATTCCCGAGGTCCTGCGCGGATTCCAGGGTGGTGCCAAGGTCGTGAAGCTGTATCCCATGGAGAGCGACCAGGTCGCGACCGCCATCCACCGGCTGCACGAAGCCCTCCAGCCGCTGTTGGAACGGCACCAGCTGCTGACCTTGGCCGGGGTCGACAGGTCGCTGTTGGTGAACGGCGGCCGGATCGACACCGCGGCGTACGACATCCTCGCATCCAGCGTGCTGGATCTCATGCGCTCGGTAGGCATCTCGAGCATCACGTTCTTCGGCGAAGTCCCCGAGTCCGACATCGAGACCCTGCTCGCCGCGCTGCGCGACGCCCCGGCCAGCGCTGACCGCGCGTACTGGGACGAGATCGCCCAGCAACGGGCGCTGTCGGGAATCGCGTTCAACCAGCGGCAGTACACCATCGGCGTGGTGCAGAGCCTGGTGGCCGACGTGGACATCGTCGAGGACGAGACCGCAGAGGTCGAGGCCGCGGCGCAGTTCCTGGACCAGTTCGAGCAGGAACCCGGCGAGGCGTTGCTCGAGGCGCTGCCGCGCTTCGGCAAGGAGCTGCTCGTCAAGGGCGAATGGGACCTCGTGCGGCAGCTGCTACGCAAGATGTTCGGGAACTTCCGGGAGCAGGACACGCTGACGCGCGAGCGTACGGTCCAGTCGTGTCGCGCACTGCTGGACCTGCTGATCCTCGGGCTGCAACGCAAGATGGCCGAACTGGCCGTCGGCGAGCTCCTCAAGGGGCTTGCGGAGGAGACCGAGCCGCAGGTGCTCCGCGAGTTCGCGAATGTACTCCACGCCATGGTGAACATCTCCATCCAGTTCGGCGACTATGCGGTGGCGAGCCGGACCCTGCTCGCCCTCAAGGCGCGGCAGGAGGAGATGCAGAGCGCCGGCTATGCCGACGTCGACACCCTCTCGAGGCTGCTCGACCGCCCGCTCCAACCCGCAGTCCACGCGCTGCTCATCGAGGACCTGCGCGGCGCAGACTCGGAGCGCCGGGGGCTGGCGGCCCAGGTCGTGGGATGCATGGGGCGCGATGCCGTCCCGCTCATGGTCGAGGTGATCAAGCGGGAGCGCGACCTGCGCGTGCGGCAGCTGGCGGCGGCGCTGCTCGCCGAGATGGGCCCTGCCGCCGGCAAGGAGGTCAAGCGCGTCCTGGCCACTGAGCCGATCGTGGAACAGCGGTTTCGCCTCCTGGAGGTGGCGGACACCGTGACCAAGGATCTGGAGCACGAGCTGGCGGGCGCCCTGGCCGATGACAACTCCAAGGTGCGACGGGCCGGTTTTCGGATGTTCGAGCGACTGAAGCGCGACGACCTGATCGACCTCGTGACGCCCTACGCCACCGACCAGGACCCCGACGCGGCCAAGGGCGCGATCCGCAGCATCGCGACGCTCCGCAGCGAAGCCGCGGCCGACGCGCTGATCTCGATCCGGAAATCGGCCCAGGACCCCAAGGTGCTGATCGCCTGCTGCCAGGCGCTCGGCCAAGTGGGGAATGCCAAGTGTGTCGAGGCGCTCGCCGGGATCTTGGACGAGAAGAAGTTCCTGCTCTTCGGCCGTCGTTGGGACGAGCAGGTTCGCGCCACCGCCGCGACCGCGCTACGCCAGATTGCCCACCCCAGCGCGACGCAAGCGCTCTCCCGATACGTGAAGGATCCGCACCCCAGGGTGCGCCACCTCGCCCGCGCCTCGGCGTCGAAAGCGGACGGCGCGTAACGAGCCAGCGGCGGGGGCACGCACCCGTCATCCGACTGTCATCGCTTCTTAATGATCTCGCCAGTCCGGTGAGAGTCCCGCTCGGTAGCATCCAACTGCGCGGATCGAACCGGCCGCGGGCCCGCGGGCGAGGCCCCCGACCGGCATCTGCGAGACCAACGTGCGTGCGCCCAAGCGCAGGAGGCGTGGATATGTCGTTGCAGAGCAGAGTAGTGAGACGGGGCTGGCTACCGCTGGTCCTGGCGGCCCTGGCAGGCTGTGGCCCGTCGGAGGAAGTACGGCAGAAGCTCAACGAACTGGCGCTCGCGACGGCCCAGCGCGACAGCCTGCTCCAGGAGGTGGCTGACAACGCGCGGTTGATGAGCGAGATCAGCGCCGAGCTGGCCGATGTCCAGGTGGAGGGCGAGCGGCTGGCGGTGGAGGCAGAGTCTCCCATGCAGGCTCGTCGCGATTCGATGTTGGCAATGATTCGGTACGTGACGGATCGCGTCGAGAGTCAGGAGGGCCGCCTGCGGGAGAGCCGGGCCCGGATCCGGGCACTGTCGGCGCTGTCCGACAGCCTGCGGGGAACACTCGAGCAGACGATCGACAACTACGAGAGCGTGATCGCCGCTCAGCGGGAGACCATCTCCCAGCTCACGGGGCAGGTCGAGGCACTCTACGCCGAGAACGTCCAGCTCGTTGCCCAAGTCGACACCCTGGAGGCGGAGACGAACACCGTCTTCTATGTCATCGGCACGAAGGACGAGCTCCTCGAGCGGGGGATCGTCCAGAAGGAGGGGGGCGCCCGCTTCCTCTTCATCTTCGGCAAGCGCGGCGAGACGCTGGTGCCGGCGCGGGACCTGGATCGTGGCGCCTTCACGCCGATCGACCGACGCGAGGTCACCGAGATCGCGCTTCCCGCCGCCGACGAGGAGTACAAGATCGTCTCGCGACAGGACGTCGCGTATCTCGAGACCCCACCCGACGAGAAGGGCCGGATCTTCGGGAATCTCAAGATCACCTCGCCGGACGGGTTTTGGAGCGGTTCGAAGTACCTGATCATCGTGCAGGGCTGAGCGCCGGGCGTTCCGTCAGACCTGTCGATTCACGAGAAAGCCCCACCGCGCTCCGTGCGCGGTGGGGCTTTCGACAAGAAGAGAGCCCCGCAGCACCCAGCGGCAGGACTGGATTCGGGCTACCGGAGCTGGGAGGCCAGATCGGCAGCACCCGGCAGGCTGCGGGGCCCTCGTGTCGACGATCGAGACGCGCCCGGGCTCATTTCCCTCCGCCGAGGGGCCCGCTGCCCATGATCTCGGCGGCGAAGGAGGCGGCCTGCGCGCGTTGTTTCAGGTAGTACTCACCGGCCTTCCTGGCCAGCTCTTCGGTGGGAAAGGTCGTCACGCCCCATGACTTGTCGAAGGTGACCTCCGCCTGCCCATCCACGAGGAAGGTGAAGCGGTCCTGCACCGGGATCACCGTGATGCGGGACGTGATTTCGGGGCCAACGGCGGGCTTCCGCTCGGACGGTGCGGGCACGGCCTCCCCCTGGCGCGTCGTCTATTCGGGCGCGGTCACGCCGGTTCGCAGGTACAGCTCACCGGCTCGCTGCGCCAGCTCCTCGGTGGCATAGGTGCGGATTCCCCACGACTTGTCGAACACCGCGTCACCACGACCATCGATGAGGAACAGATAGCGGCCCTTGTACCTGACGACACTCACCCGAGCGTCCGGGCTCCGCCTGTCTATCGTGCTCGCCATGGACTGACCCCTCCGATTGAGGTGCCGACTGACGCGCTCACTTTACGCCAGACGAGAGGAGGAGTCTGTGACGCAAGTCGCTGTAGGCGCCCCGTACGATGCCGGAATCGATCGTGTGTGCGTGCGGAACCGGAGCGGGCGCAGAGGGTGCCGTGACCGCAGTCACCCGGACTCCGTGTGAGGTCCCGATGCCCGGTCAAACGAGTGGGTCGTTTTGAACCAGCCCGGGTCTGCAACGTGCCGACCCACCCCCCCAAACAGCGAGGGCCGGCTGTCGCCGGCCCTCTTCGCGTGGGGAGGCACACGCGCCATGTGCTAGCGCGGCACCACCTTCCCCGTCAGGCCCGCAGGCAGCGCATCCCGGTGCACCACAACCGTGATCGTCTTGGCCCGCACGTACGCCTCCGACATGTAGAGGAAGCCGTCTTGGGCGCCGGTGACGCCCCACGAGTTCTTCGTGAGGTAGTACTTGGTCCCATTCTGATCGCGGGCGATCCCTACCAGGTGCATCAGATGGTCATCGGTGGAGGTGTAGTCGTCGAAGCCCCGCTGGCGCACCGCTTGCGTGACCTGAGCCTCGGCCTCCGGCACGCTGCACACCCGTGTTCTCGCTTCCTCGCTCCGCTCGCCCCACGGCTCGCGTGGGAGCACCGCTACGCCCTTGGCGTGGCAGAAACTGCGCTCGCTCACGTCGCCGTCCCAGTCGACCGAGTACCCCCGCTCCAGGGCGTGGTCGATGACTCCCATGAGCTCGTCCAACGGAAGGTTGAAGCTCTCGTTCCGGGCCCAGTTGTCCGGGACTTCCACCGCGAGCCAGGTGTAGAAGGGGTGGTGGCTGAACGAGGTGAGCTCCACGTAGTGCGCCGGATCCACACCGAGCTCATCCGCGAACGACCGAGGCGTGTAGGTCTTCCCATTGTACTCGAACTGCTCGGGCACCTCGCCCAGGTAGGCGTCCAGGATCCCGTCGATCGCGTCGGGCCACACCGGACTCAGCTCTCGGCGCTCCACCAACGCTTCGGCGGCGGCCCGGACCAGCCCGACGAGCTCTCCGTGATCGTGACGCTCCGCACCGTAGCGGCGCCCGGGATAGACCGATTCGGGGACCGCACCGTAGTCGCGCACGGCCCGGAACACGTCGCCCCCGAGGCTGCCCTCCCCCAGCGCCGCATTCCCGTGCAGCCGTACGTAGTTCCTCACCTTCTGGGGGTAGGTCATACGAACGAAGAACATCTCGGAGAGATCCACCGGCTCCTTCCCCATGCGCAGCAGCTCCGTCTCGAGAAACGACGATGAAGCGAAGCTCCAGCAGGTGCCGGTGCGCGCCTGGTCCTTGACCGGTGTCGTGTGGACCCGCTGCACGATCTCGAAGCGAAAGCTCTCCTGCGCCGCGGCAGCGCGCGGCAGCAGGAGTGACATGATGAGAACAGCAATCATCCCGCGCATCATACCCCGCCTCCCGTGATGGATCTTTGGAGGGAACCCTGCAGCGGGACCGGATTGTCGGTCCCTCGGTGAATGTACGCTTCGGGCCGAGGGCTCGCCTCCGGCGGGGCTCGGCGCCGTCCTAGAATGCCTCGCCGATGCTCAGGTAGAACCCGCCCGCGCTCACGTCGAAACCCCATCCGTAGTCGGCGCGCAGATGAAGCCCCTCTGCCCGGCTGATCAGGAAGCGGATGCCCCCTCCCAGCGAGGGGTGGAAGCGGTCGAAGGCGATGTCTCCCCATCGATCGGCGACCTGCCCCACGGCGCCAAACGCCACCACGCCGAGGCGCCACCACACCGGGAGCCGGTACTCGCCCTGCAACGCGACCAGTTGCCGGTCCAGATAGCGTCCCTGGAAGTAGCCGCGCAGCAACCGGTCACCCCCGAGTTGTGGCATGAGATCGAACGGCGGAGTGCCGGTCGTTGCCATGCCGACACCGCGCAGCGCGACGACGTGAGTCCCGAACAGCGACCCGTAGACCCGCAAGTCCAGCGTATAGCTCCCGAAATCGTAGCTGCTGCCGAAGGCGCCGTCGTACAGCACCCCCCGCACCTGGTGGTACCAGCCGGAGCGCGGATACACGGTGTTGTCTCGGGTGTCCCACGACACGAGCGCGCCGAGCCCGATGATGCTGCCGTCTTGCGAGCCCGGAACGCTCTCGCCGGCGAGGAGGCCGTCTTCGGCTACCTCGCGCAGCTGACGATAGCCGGCCCACACAATCCCCCCGAGGTACCAGCCCTTCCCGATGCCCCGCTGCACCTCGGCGAGGGAGTTGAACAGCAGAGGCGTGTAGTCCTCCTCCGCATCCTCCGGAGTGTCGTTTCCGATGCCCCAGAACTTGGTGGGGAACTTGCTGAGCCCGAGGTTTCCCAGCACGCGCCAGCCGCCGTCGCCGAGCCACAGCTCGCCCTCGAGCGCGGCGATGATCTGCTTCCGCGTGGTGTAGAGCGCGATCGCCGTCAGCGAGGACGGCTGGAAGCGTTCCGCGCTGCCCATAGCGGTCGGATCGGTGAGCCAGAAGTAGTACGAGGCGAGCCCGCCGAAGCCGAGCTTGGTTTCGGGCTGGTAGAACAGCACCGGCAGCGGAACGAGCGTGTTTCCCGGCCTGGCGGCGGCGCTGTCCACCGCTGCCGGCACCTTGTCCGGTTCTTGTGCGCCCAACGGCGCCGTCCCGCACAACAGCCACAGCAGGGCCGAGAGCGCCAACGATCTCATTGCCCGATCCAGGCGGGCCTCGTGCGGTCGCTGACGGCGAAGATGCTCGGCGCGAACTCCACGTCGATGGTCCAATACGCGTAGCGCTCGTGCAGCGAGCGCCGCCCGTCTCGCAGGAACACGAGTTCGGCGGCGATCCAGCCACCCCCGAGCCGCTCGTATGCGTTGAACTGCACCTCGATCGTGGCCCCGCTCGTCCGGCTCACGACGATGAGCCGCCGGAGCAGGAGGTCGTCCTGGTCCACCCAGAACTGATTGCCGGCATCGTCCTCCGACTCCGAACCCACCACGTAGACGTCGCGCCCCTGCCAGGTATCCCGCCGCAGCTTCGACAGGTCGAACGCCGGCTGGGTGAGCCGAGCCAGCGTCTCCTCGACCGGCTGCCTGTAGACGTCGAACCCCAACAGCAGCACCGGATGGGGCCCCGGGAACGACCGGGCCAGGGTGTCGGCCTCGAAGATGTGCCACGTGTCGTCGCGGTAGAGCTGGTAGATGCAGCTACGCTTGACGCAGTTGTGGCAGTTGGAGCA
>Ga0209536_100012257_pt1 | contig 12490 bp, 7 predicted proteins | sample DeeMarSeWOR28_12_FD_187461 | JGI IMG/M metagenome (GOLD analysis project Ga0209536, IMG submission 187461) | Marine sediment microbial communities from White Oak River estuary, North Carolina - WOR-2-8_12 (SPAdes) (version 2) | ecosystem: Environmental > Aquatic > Marine > Intertidal zone >...
TTCAATACTACCCATCTACTAACGAATGGTATGGGGAATCCGGCGGACGAATAATCAGTGTTCAGCTCGGGGTATCAGTATCTTATCAAGTAAATGATAATTTAACTATAGAAGCTGAAGCATTTGGAAGAACAAGGCAACCTGAAGCTATACCTGGATTGATTGATCTGGCATTGGATAAAACTCAGCCAACCATTGCCAGATCGACGGCAGTTATGTATTTAGGCGAAACCGTGGATCCAAATGCATTTCAAGCAATCACTTCCCTCTTAAATGAAACCGATCCTTTGTTAAGATATACATCCGCCCGTTCATTGGATGTACTTCCTCCACAGGATAAAGCACAATTACTAGCCCCGCTTTTGATTGACAATGTCCGAACCGTTCGTATTGCAGCTTTGGGATCGTTGGTGGGAGTACCCAGGAACTTAATGAGTAATCTGGATCAGGCAAATTATGACAATGTCTTCAAGGAGTACTGGACGGGGATTCAATTAAGATCAGATTTTCCTGGTGGACAGATGGAAATAGCTCATTATTATGAAAAAACCGGTAATTTATCATTGGCTGAACAGGCTTACTCGCGGGCAATAGAAATTGATAGCTACTATAATCCGGCACGAATAAACCTGGCAGGATTGTATTATAATCAGGGGAGGTTAAATGAGGCAGAGAAACTCTTTAAAAAAGTAATTGAGCTTGAGCCGGAATTTGGCCAGGCATATTATTCATTGGGGTTACTTTATGCTGAGCAAAACAAGATGCTGGAAGCAGAAGTTTATTTAAAGGAGGCTGCTGAAAAAATGGATTATAATGATCGGGTTTCTTATAACTATGGATTGATATTACAGCGACTTGGAAAAAGAACTGAAGCTGAATCGGCATTTAAAAACGGGTTAAAAATAAATCCAAATTCAATATCTAACTTATATGCATTGGGATATCTTTATTTTGAACAAAACAGGATGAATGAAGCAGCTCCTGTTCTGCAGAGATTGGTTCAGCTTGATCCTGATAATCAGCAATATCAACAACTGTACAATGCTGTTCGGCAAGCTTTAGATCAAAATTAGGTGAAATAAAGGCATAAAATTTTAATTAGGGCTGGAATATTACTTCAAATGGTATTGAATATTCCTGAAAATATTTTCGTTAAAGAAGTAATTTTTGTGGGTAGTTGAGTTTTTCTTAAATTCAACGCCAATGACTTGTTAATTGAGGGATGTCTCTGATCATCAATAAAAAAGTTGCGGCAGGTATCTCCTGGATTGCTATAAAGGAAGCAGATTTATATTTGTGTTGTGGCTGTCCGGCAGATACAGTCAAGCATTTGAAAAAAGCGGATATTATCAATCGTGCAGAAATTGATGGGCATTTTTATGAGCACGGACCAAATGCTCTTTTAATTTCTGATACGCTGATCCAGAATGGTCAAATAGCTAATCTTGCTGAATTTCCGATTTTGCATATGTTGTATATTCAGGGTTTAAATCTTCCTCATCATCCGAATTACAAAAAGAACACACCAATTCTAATTGGCTATGAAGATCAAATTAATGCCCAGTTAGAATATGCCTCGGTAGGGAATCACGGACTATCAAGTATTGACGAGATCGTTTCTGCTGGAATTTCACCCGAAGATGCTAAAAAAATATTTGCCACCAAGATTTATTATTCCGGGGGAAAGATTACGCATATGCGGGAATTAATAAAATCCTGCATTTTAAATGAAGAAAAAACGGAGATAAAAAATGGTGTTTATATTCAGCGAATGGACATAAACAAATTTCAAATCAGCTATAAAAATGAAATAGCATATATCAATCTGAACCTTGCGGAAGATCAACATTTCCCGGCACCTTATACGTTGCCTTTTAAAGAGTTGTCCCCTGGAAGGTTTTCGATAACACATACAGGTGAAGGTAATGGATGGGATGAAAACCGTCCTTGCATGGCAAGTGTAATCCACCATAACGACAGAATTTATCTCATTGATGCAGGCCCAAATATTTTAAATAACCTTGCTTCCTTAGGTATAGGGCTCTCCGAGATCGATGGTATTTTTCTTAGCCATATTCATGATGATCATTTTGCAGGCATTACAGAATTGCTTAATGTAGAACGGAGACTGAATTTTTATGCCACCAAACTGGTCAGGATAACTGCAGAAAAAAAATTAAAAGCCTTGACAAACTCCAAACTGGAACTTCTACAGGTGGCTTTCAATTGTATTGATATTGAATTCAATACCTGGAATAATGTCAATGGCCTGGAAGTAAGACCTAATTATTCGCCACACACAGTGGAGACTAGTACCTTTGATTTTCGTGCAAAAAACAACGGCGTTTATAAGACCTATAAACATCTCTCGGATACCATCAATCTAAAAGAATTTGAAAAAATTATAGATAACACCCCTGATCTGTTTACCAAGGAAGATTATCGCTCGGTAAAGAAAAATTATCTTGGCAAGGTCAATTTGAAGAAGATTGATGTTGGCGGAGGCATAATTCATGGACATCTATCGGATTATGAACAGGATAAATCTGATTTGCTGGTTATGGCCCATACCTCCAGTGAATTGGAAAAGCCTGGGGAAAACTTTATTAATGTTAAATTTGGGGACACGCATACCCTGATTAAAAATGGTGATTATGACTTTTTCAGAAAAAAGTCAATAAGGTATTTAAGTAATTATTTCGATGGCTTGAATGAGGAAGAAATTTTACTGCTTGTCAATAAAAAAGTCACCGAGTACCACCCGGGACAAACCATTATTACAGTGGAAGACACCAAAAAGATTGTTCTGATAATTAGTGGTCTTGTCAGTAACCCAGCACCTTCCGGTGAGACTCAGCTTTTAGATGCAGGAAATTTTATCGGTTACTCAAAACGATATTTCATGGAGGATCTGCCTGAAAAATATCAGGCGTGGAGTCATGTTCGATGCCTCGAGTATGAAGAGTCATTTATTAATCGTTTTTTGAGGAAATTTAGCCTTACTGAGGGTATTTACGAACGTTTAAGCATCATTAATGAATTGAGATCTTCAAAGCTCATTCATAATAACCTATCCAGTGCGATTTATTATAAGATCGGGAAACAGGCGGAAATCATTAACTCCATGGACTATTCGTTTTCATCAGAAAACCTGGCAAGCCATCTTTTCATCATTATTCAGGGAAAAGTCAAAATTGTCTTCAAGGGTGGTACGGCGATCAGCATCGGTAGACGTGATCATTTTGGAGGACTGGCACTTCTGGAAAATCACAGAAGAAAACAGGAATTTGTAATTGAAGAAAATTTGCTGGCAATAGCCATACCAATCGAACGAATTGGGAAAGTGCCGTTTTTGATCTGGAGAATGATCGAACTGGAAGAAATAAGATATCAAATGAGTATGTTTGTGGTAAAATAATTTTTTGAAGTGGACGAATCACGCGAGGGAAAAATATTACGGGGATTAAATCAGACAGTTATTTTTAAAAATATCCAGGATGATGTTTTGATTAAAATCTCAAAGAAAGCCGGTTTTGAATCATATCGGCCGGAAGAGGTGATCGTCTGGGAAGGAGAGCCTAGCGATCGGTTATTTATCATTATCAATGGAATTGTGGCTGTGAAAAAAGTGATTCCAAACAAATCAGATAAGATCTTTGCTTATTTATTGCCAGGCAGTACGTTCGGGGAAGTTGGTATACTGGAAAACAAACCAAGATCCGCGACAGTCGCCGCACTTACAGATGTGGAAGTACTGATATTTGAACGCAATTATTTTCTTAAAATTCTACACGATCACCCGACAGTTACAATTGAATTGGCCAAATTACTGGGCTATTATCTTACGGAATCAAACAAGCGACTGGCCAGGGGTGATAAAGAGAAAAAGGTTGTGCTGGTATTTGATCTTTTTTCGACCCATGGGGCAGCTGAATTGGGAAAAAGACTTGCCATCCGTTTGAAAAAAGGAACAGATAAGGGAACCATTTATGCCGAGTACCCTTTTAAAGGAACCCTTTCTTCAGAATTGGATCTGTCAAAAGTAAAATCAAATATTTACCATCATGAAAGTGGACTGGATATTCTGTTGGAAAAGGATGGCTCAGGTGCGACCCAAAATGCTAAAATGGCGCTTATGGTTGACAACCTCCTTAATTCCTATGAAAATCTGATCATTTATCTCAACCAGGATTTTGATGAGAACCTGTCTCAGATCCTGGAAAATATTGACCAGGTAATCGTTGTGGGATCAAGTCATAAAAGTCACTGGAAGGCTATATCCAACCTGCACAAAACCATTAAATCCCAGACAGAAGAAAGTAATACCAAGATATTTACCATTCTCATTAATAATAGCCCAGCAGACAACTTCAATGTATATCCGCCCCCTGATTTTAAAGTGGTATTTTCTGACGAAACCACAGATTATCAACTTTGGTCAGATGACAACTATAAGCTTGCCTCAGAATCATTTGATGAGGCTGTGGAGATTTTTGTTGATCGGCTGCAGCGAAACAATCATATCGGCATATTCATACCAACTACGTTTGATGTGAATAATTATTTCGATACCACGCCATACATCGATCGTACCCTTGCGTTTCTGGGTGAACGGTTTGGTGGTGCCACAAGTGAAGAAGCCAAGGGCATCTGGAATAGCGAAGATATCGGACTGGTAGGCGAGAAGCTGTTCAAAGTACATACCTATGCCACCTCCAATGATCTAAAGCAGTTTCTGGATGAAGTGGTTGATTTTGTCCGGGAAATAAAAATTGAGCTCAAGCAGGAAGCCATGGCCATGGAAATCAATCAAAAATTAACATTAATTTAAGTTTGAATCACTCCATCTTACATTCCAAATCCGTGTTGTGTGAATGCGTTAAATTATTCGTATCGCAGGGAATGAACCGGGTTTCTCATGGATACCTTTATGGTATGATAACTTACGGTAATAATTGCGATTAGTAAAGCTGAAAGTCCGGCAATAATATAAACATCAATCCCGATATTCGTTTTATAGGCAAAATCATTGAGCCATAAATTCCCGAAATAATAAGATATCGGAATAGCGATAATAAAAGCGACTAATACAAGTTTTGAAAAATCTTTGGTCAGGAGTATTAATAATTCCATTGTAGTAGCGCCATTTACTTTTCGAATGCCAATTTCTTTTTTGCGGTTTTCAGTTGTAAAAGAGGACAATCCCAGCAAGCCGAGACAGGCAATAAAAATCGCCAGTATGGAAAAATATTGTACCACCTGGCTCATTTTTTCTTCTTTTTCATATAATTTATCATAATCATTATCCATGAAGGAATACCGGAATGGTGTACCATCAAAGTTGGCATTCCAATTATCTTCGATTAATCCCATGGTCTTTTTCAAGTTATGGCTGTTCATTTTTATGACAATTTTAGCGCCTCCCTGAACCAGGACAATAACCAGGGGTTTAATAGGATCATATAATGGACGATAATGGTAATCCTTTACTAACCCAATTACACTACCGGTTTGTGCATTATTATTACCTGTAACCCGATCCAACGATCTGCCTATTATATCATCTCCCCATCCCAGAGCATTTGCTGTAGCTTCATTAATGATATAACCCGTTGAATCAACAGAATTACCAACCTGAAAACTATGACCTTGTAAAAATTCAAGATTCAATACTTTTTCAAAATCATGTGCCGCAAAAAAAACGCTGAAAAATTGTTGATCTTCAATTGGTTTACCTGTTTCTACAAATGCATTTTCCATTAGTTCTTCCTGGCCCGGTATACTTCCGCCCATCATGGTTACGGAGACGATATTGGGATCATTTTCAAGTGTATTTTTAAACGATGGATAATGGTTGAGCTGGTTGAAATTTACATCAGCTAATATGATATGCTCTTTATCAAAACCAAGATCAAAATTATGAACGTATTGTAGTTGCTTATAAACGATGCCAATGCAAATGATCAGGGAAATTGATACCACAAATTGACTCACTACCAGCGTCTTTCTAAGCATATCCCCCGCAGATGTGATGTTAATCATTCTACCTTTAAGGACCTCAGTGGGTTTAAATGATGACATAATTAATGATGGATAGCTCCCTGACAACAAGCCAACAAATAGTAATAAAACAATTAATCCAATTACTAGTATAGGATTATTTATAAAATTTATGGAGATATTTTTCCCTGTAATATCGTTGTACCAGGGCAGTAAATTATAAATAATAAATATGGCAATAGCCATGGAAAGCAATGTCGTAAGCAATGCTTCTCCCATAAATTGCGTAATTAACATTTCCTTTTTTGCCCCCATAGCCTTTCTTAATCCGACCTCTTTTCCTCTTTTTGAAGATCTGGAAGTTGCCAGGTTCATAAAATTTATTATCGCTATTATCAGGATAAGTATTGCAATCGAAGAAAAAATATATACATGCTGAATATTGCCATTATGAGTAAATTCCAGTTCAAGACTTGAGTAAAGATGAATGTCATCAGCCTTTTGTATTCGAAGTGTAACTCCTTTATCAGATAAAGATTCGGGGTAATGATTCATTACAAAATTGGGAAGTTGAGCACGAATTCGTTCAATATCATTTGGATCTTCCACCGTAAAATATAGCCAGGCGGCTACCCAAACCCATTGAGTTTCAAAAAAGGCCTGGTTATTAAACAATGATTTAAATGTCTCAAAAGATGCCAGCATATTAAATTTGAGATGAGTATTATTTGGCAGGTCCTCAATAACCCCAATTACCTCAAGATCGCGAAGGTTATTTACATTGAGCATCTTTCCAATTGGATCTTCTTCACCAAAATATTTTTGCGCAACAGATTTAGTGATGATCAATTCATTTGGGCCAATCAATGCTTTGGATTGATCTCCCTTGACAAATATAAAATCATATATTTCAAATAAGCTATGTTCAGCAAATACAAAATCATCCTCATAAAACTCATCATCTTCATATTTTACCAAAGTAGGTTGACCCCAACTAGAAGGTCGATATATTAACGCGGTTTTTGTAATGGATGGGAAAGCTTCAGCAATTGTGTTTTTAGTTGGAAAGGGAACTGTAGCTGAACGGGAAAGATGCTCTCCCATGGGAAAATCCTGTACCAATCGATAGATATTTACGTGATTTTTAAATGTCTTTTCATAGCTTAATTCATCCTGCACAAAAAGCAAAATGATGATGCATGCAGCCAGGCCTAACGCTAATCCGAGCGTATTGATTATAGAGTAGTATTTTTGATTTATATAACTTCGAATAGTTACTTTTAAGTAATTACGAAACATGCCTTAAGAATAAATGATACAACGATAAAAAGTAACTATAATAATCACTGTTAAATAGTTTTTTTTTAAAAGTGGTAAAAATATTATGTCAGTGGAGAATTGTAACCGTTTGGATAATTTTAAAAAGAAAAAGCCGGCGATATGCCGGCTTTTATCAATAGTTTGATACCCAAAGAGGGATTATTGCTTATTCTTAAAATTCAAACAATTATCACTGTATAGATCTAATTTAATAATACTCAACACGGCATCATATTCATCTATACCCGGTCCTATAATTTTTTCAGGTTGCGTTCCGGAAGCAAGTTTAGTAATTGGTCCATCCCTTAGCCATGAATAGCTGTTTTCACCATCAAGACTGATGTATACAATTCCACTTCCCGGATTAAACTCAAAATTATTGACATTAGTTTCATAGGTGCTTCCCTTAGGGACAATGGTTTTCACCATATAGCTTCCACTGTTTGCTTTAAATACTTCTGTCAGACATGTTCCTTTGTTCTGTTCTTCTTCCAGGCTTACGACGTTGAAGTTTAATATTTTCCATCCGTCCTTAAATTGCTTTAGCGTAAATGTTGTAAGCTCGGTCCCCTTGTTCCATATTTCGCCCCTTGATGCTACCTGAACGCCAATTTCGCACACGACAACCCCGGTTCTTCCTCTCACTTTCGAACGCAAAATATCTTTAACCATATAGGTCACACTCATACCATCAGTTCTTAATAACTGTTCCAGGTAATTATCGAAATCTTCGTATGTACTCTGGATTAATCCAAAGTTGTCAACCACATTTGATTTAATAATAGTTGAGAATAGGTCTTTTGAAACATATTTCAAGACACTTTGCTTGTCCCTGGTTTTTGTTATGTTTTCATATGCCTTGGCATAATCTTTTACAAATCGTTCTATTTCAGCTTCTGGTTTCTGAGCGAAACTTATTTGAAAAAGAAAAAGAGTAACAATTAAGAAAAGAAACTTGCTCATACTTTTTGCAGATAAATTCATTTTATTCATACTTGTTTAAACAGGGCCTAAAATAAAAGAAATTTGTCAATAATATAAAATTGCTCTCCAAATTGGTATTACAAAACCCTGATTGCTAATGTAATAAAATGTGAATGTATGTATATTTTTCCCATGATACTTAGTTCTTTTTCTTATTATTGCAGCTTAGTTTAATTAACAAAATTATTATGAAGGCATTGGATTCGCTGAATCAAGTAGCAGAATTTCATCGAACGTTTAAGCACCCGGTTTTGGATCAACCCACAATCCCGTCAAAAAGAAGATGTGAATTACGAGTCGCATTGATTCGGGAGGAACTCCAGGAACTGGAAGAAGCAATTAAAGACCAGGATATTGTCGAAATTGCTGATGCGCTTTGTGATATCCAATATGTACTTAGTGGGGCGGTGCTCGAGTTTGGATTAGGCGAGAAGTTCAGGGATTTGTTTGACGAGGTCCAGCGGTCAAATATGAGTAAAAGTTGTGCTACGAAAGAAGAAGCAGAAGCTACGATAAAACACTACAGCGAAAATAAAGGAATAGATTGTTTTTATCAGGAAGCAGACGGACATTTCCTGGTATATAGAACAGATGACCATAAGACCTTAAAATCTATCAACTATTCCCCAGCTGACCTTAAAAGTATTATTGAAAAATAATCATTTGCCCAGCGTTACGATAAGCCATGGTGCTTCGTATGAATCACTGGTGAGTTTATAAAAATTGACAAATCTGGGTAAAAATATATTTTTTCTCCTGTTACCTACTTGGAGTACCATCTCGTCTCCATATTTGTTGATTTTGTAGGCTTTGTCTTTGAGAAATGGAAGTTTTATTTTAAGCAGATAACCCTCCTCCAGATTTTCAAGTACATATGGTGATTCATTGTATAATACATCTTCAGGTTTGGTGCCTTTATACAAATCATTGGCAAATTTCAGTAATTTATCCGTACCAAAGATTTCCTCTCCAAGATGTTTAGCTTTGAAAATTGGCAGCTCTGAAAAGCTCTCCTCAATGTCTTTTAAATATTCCTGTTGTGATTTTATATAGCTCGAAAACAAGGAGTCAGTGTTCGTTGATTCAATAATTCGATTAACGATCACAGCATCAACATTATATCCATAAAGATTTAAATAGGTATAGGCACGCTTTGATTCGTTAATCACCATTTTCTCAGGATTGGTCACCAGCCTGATCGAACAAATATCATGATCAGCAAAGATTTTCTGAATAACTTCGAGTTTTTCGAAAATCTTTTCCAGTTCGTCATATCCTTTATCGAAAGGAATTCCGGTGGTAACTCTCGCGATTTTTCCTATATTTCTAATGGCAAACCGCTGAAATGGCAAAGCCTTCATCACCCACCATTTAGTCACCTGGGGTAGTGTAAGTAAGGTCAGTGTTTCTCCTGTTGGTGCACTATCAATCACAATGAGATCGAAAGCTTTTTCTGTATAGTATTTTTCAATCCATAAAAATGCGGAAGCCTCTTCCATGCCCGGTAATGCAGACATTTCTTCAGCCAGGGCCTGCTCAACACCGTGCCATCGGAAAACTGTTAACATTAACTGACGTATGTTTTGCCAGTACTTTTGCATGGAATAATATACATCCAATTCCTGCGCATACAGGTTTTCCTCTACTTCCAGAGGTTCCGGACTCAGATTGTATCCCAGAGCATCGGATAGACTGTGGGCCGGATCAGTTGATATAATTAAGGTTTTTAAACCATTCCTGGCTGATTTAATTGCCGTAGCAGCAGCAATGGTAGTTTTGCCAACACCTCCCTTACCTGTATAGAGTAAAATCCTCATAGTATTACAAAGAATGAAAAAGCCCGGATCAGATCCGGGCTTTGAAAATAGTGTTATTAATATTCTAAGGCAATATTACGGCCCGATGATTATTTATATTCACCGGCGATAACCGCGCATTAAAGTCGTTATTAATAACCTCAATGATTTTGTTAGCAACTATGGCATATCCACGTGGAGTTAAGTGGACAGCATCCAAAGAAAAAGCACCACCGGTAATAAAATCTCCTGTTATAGTAACACCATCAGTAAAAATTCCATTGTTAATTTCTTCAAGTGCATCATCTGCATCAACCAATCCAATATCAGCACTTGTGGCATAACCACTAATAATTTCATTATACGCTTCAGTATAATCACGGACATTTTTTACTTCTTCTGCTGTAAGTATATATTGATCTGGTTTTGGTTCCAGGGCTTTTAAACCATCAAGTTGACCTTCTAGCAATGCAGTTAGTAAAACAAATTCTCCTTCTTTTAATTGTCTTATTCCTAGTGGATTAGCCTCATTTTGGGGTACATAGATCACGAAGCCATTTGGCCCGGCTTGAAATACAGGATAAATACCTGCAACTTTAAGTAATGCTATTTGTTCTTGAGTACCCTCGTTGATGGCTGCTTCCAGTGCACTTTGTTGTTCCGCAGGTAAAAGCTCATTTTCATATGCAATAGTAAGGTCTTGAATGCCTTGTGCAATCCCCTGCTGTAATGCCGTATTTGTAGCTAACTCATTATCAATAATTGCATATAGTATTTCAATATCCTGGTGATTTGCGTGTTCACCTAGTAAATGATTCTGTTGTTCTGCATTAAGTGCGGTTCCTAGTTGTGCAATTGCAGTCTGTCCTTCATTTGATGCAACATAATCATTTGCGGCATTCTCTGCAATGATAGCAGCATCTTCTGGTGTAGCTCCACCATCGATAGCTTGCTGATAAGCCTGCTCATAGACTTGCTGGTAAACGGCACCTTGTGCCACAGAAGGGACTACATTTGCTGAAACTGCCTGCTCGGCAATAGTGATTGCGATCACAGCTTCCTGAACCTTTGCTTCTACAGCTGTATCAATTCCCGCAGTGTAGAAAGCATTAGCTAAAGCAGCTGTACTTTCGTCTAGTACTGCAGCATTCCATGGAACTGTAGTAAAAAATGGAATTTGAGTAACATCTGGAATGGTAACTACCACTCCTTTGGCTCCTCCTGCCGTAAGAGCTGAAATAAGAGCATCATATAACGGTTTGAATTCGGTATCAGGATCAGTTAATCCTCCTAAACCAGTTCCTGGAGCGCCATCGACACCGGCAATACCTCCGCTTGTGGCATAACCAAGCACATCATTGTTGCCGATCCAGCTGGTAAAGAAAGTTGGATTGCTTTCCTGCACTAATTCCAGATAGGTCATATTTGATGATTTACCCCCAAGCATACGATAAAAATATGGATTAGCCTGTGGGTTGGCTCCATATCCGGCATACCCCATGTCTTTCACACGGATCCCCGGGACGCCCAGGTTATTAAATGGGCCCTCAATTTGTTCTAACCAGTTTGGATCAGGATCAAAAGCACCAATATCAACATCAGGTGGGTTTTTCGATAAGTCCATTGAAGTTATATAGAAATAACCGGACCCATTACCAGGAATATCAGGTTGCAAAAAGTCATTTGGCGTGATTTCATACATTTGTTGGGAAATCAGATAAGGGTAAGATTGTTGTTGACTTTCTGCGTACCATCCGTTGTCAGCAAACCCCGCAGTTAATGAATTGCCTACAGCAACATATTTGGTAAAGTCCGCTGTTCCAGATATTGGAGTGGGGACATCAATTTCAGGATTGCAGGCATTTATAATAATAAATGCGGACGTAATGTATATAATATTCTTAATCCAAGTTTTCATCTTCGTTCGTCTTTAAATTAAAAATTATACGCAATAGAAACGCCGGGAATCAATGCATTCAAACGGTAAGTTCCGGGTAAAACATCTCGTGAACCGGTTTCAGGATCATAAGTGCCGGCGTCAATAGCCTCCTGAATGGTTTGTTTCCTGGAAGCACTATGGATGTATAGGAAAGAAAGATCCAATTGGAAATCACTAAAAGTATAGCCCAATCCTGCTGTAAAGCCTATTCGGTTATTATCCGGTGTTTCTGCCGTCATATATCCTTTCTGAACCGGAGTTTTATCATAATAAAAGCCAGCCCTGAATTGTATATCCTTATCCAATCGATATTCTCCACCAAAATGCAATACCCAGGAATCTTCATAATTTCGAAGACTGCGCGTATCTTCCAGTAAAAGCGTGTTTTCTTTAAAGTCAAAATCAAGTGATTGATACGCACTCCATCCCACCCAATCAAATTGGGTGCCTA
>Ga0209536_100012258_pt1 | contig 12489 bp, 13 predicted proteins | sample DeeMarSeWOR28_12_FD_187461 | JGI IMG/M metagenome (GOLD analysis project Ga0209536, IMG submission 187461) | Marine sediment microbial communities from White Oak River estuary, North Carolina - WOR-2-8_12 (SPAdes) (version 2) | ecosystem: Environmental > Aquatic > Marine > Intertidal zone >...
CCTGCCTGCCTGGATTCTGGTGTAAGTTTTATATCGGTACCCCGACCAGCCATATTGGTGGCAATGGTTACCGTCCCGGATTCTCCAGCATGACGCACCACTTCAGCTTCACGCTGGTGCTGCTTGGCATTGAGCACCTGGTGTTCGATTTTTCGAAGATTCAGCATACGGCTCAGGATTTCAGATATTTCAACAGACGTCGTACCTACCAGTATTGGGCGACCTTGTTTGGTTAAATCCTGAATTTCATCAACTACAGCATTAAACTTTTCACGTACTGTTTTATATACTTTGTCTTCCCTGTCTTGCCTGATTACCGCCTCATTGGTAGGGATCACCACCACATCAAGTTTGTATATATCCCATAACTCACCGGCTTCTGTTTCGGCAGTACCAGTCATACCGGCAAGTTTATGATACATCCTGAAATAGTTTTGCAGTGTGATCGTGGCATAGGTCTGTGTGGCATCTTCCACCTTTACATTTTCTTTTGCCTCCAAGGCCTGATGTAATCCATCGGAATAACGCCTCCCCTCCATGACACGGCCTGTTTGCTCATCAACGATTTTTATCTTGCCATCAACAATGATATATTCTGTGTCTTTTTCAAACAACGTATATGCTTTGAGTAATTGATTCACTGTATGGATCCGATCTGCTTTTTCAGCATATTCCTGGATGAGCTCTTCTTTCTTTTTAAGCATATCCTCTTCCGAAAGTTCGTTATCGTTTTCGAACTCTGCGATTTTTAATCCAATATCTGGAAGAATGAAGAACTCCGGATCTTCGCCCTGACCTGTTATCAGGTCAATCCCTTTTTCTGTAAGTTCTATGCTATTATTTTTTTCATCAATGGTGAAATAAAGCGGTTCGTCCGCCTCAGGCATCATTTTAGAATTGTCCTGCAAATAGAAATTTTCTGTCTTTTGCAAGGTAGCCTTTGTGCCAGGCTCACTTAAGAATTTAATGAGTGGTTTATATTTGGGCAATCCTCTAAATGAACGGAAAAGCGGGAGACCACCTTCTTTATCATTACCGTCTTTTATTAATTTTTTGGCATCAAGCAGGTATTGGGAAACTACTTTTTTCTGAGCATCAACCAATTTCTGGACTCTTGGTTTTAAATCATGAAATTGATGCTCATCCCCTTTTGGTATAGGGCCAGAAATTATTAAGGGAGTCCTTGCTTCATCAATGAGTACTGAATCCACCTCATCCACCATCGCATAATGATGCTTTCGCTGAACCAATTCACCTATCTCCCTTGACATATTGTCACGTAGATAATCAAAACCAAATTCATTATTGGTCCCATAAACAATATCACAGGCATACGCATTTCTTCTTGCTTCTGAATTAGGCTCATGCTTATCAATACAATCCACGGAAAGGCCATGAAATTCAAAAAGAGGACCCATCCATTCCGAATCTCTCAGGGCGAGGTAATTGTTTACCGTAACAATATGTACACCACGTTTTGACAATCCGTTCAGGAAAGCAGGTAAGGTAGCCACCAATGTTTTACCTTCGCCAGTGGCCATTTCGGCAACTTTCCCCTGGTGGAGCACAACACCGCCGATAAGCTGCACATCATAATGCACCATATCCCATTTCAGCTTATTACCGGCAGCTTCCCATTCATTTTGCCATATAGCTTTTTCTCCTTCTATTATAACGTGATCATACTTTGCGGCAAGTTGTTTGTCTCGCATCGTAGCTGTTACAACCATTTGCCCATTTTCCTTAAATCTTCGAGCAGTCTCCTTCACAATAGCAAATGCCTGTGGGAGCACCTCAAGCAAAATATCCTCTAATTTTTTATTTCGATCTTCTTCTAGTTTGTCTATCTGATTAAAAATATTTTCCTTTTCATGGATATCCATTTCCGGATTATCTTCGACTTTTTGGTGTAAATCGTCCAGTTGGGTATCCAAGTCCTGAAGGTTACTATCTATATATTGCTTTATTTCTTCCGTTTTTGCTCTCAACTCATCATCACTGATGGATCGTAATTTTGCAAATTCCTCATTTGTCCTCACCACATAAGGTAAAATTACCTTAATATCCCGATCCGATTTGGTTCCAAATATTTTTGTTAATGCTTTGCCTATCATGTTCCAGCTTCAGATTTAAAATAAATGCAAAGTTATTGCTTTCTTTCTTTTTACTAAACAATTGGTATTAAAGTATTACAACGAATTAACTCCTGAAATGATACTTATTTTTATTCAGGAGTTTTTTCACCCGGATATTCTTCTTTAAAGTCAATCCAGTACTGCTTGACAGTTGATTTCATGTCTTTACGTAAAAATAAAATCCCAATCAAATTCGGAAGGGTCATCAATGCAATTGTAATGCCCGATAACGTCCAGATAATGGTTGTATCAATGAAAGAAGCCACAAAAAAGCCCGCAACATATACCACCCGGTAATAAACGACTGATTTTGACCCGAATAAAAAAGTCATGGCGCGATCACCGTAATAGGACCATGAAATTGCTGTAGAGAAGGCAAACAACAATAAACCAATCGAAACAATAAATTTGCCATATTCTCCGACAAAGCTTCGTGTAAATGCTATTGTAGTAAGTGGCGCACTATGGATCAATGATTTACCTTCAAATCTGAATTCATTGGCAGGATCGGATACGACACCATCGGAAACATCGATTTTTCCAGAGAATAATTCATTATTTTTATAGACTAACACATCCTCAGCAATAGAGCGGGCATGCAAAATACTTAGCTCATTCGTTATTATTCCATTGCGTACCTCTAACTCCCCGGTGAAAAATTTTATCTCCTTATGATGGTTTAAATAGTGGTATAATTTATCCAAATCTTCAGGATTGTTTTCATTGTATGTATGATCCAGGACTTTCATGTCTGCATATTGAAAATCATTCTGATGCTTTTCATTCCATACACCTGATGATAATATCACCAAACCTGTTAATGAACAAATGATGATTGTGTCGATGAATGGTTCCAATATGGCTACCATACCTTCTGAAACCGGTTCGTGTGCTTTTGCTGCGGCGTGGGCAATCGGTGCTGATCCTTGCCCTGCTTCATTGCTAAATAATCCTCTGTTAACGCCACGGTTAAAGGCAAAGATCATCGCCGATCCCAGAAATCCGCCTGTAGCAGCAGATCCCGTAAAGATATCTGAGAAGATGGATATAAATGATGGGATGATATTTTCATAATTAAAGAAAATCACCAATAATGCCCCTACGAAATATATCATCGCCATGGTTGGCACCAAACGTGCAGTCACCTGTGCAATACGTTTGATCCCTCCGATAATAACCAATGCAAGTAGGACTGCTAAAATCAACCCCGTTATCCAGCGGGTAATGCCAAAAGTGGCCAAAATTGAATTTGAAATGCTGTTAATCTGAGGAAGGTTCCCGGTACCAAACGAAGAAAAAACAGTGGCGATTGCAAACAATACAGCCATCCATTTCAAATTGAGCTTGTGTCCAAACAACCGGAAGTCTGCATTTTTCATGTAATACATCGGTCCCCCGGCAATGGTACCATCCTTTGCGATTTCTCTATATTTGTGCGAAAGTGTTACTTCCACAAATTTTGTTGTCATACCCAATGCGGCAGTAACGAGCATCCAGAATAATGCTCCAGGACCACCCAGGAATAATGCCAAAGCAACTCCGGCTATATTTCCGGTGCCTACCGTACCGGAAAGCGCTGTAGCCAGTGCCTGAAAATGAGAAGCATCACCAACATCACCTGATTTATCATATTTCCCTTTTACATTAGCTATGGCATAACGGAAATACCTGATCTGTGGAAATTTTAAATATATGGTGAAAAACACACCAGTAAACAAAAGGAAATAAGCGAACCATTGAGCCCCTCCAATGAAACCATCGATGAGTTTTAGTACTTCATGAAATTCCTGCATATACGTCTACCAAAATGAATAATTGGCAAAACTAAGAAAATAAGGCTTTCCAAAAAGAATTATTGAGAATCATTAGAGAAATTGAATACGGCTTGAGGTATAAATTATTACATTTGCGCAAAAAAAAATTTTATGAAGAAAACCGCCCTCTACGACAAACACATAACCCTGGGCGCTAAAATGGTACCCTTTGCCGGTTATGAAATGCCGGTAAGATATGGATCTGAAATTGAAGAGCATCATGCCGTACGAAAAAATGTAGGAATGTTTGATGTCTCACACATGGGTGAGTTTTTAGTTAAAGGACCGAAAGCACTTGATCTCATACAGAAAGTGACCAGTAATGATGCCTCTAGACTTCGCCCGGGAAAAGTTCAATATTCATGCCTGCCAAATGAAAATGGTGGAATTGTTGATGATCTTTTAGTGTATATGCTCAAGCCAGAAGAGTACATGCTGGTCGTAAATGCCAGTAACATCCAGAAAGACTGGGATTGGATCGTAAAAAATAATGAAATGGGTGCTGAGTTGGAGAACATATCTGATAATGTTTCACTTCTTGCCGTCCAGGGACCATATGCCACAAAGTTGGTCCAAAAGCTTACCAAGGTAGATCTGGATTCATTATCTTATTATTCTTTCACAAAAGGAAATATTGGTACAATTACTGACGGTGCAATCATCTCAGCGACAGGATATACAGGCTCTGGCGGATTTGAGGTTTTTATATACAATGAATTTGCTCGCCGGGTATGGGATGCGATCATGGACGCAGGTAAGGAGACTGGTATAAAACCAGCAGGATTGGCATCACGGGATACATTGCGTCTGGAGATGGGGTACGCATTGTATGGCAATGATATTGATGATACCACCTCTCCTATCGAAGCCGGATTGGGCTGGATCACAAAATTTACAAAAGACTTCATTAACGCTGAAAATCTCCAAAAACAGAAAGAATTCGGCCCTTCTAAAAAGCTTACAGGTTTTGTCATGGAGGAAAAAGGCATTCCGAGATCTGCGTATGAAATTCTGGATGAAAATGGAGATGCAATTGGTCATGTGACTTCCGGAACCATGTCACCTTCCCTAGGAATAGGGATTGGGATGGGATATGTACAGACAAAATATGCTCTTCCTGAAACTGAATTTTTTATTGCGATACGTAACCGTAGACTGAAAGCTAAAGTAGTGAAACTACCATTCTATCATCCATAATTTCTTATTTTACCTGAACATCCTTTATGAAAAAAATTGACATCTGTCTAACACCTGAACTCATTCATCAACATGATCTGACAGGGACTGTTGTGGTTGTAATAGACATATTGCGAGCGAGTTCTTCGATTACAACTGGTATTGCTCATGGAGTTAAGGCAATTCGTCCTGTAGAATCGTTGGGTGAATGCAGGGAACTTAAGCTAAAAGGACATATCGGTGCTGCAGAACGAGGAGGCAAAAAGGTTGGGGGTTTTGATATTGGAAACTCACCATTTAGTTATATGAATCCGGAATTTGAAGGGAAAAAAATAGCCATGACCACTACTAATGGTACGGAAACATTAAGAAAATCTAAGGGTGCCCTTCAGGTACTCATCGGATCGTTTCTAAATTATTCTGCCTTGCTTACCTATGTGGAACGACTGCCATGTGATATTCTGCTTCATTGTGCAGGTTGGAAAGGAAAAGTTAACATGGAAGACACGCTTTTTGCCGGAGCTATCGTTTTTGGCCTCAAGCAAATGTTTGAGTATAATTCCGATGTTCCACTAATGGCTGCCAACTTGTATAAACAAGCCAGGAACAATCTGAAGTCTGCCATTGAAGGTTCATCACATGTTTCCAGATTATTAAACCTTGGCCTTGAAAAAGATATTGATTTTTGTCTCAAATTTGATGAGTATAAAATAATTCCGGTTTTGAAAGGCGATTACATTACCAAGTTGAAATTATCGGATATGCTGTTCTAAAACTATTGATATACTTCATGATTAGCGATTTCATTAAAGTAGTAGTCCTTCAGGTATTCAGAATCATATAATCTGATTGAGGTATGAAGTAAAATTATGATGAGGCACATGCACTGAAAAGAAGAAAATCAAAAGAATAATAAGGGCAGCTTTCATGGTGAGTTGGTTTTGTGAATTCAAGACCAAAACTCATGCTTTGCTGTTGGATCAGAAAGTTATTTTCTCAACTTAGGATTGTTCTGATGCCGGTCGAAATCACGGATATTTTTCTTCTCAAGGTTTCTTTCAAAAGCATCAGTTAAATCAACACCAGTCTGGTTGGCAAGACAAATCACAACCCACAATACGTCTGCCAGTTCATCATCCAGCCTTTTTTCTTTATCGGAATCCTTGAATGATTGCTCTCCATATTTACGGGCAATAATACGTGCTACCTCACCAACTTCTTCAGTAAGCATAGCCATGTTAGTGAGTTCGTTAAAATACCTGACCCCAACGGACTTTATCCATTTGTCCACAAGTTGCTGAGCTTCTTTTATTTGCATTATTTCTTATCTTTCGTATCTATGATAATGGTTACTGGGCCATCATTGCACAGCGTCACCTGCATCATGGCTCCAAACTCACCTGTTTTAACCGGCTTGCCAAGTTCAGCCTCTAATTTCCATTGAAATTTTTCATACAGTGGGATGGCAATATCTGGCTTAGCTGCTTTTATATATGAAGGCCGGTTCCCTTTTTTTGTCGAAGCGTGAAGTGTGAACTGACTTACTAACAATATTTCACCATCCACTTCGAGCAGGCATCTGTTCATTACCCCATCTTCATCATCAAAAATCCTTAGATTTACTATTTTCCTGGATAACCAATCGATATCATGCTCTCCGTCTTCATGTTCAATTCCCAATAAAATCATTAGTCCGAACCCTATTTTACCTACTGTTTTATTTTCAATATCTACCCGAGCTTCTCGTACTCTTTGTATTACAGCAATCACAATTTTTATATTTAGTTTTCTAAAATGTGAATAAAATTCTCTTATTTCAAATCATCAAGAAGAATTAAAGCGTTTGGTGCTCACTCAAAAAAATCAAGTTTACATTTACTTAGTCATATTTGGAATTTCGGTTGCTACATTTTACTATTTTTTCCAACCACCGGTTAATTATCAAAAATCGCCACTGTCTGATTCTAATCAGTATGAAAAAATATATCATTTCTTTAATGGAAACACCAATGAATATCAACTGAAATTTCCATACAACACTAGGGTTCTAATTCCCTTTTTTGCAGCCAGGCTTTGGGGAGATGATATCGATTTCAACTTTTTTATCATCAATACATTATTTGCCATACTTGCCATTTTATCCATTTATAAACTTATGGATTCCTATGGAATTGATCGCAAAATAGTTCTTTTATCAATACTCTGGATCTCAATCCATTGGGCCGGTCCATTCAGGCAAAACGCATTTAATCCGGTAAATGTCGATATCCCTATCTATTTTTTTGAGGTCTTGATGTTATTGCTGTTTATTAATAAAAAGTATGTTTTACTGCTTATTGTATCTGTTGTTGCCATTGCTATCAAAGAAGTATTTTTAGCCTTGTTGATGATTATGCTTTTCATAACCCTGGCTGAATGGCTTTTTATTACAAAAAACTCAAGTTCGCCAATTTGGATTTCAATCATTTTAGGTATTGGAATACTCGTAAAAATTTATTTGAATTCCCAATTTCCATCTTTAAATAACAGCTATTCAATATTTACCATGTTTTACGCTTTGAGGGAAATTATCCTACATCCTTTGAACATTGTTCGATGGATATTGGCCTTTTTTACTGTATTTGCATCGTTTACATTTATTATGTCTATTGCAAGTTTGAAGATTGGTAAATTCAATGTAAATCCCGGAACCATATTATTTATAATGACAATCGCAGTAATATTGCTAAGTTTTCTAGGTGGCATGGATTATACGCGATTAATCATGCTGGGATTTCCTTACCTGATGACTTCCATTATTTTGATTTCCAACCCAGGTTTTAGAGAATTCCTCATGCTTTTTCTGCTTTCCCTACCTTTGAGCAGGTTTTGGATGGTGCGGACAGATGCTGAATTAGTCATAGATAAATTCAAGATCTGGATGCCAGAGTATGCCGATAGTGAACAGCTGATTTTCTGGATAATCGCAGTATTAGTTAATTTTTTGATTGTCTGGTTTGGAAGAAAATATATCAGACATTCGCAAGGTTCTGAATAGTATCTGATTCAAAAACCTGAACCCCCTCATACTTGCTTAGGGAAACATTAAGCATTGCCCTGGCGACAACCTCTGCCTGAACGCCCCGATATTTTCTTAATCTACCAACTAATAGCGGATTCAATGTTTTTGCAATTATTGAAGCTATTCGCTCACCAATTCGATCTTCATCCCTTTTCCCAAGAAGCAAAGACGGCCGGAAAATATTCAAATTCTGAAATTCAAGTTTACACAAGGCATCTTCAATATCACCTTTTACCCGGTTGTAATAAAATGTCGATTTCGAACTGGCACCCAACGCTGTGATAATATTGAATTGGCTGGCACCAAGATCAATAGCGATTTTTGCCAACTCATGCGGATAAGTGAAATCTACTTTATAAAAATTGTCTTTAGATCCGGCTTTCTTAATGGTTGTTCCAAGGCAACAAAAAACGGCATCCGAGCCTAATTGATCCTTAGAATATGCCAGGTGATCAAAATCTACCTCAATCACAAAAACTTCCGGGTTTATGTAATTACTTCCTGTTCGCACCAGTACCTTGATCTCACCGAATTTACCTGATTGTACTAAAAATTTTACGAGATGATTTCCAACAAGACCAGTACCTCCGGCAACCAATGCAGATGCTGACATCTTTTATTCAAACAATTGTTCGTCCGACAAATCTTGTTTCCTGGTTTTTTCGTGTTCCAGGAAGTCCAGGATATCTTCATTGATGCTGCCAAAGACCAAAAAAATGATGGAAATATCATCTGCCAGTCCGGTAACCGGAATAAAATCAGGGATCAGGTCCAGTGGCATCATAAAATAGATCAATGCTCCAAGGATCATCAGCAAGGATTTCCACGGTAATTGACGGTATTCCCCGCTTATATACGCCCGAAGCATTCTTATTAGTGTTTTTACTCGTTCAATAAACCCAGACACACGTTGTTTGCTGATATCCATGTCTGACATTTTATGTGATACTCCACCAATTAATTCAGAAATCATTTCCGGATTTTTAGCGATGCCTATAGCCTTTTTCAAGGCATTTTGAAAACTTTTACTTTTTAAATAACTCACCCTTCTTATCTATTTTTTTTTAGAAAATATCCCTGATTTCAGCTTTTACCTCAGACAGGGTAACAGCCACGGGATCAATTTCCCGTTTTTCTAATTCATTAAAAATCAATTTAGCCAATTCTACGCTTTTGGCATCCGCATCCAATTTTTCGGCATTTGTATTTACCAATGCAATTACATCCTCCACCGTATTTTTAATCATATCCCATGATTTATCACTCATATAAATTTGTTGTGATAAATTATGATTGAATTCCTCCCTGATCTCTGCGATCATTAGTTGCTGTAATTCCTTTGCAGTCATCTTACTTGTATTTACCCTCAGTACTAAATTACCGGGAGATAGTCGTTCAAGGAACAAACACATTCGTTCAAAAGCCTGAAGTCTATTCGGAAGAGCTACCTTACTATTCGCAATCTTATATTCCATGTTTGCTTTTACCACCTCCTTGGCCATAATTGATTTCATTGTCAGGTACATGGCGTATAGTACTAACGACGCAGGTAATAATATTTTTCCAAAATCCAGGATTATTTCTATCATCTTTGTGTCCAAAATTAAAAAGTGTTTATGTTCAAATTTAATTATTTTTGCCAGATCACATACATTAAGTAAGAAGAATACAAATTTTCAGGTGAAAAAAAAGTCTCCGATTGCCATCACAGATACAGCATATAAAAAAATCCAGGAGATCAAAGCACAAAAACAGATCGCTGAGGAATACTTTCTCCGGGTGGGAGTTAAGTCTGCCGGATGTGGCATTGCATCTTACATTATTGGCTTTGATCATGCCAATGAAAAAGATGAAGTTTTTGAGCTTGAAAACTTAAAGATTATTATTGAAAAAATGCAGGTGATGTATCTCGCCGGGAAATCTGTGGATTATGGTGAAGCTAATGGAGAAATCGGATTTATTTTCAGGGATAACTACTAATCGGGCCGAGCACTCGTAAGTGAAACCACAGCTCTTTTGCAAATTCCTCCAATAGGCGGATTAAACTTAGAAATTGAAATTTCAATAAAAGTCACTAATGGAAAATTCATGAAAACCGCATTCATGATTCTTCCGCCAATGTTTTCTAACAATCGGGAAGGTTTTCCCATCTCTTCGCGAATGATCTTATAGAGTTCTTCGTAATCTATGGTTTCGGAAAGCTTGTCATCCATGCCGGCTTTATCAAGGGAGGATTCGATGGTGATATCGACACCATATTTGTTCCCAATTTTTTGTTCTTCATCATAATAGCCATGAAATGCGAAGAATTCAAGGCCCTCCAGCGTGATTTTGCCCATAGATTATTCGAGGAGATCAAAAAATGATTTATCTGAATTTTCTGTTTTTTCAGTGGATTCTTTCTTCTTCTTATTCGAAGTTTTAACTTCCAGCTCTTCCTTCTCAAGTGTTTTTTCTATCTCCTCACTATTGAATTTGAAATTTTTCAAATCGTAATTTTCGGCAAACTCCCTTGCCTCTTTCATATATTTCTCAATATCCAGCTTGTCTTTTTGTTTTTTAAATTTCTGTACACGTTCAAGGGTTGTGGAAGATAAACTGGTGAGATCGGCAATTAAATTTTCTTTGAGGTCAAGTGCAGAATTGAAGTTTTGTTCCAATGTTTTAATTTCATCGAGCATTTTTCCAATGATATGCCGGGCTTGCTTTTCTGTGTTTTCAATGATCATCTTCGATTTTGCTTTTGCTTCCCGAACTATATTTTCCGATTTCATTTGAGTTTCCTTCAGTTGAAGCTCAGCTGCTTTATTGGCCTGTTGGATCATATTGGCTCCAGTGTCTTCAGCTGTTTTCAGGGTTTTATACAATGAATTTTCCACTTCCCGGAGTTTGGTGATTTCCTTTTCTGCCGATTCAAGTTTTATGGCGAGTTCTTTTTTCTCGTCCAATGATTTTTCCCATTCCGTGCTCAATATTTGTAAAAAAGCATTCACTTCATCCTTATCGTATCCTCTGAAGACTTTCTCAAATGCTTTTTGTCTTATTTCTAATGGCGTGATTTTCATTGTGGCCTTAATTCTTCGATTTTTCTAATAAAGTATTCTAATTAATATAAAAATGCAAAAATCCTCTTAAAATTGTGCAAATATTACTAAATAAAGCTCAAATCCCAAACAGATATTTTTTTATCATCGCTCCCCGATAACACCTGATTTTTATAATTTGACCAAAGCACTTTATTTACTGAGGCTGCATGCCCTGTATGTCTTGATCTATCAATTACCTTCAATAATTGAAGTGTACTCATATCCCATACTTTTATTGATTTATCCATACTCGCTGAAACAAAATATTTCCGATCGGGACTAATGCTCAGAGAATTTATGGCATACATGTGTGCAACCACGGTCTCATTAAATCTATATTGTGCCAACGCATCCCAGGTTTTTATATGCGCATCGCGCCCAGTACTAAGTAAATGATTGTTTATTGGATTATATACAACGGAAAATACTGATAATTTATGAGCGTTAATGAAATACTTTTGCCTATAATCAACTAAATCCAATATCCTGATGCTATTATCACTCAATCCAACAGCGATATCACCAATATCAGGGTTAACCGCAATTGTCCTTATGCTGGTATTCGCTAATTTAACTTTTTTAATAAATGATAAATTTGCCAGATCGATCACGTAGAATGTCCCATCCCCAGATCCAATGAAAACCTTATCCTCAAAACTTTTGATATCAAAAATTTGAGCCGGCGACATCTTTAATGACCCTGTTTCCATTTTGTTATCCGGATCGATCAGGTGAATCCCTTCAAAGTTTTGACCCGCAATAAGTAGTCCTTCTTTCTTTCGATAATGTAGTGCATACACAGAGTTTTTCATATTGACCAATAGCTGGCCGTTTTCCGGATCTACCAGGTTCCAGGCAACTATTTGTCCATCTCCGGAAGCGGAAAAAAATATATTTTCTTTTTTACCTCCTTCTAATGCATACACGCAATCCCGATGACCATCAAGACTGAATAGCTTTTGCACATTTATTTTCATAAAACTTTTTGTAGAAATTCATTATTCATATTTTTGCAGGCTTGGTTAATTTTTTATTCTTTGAACTTCCATGCCGATAACAAAAATAGAGAAAATCAATAGCAATTCTTTTTGGTGTTTGTGGGAAATCACCGAATCCATTGACCAATTACTTAGGAAAATTACATTGAGTGAGGATGGGAAAAGAGAAATGGAGGAAATCAGCCATCCTATAAAAAAGCGAGAACGACTGGCATCGAG
>Ga0209536_100012259_pt1 | contig 12488 bp, 12 predicted proteins | sample DeeMarSeWOR28_12_FD_187461 | JGI IMG/M metagenome (GOLD analysis project Ga0209536, IMG submission 187461) | Marine sediment microbial communities from White Oak River estuary, North Carolina - WOR-2-8_12 (SPAdes) (version 2) | ecosystem: Environmental > Aquatic > Marine > Intertidal zone >...
CCCCTTCTCTTTTGAAAAGAAGGATTGACTGGCTGTTTTTTCGCGTCCGTCAATCCGAAGACTCAAGACTTTGTTCCAGTTTAACATTTTTGGTTGAATTATTTGAATGATGGAACGCGTTAAAGAGAATTATGTAGAAGTTCTGTATGTGACAATCTGGGGAACCTGGTGTCCCCCATGTCTGAGCGAAATCCCCACCTTTATAGATCTTCAGGAACGCTATGAGGAGCAAGGTCTTGAAATAATTATTGATCGCTCAGGACGTGTTCTTAAGAGTCGAAATGGGTATGGTTATAGTGAAGAATGGGCAGAAGAACTTGAAAAAGAGCTGATACAATTACTTCAAAAGTAAAAAAATATCAATGGAGGACTTTATGAGTAAATCGATTGATCCGCAATTGCAAACTATGATTGACAATATGCCGGAGAAAACAGGGAAATCGTTAACAGACTGGTATCAGGTGATTTCTAAGTCAGGCGTAGAAAAACATGGTGAGATCATGAAGATCTTAAAAGGTGAACATGGTGTCACCCATGGATACGCCAATACCATTGCCATTTTATACAGGGATCAGGCCTCCGGCGGCACACCTGCCGAAGAGGATCTGGTCAGCGCTCAATACAGTGGTCCCAAAGCAGCTTTAAAATCGGTCTATGAGGCCTTGCTCAAAGATGTGTCAAAATTCGGATCGGATGTCGAAATTGCCCCAAAGAAAACCTATGTCAGTCTTCGCCGTAAAAAACAATTTGCAATTGTTCAACCTTCGACCAGCAGCAGGGTTGATCTGGGTTTGAACCTTAAGGGGGTCAATGCCACGGACCGCTTAGAAGGCGGAAACGTATTCAGTGGTATGTGTACTCACAAAGTGAAACTATCATCTCCTGCAGATGTCGACGCAGAAGTGATTGACTGGCTGAAACAGGCTTACGATCAATCCTGAATTTGAAATACCGTAGGGCGTTGAGAGTGCTGCGTAGAGCGATTTTACGTCCGATATTTTATGTTCTTCTTGATTTTTTTTACCACGAATTTCACGAATTACCTCGAATTAACACGAATTTTTTTAATTAAATTATTTAATTCGTACAATTCGTCAAAATTCGTGTAATTCGTGGACAAAAAATTACTTCCCTTGGCACGATAAATGCCATCTAGCTTTCATATCACAGGATAACATAGTATTTGTATAAACAAAGCATAACATTTATATTAGATGTAAACTTCTCTTACCATGAAAAGTATCGGCTATAAAATCGCTTTCGGATATTTTGTCATCATTTTCATTAATGTGACCGTCGCCATTTTTGCCATTTACTACCTGAACCGCCTCAGTAGTCCTATCGAGCAATCGGTCGAGGAAAAAATCAAAAACGTCAATGCCGCCGAATCGATGGTTCAGAGTCTTGTCCAGCTGGAACTCGTGCAATATGCAATGTTGACAGATGGTTATAAAAACGGACTTCAGGTTGAGTTTCATACTTATCAAAATGAATTTTACAACTGGCATCAGCGGGCTATTGAAGGTGTGTCAGAAACAATGGATATCAGAACGCTGGACAGTATACTGGCCAATTTTAATCGATATATTATATATTCCGAAGAGATTCAAACTCAATTACAGGCCGGTCAAACAATGCCAGACCTCCGATCCTATCATTACAAAAATATTATTCCTGTTTTGAGACAAATTGAATCTTTGTGTACACAGATCATTCGCGTGAACAGAGAATCGATTGAAAATGCGAGAAGACAGGCAGAGGAAATGTCTGATCTGGCAGAGATCATTATTCTGGTTTTTTCTGCTCTTGCCGTTCTGTTCAGTATCCTTGCCAGCATATATTTTACCAATAAAGTCGTCAAACCGATAAAGAGAACAATCAATACGGTCAAAAAGATCGGTCAGGGACAACTCAAACAAAAGGTATTTATTTCATCCAACGACGAGATTGCAGAATTGGGTCAGGAATTTAACCGCATGACCGAGCGACTTTATGAATATGAGCAAATGAATATTAAACAGATCATTACTGAGAAAAAAAAATCTGAAGCGATTGTAAGCGGGATGCCGGTGGCTATTCTCGTAACCGATAACGATCTTCGTTTGTCTCTGGTGAATGAACCCGCACAAAAACTGATGCAATTATCGGATAATTCATGGCAGGGGAAAAAAGTCACCCAAATTATTAAGGATATGGCTCTTGTCAGATTATTGTCCGGTGAGAATATTGCTGATCAAAAGGAATTTGATCCGCAAAAATCGATTATAACCCTTCAATCCGGCGAAAAACCGGTCTATCTCCTTGCCCGCCAGGTTAAAATAGGAGAGACAAGTGATGATATTTCAGCCATTGTAACAATGTTGCATGATGTCACGCCCTTCAAGGAACTTGAAAACTTAAAATCTGAATTTATTGCCATCATTTCCCACCAGATCAAAACACCGCTAACCTCGATCCTGATGATTGTCGATATCCTCTTAAAAGAGATAAAAGGAAAACTGAACGAGGAACAACGTGATCTGCTACAAGATGCAAAATTCGATTCCCAACGATTAAAGGATTTTGTTTATGATCTGTTAAATTTTTCCAGATTGGAAACGGGTAAGACAAAATTTGAATTTACGGCTGTCACTTCTGAAAATATTGATAAGATAGTTGAGGAGCTATTAATACCATTAAAACCGTTGCTTGATGAAAAACAGGCTGTGTTTAATAAAAAAATTGATAAGACGATCACAACTTTTAAGGCAGATATCTCCCACCTTTCAGTCGTATTTAGTAATATCATTGAAAATGCACTGGTTCATATCAACAACGGTGGTACAATAGATTTTAGTGGAACAAAAAAGGGACAACACATTCTCTTCAGCATCAAAGACAATGGTAATGGTATCGCTGATGAGAAGATCCCTTTTATATTTGATAAGTTTGTGCAGGTAAAGGAGTTTCAGGACAATGAAGGGGGTAGTATTGGGCTGGGGCTGGCTATTGCCAAAGAAATTGTTACCGCTCATCAGGGTGAAATCTGGGTGACCAGTAAAATCGGCCAGGGATCGACGTTTTTTGTCAGAATACCAATACAAACTGAAAATTGATTGTAAACAAAATCTGTCATTCCCGTCCTGCCCATGCGGGAGGAATCCATAATATTGTAAAGCAATGAATTCTCTACAACCTGTTATCCCCCCTCTCCTTCAAAGGAGAGGGGGCTAGGGGGTGAGGTCAGTAATAAATGCATAAACCCAACATCCACATACTACTCGTCGACGACGAACCGAATATCCTTAAAACCTTATCCATCTGTTTTGAAGATATGGGTTTTCAGGTGACTCAATTCCTTGATTCGCAGAAGGCTGCCGATAGTTTAAATCAGATATCCTATGACATTGCCTTTATCGATCTGAAAATGAGCCCATTGGACGGTCTGCAATTGTTGGATGTGATCAAACAGCATTCACCGCATACGACCGTTATTATTATTACCGCCCACGGATCGATAGAAAGTGCCGTGGAGGCCATAAAGTCCGGCGCCTATGATTACCTGCAAAAGCCCTTTGATTTCACCGAATTACAGTTGTATACACAGCGAATTGTCGACTATCATTTGTTAAAATCCGAGGTTGCTTCTCTAAGAAATGAGGTAAACCAGTATAAATCATCTGATACGATCATTACCAAAAATAAACGGATGCGGGAATTAATCGATCTAGCCCATCGGGTTGCCGAAACGGATCTTCCGGTGCTTATCGAGGGGGAAAGCGGAACGGGTAAAGAACTGTTTGCCCAGGAAATTTTTCAAAACAGTGTCCGCAGAGATAAACCATTCATAAAAATTAATTGCGCTGCTGTTCCCGAAACGTTAATGGAAAGTGAACTCTTTGGTCATGTAAAAGGTGCTTTTACCGGTGCCATCCGTGATCGCCAGGGACGATTCGAGGCGGCCGATGGCGGAACTGTTTTTCTTGACGAAATCGGAGAACTTTCACCGGCCCTGCAAGCCAAACTACTGCGTTTTTTACAGCACATGGAGTTCGAACGGGTCGGGGAAAGTAAAACCCGTAAGGTTGACGTGCGGGTTATTGTCGCAACCAATCGTAAGCTGGAAGAAGCCCTGGAAGATGGTTCTTTCAGAGAAGACTTGTTTTACCGGCTCAATACGGTGCATCTGAAAGTTCCTCCTCTTCATGAACGTCCTGATGATCTTTTGTTACTAATTCAATACTTCCTGAAAAAGTTTGCCCCTGAAAAAGAGTTTGAAATTACTGCAAGAGCACAGACTTTATTGTCTTCAAACCTCTGGAAAGGCAATGTCCGTGAATTGGAGAATGCGATTGAACGGGCGGTCCTCCTTTCTAAAGACACAACAATCGACCTGAATGATCTGCCGGAAGAAATAACGCACTCGTCAACTGTAAACGAAATGAAGACACTAGAACAGCTGGAAAAAGAGCATATTCAATACGTATTGCAAAATGCAACAGATCTACAGGAGGCTGCAAAAATTCTCGGTATAAATCCTTCTACGCTCTGGCGAAAGCGTAAACACTACAATTTATAGGCTTTCAGTACCTCTTCTGGTTACGACACTCTGCGTCGTAACCCTGCATTTTGAGATCCTACGTGGAATATATATTGCATTATGCAATATATGCTTTTAATCTAAAATTGTATCTATACTTTATATCTCAATTATAATCAATAATTTAGCTCATATTATTTTTACTGGCACTATTGTTGATGTTTATCCTGAAGAACGAAAAAAGGAGGTGCCCGATGGGTGAACATCGACTTTACAAAAAAGATGAATTTGCTGACTTAGAGCGTGGATACCAGGTTCGGTTAGAGAGATCTTTTATCATTGTTTTATTTCTTTTATGTTTTTTATTCCTGGCCTTTCCAAAGCTTGATGAACAGACAGCTCAACTGGAAATGCCTGAGATACCCTTGATCGTTGAACTAATTCCGCCGACGAATCAGAATCCGCCTCCCCCCAGGCCAAGCACACCGCTGATTCCCGTCGAATCCGATGATGATGATTTGACAGATCCCGTTGAGATTGATTTTCTCGATCTGCAAAAGGACTGGGTTTCTGAAGTGGCCCGTCCTGTTATTCCGGAGGACACCAGCGATGTGTACGAATTTATCGCCGTATCGGAGAAGCCAAAGAGGATCAAAGCCGTTGCGCCTGTTTACCCGGATCTCGCATACAAAGCGGGTGTCACGGGACAGGTTGTTGTAAAGGTACTGATTGATAAACAAGGTAATATCGAGAAGGCGGAGATCCTTAAATCGGTACCGATGCTTGACGAAGCGGCCCTGGCCGCGGCCTGGCAATTGAAATTTACACCGGGAAAACAACGGGATAGGTTTGTCAAGGTGTGGATGGCCGTACCCTTTAATTTTACTTTCACCAGCCGTTAATCATTAATCTCTCTTTCCGGCAGAATGTTTTTTAACCGCAAAGGACGCAAAGAAGAATAATACTATTTTAGATTTTAGGTTTGGATAGTATATCATTAAAAAACATATAAAATTAATATCCCGACGAAGGAGGGATCACAAATTTAGTGGCGAACTTACGTTCGAACAATGAGATCTATGCGTGACGGCAGACCGTCCGTGAGTTTTAGTTCGCCAAGACTTTTTGAGATCCTTCGCTACGCTCAGGACATGCTTTTTGGTCTTTTAAAAAGTAGGCCCCCGGAGGGAAAACCTTGATTTTTTGGTCCTTCCCCGCCTTCGCGGGGACAAGTTTGTATCAAGACAAAAGGACTTACATAAAAAATCGGATGCTAAAAAGCCTTTCCTGCCGGAGGTAAAAATAAAAAATTTTATCAAGCATCAGAATGATCATGGTGCCTGATAAATTTCCTGCTCTTCCTCGTTCGGAAGAGCGCTTTTCTTCCCAAACCACTTGACACCCAGATAGACAATCCATGCCCTGAATGCCGACATTCCGTCTTCACGACAGTGTTTTTGTAATAATTTATCTGCCGCATCGCGCTGATCAATATGAAGATATTTTTCACGCATGAGCTGATAAAAGGCATCATGGACCAATGATCCACGCATAAAATTTTTTGTATCAATCGTTGGCCCGCTTGGTCCGTCCCAGGCGTATCGCGCTTTGATCAGCATATCCCCGTTCATAGTGAGATGAATATAGCTCGCAACGATATCTTTCTCTGGCTTTAGGGGAGTGTTCAGATTATAATCTTCCAGGATCTGATACTTATATTTTCGCAATTTACGGTATCTAATTTTGTTCACTATTGTCCTCCACGATGATCTTCGATTTTGTGTGTTCAATATTTGATTAATTAATCATCATCATCATTTGGTATATATAATCGTATCCATACCGGTCGGTGATCGCTTACAACCAGTTTAGCCTCCTGATCGCTATTAAAATTTGTCTCATCAAAGTGCACCGTCACTGACTCTCCTCTCCATTCATTCGTATAATCGGTGGATATAAAGATTTGATCATAGGTTGTGTTACTGCTGATGTGAGTTGGACCCGTAATATCGTTAGCCCTGACCATGCCGCTTATCGATAATAATGAATCAAAAGATGAATCATTTTTATTACGATTAAAATCTCCAAGAACAATTAAATCATTGTCTGTTAGTGTCTTCTCCTGCACTTCCAGATACACTTTTTTCATGGCCTGAACCTCGGCTTTGCGAGGACCGACTTTATCGCCCCAGGTTACATGAACGGCAATCACTGTAAAATCCAGATTGTGATCAATCGTTCTAAACGTAGCCCAGGCGGGATCCCTGTCAAATTCATTTTGTGGATCGGTAAAGATATGAATACTATCAAGTAACGTCACTTTGTCGTTATTCCATACAAATCCATAGTATTCGGCCGTCCAGGGATTATGGCCTACTTTTTTTCCGGTTGTTGCCCACATCCATGATGTTCCAAGATTGTGAGCAAGTAATTTCAAAGCATCCCTGTCATTGAGCTCACCGATTGCCATTACATCCGTATTAATGATCTTCGCGATTTTTGCAATTTCAATATTATTACGACTACTTGTCCCAAAATCCCGGATATTCCACCACCCCACATCAACATACTCAACAATCTCAGTTTCTTCCGAGTAATAATGGATATAGATGCCCACAACAATTGCTGCTACTGCAAACCCTCCAACAATCCATTTTCTTATCTTTCTTTTCTCCATTTTAAATCCAATATCTTTTTATAATAGCAAATGATGTACCTACTAGCATAGAACTAATAATTATTTTTGAAGACTGAATGGCAATAAGAAAATTGTTAGATTAACATAAACATCCCAACGAAGGTAAATCATAATTTCGGAACGGAAAAAAATAAATAAAAATAAATTTCTCCGAAATATATTTTTATTTATTTTGCCATTGATATGTCCAAACAACGAATTTATGCTACGCTTTTAGTCCTCGGATCCGGGATTCTTCTTTTTCGGACGATTCATATGCTCGCTAACGATGCATATGATTATCTTGTTTTATGGGTATTCATCCTTTTGATTGCTGAACTTTTAATTGATGCCACCTGCCTGATATCATCGGTATGGTGGTGGATAACCAATAATCCGTACGACGACAGTTTTCCTTTAAGATTTGGTGCCGCAGCAGCAATACTGCATGCCATCAGGGTTTTGATCTATGTACTCGGAAGAACCGGACCGTGGATCAATTTTGATGTCCGGCCGGAACACCAGGCTTTGCATCATTTACGCTGGACCTGGTTTTGGGTCTACTTTGCAGCCATTTTATCGATACTGGGTGTGATTGGGGTGATTGTTATCTGGCGGCTCCGCAAAAAGAATCTCTCGCGGCGACGCAGCAATATTAGCAAAGTGCAAAGGGCATAGCGCATAGCGTTTAAATTCGACTTTCGTGAATTTCATGCATTAACACCCTGCTTTAGCAGGGTGAGACAGGATAAATTACAAAAAGAAAAGCCGTTTAAACGGCTTACCAAATTGGTTAATCATGCTACACCTTGATAAATCAAGGTGTCAATGCAAAGGAAAAATGATATGGATCTGCAAACTTTAACAACCTTTTTTATGTGGTGTACAATCATTAATGGCGGATTGCTGTTATTATGGACGACATTCTTTTTGTTCACACCAAATCTGGTTTATAAAACCCAGAGTAAGTTTGTTAACATCTCCCAGGAAAATTTCACAGTCGTCATGTATTGCTTCCTTGGATTATTCAAAATCATGTTTTTGATATTTAATGTAGTTCCGTTTATTGTTCTTTTAATAGTTAACTAATTAGTTCCTTTGCAGAAAAAAGTGTAACCGCGACGGTTGGTAATCTCGGTAATTATAAGAGGATTTTCGGCGTGCCGTGTAGGGACGTAGCATGCTACGTCCCTGCACAGTTCGCGGGTGATGAGTCGCTCAATGATATTGTTAATATATCACTTTGCACGCGACATCTTAAATGACAAAAATAGAAGGATAGCTAATGAAAATCAGCCATAGCAAATTAATTTACTTTTCAATTTTTTTTCTATATTTAAGCTGCCAATCACCGTCAGTTATCGAGGATCCTGAGCTGATTCGGTTAAAAGACTGGATGACCGGATCATTTAACAGCAGTGAACAGGCTGAAAGAGACAGCAACTTTTTCAACATTAACCTGGAGATGGTACAGATCTGGAAAGACCGCAAGGATGCTTTTTGGCTATATATAGAACAGGCCGCTGCTCAGACCCTGGAACGTCCGTATCGGCAACGGATTTACCGCTTCTCAAAAAATGATGACGGATCATTTGAAAGTGCTGTCTATACCTTTAAAAAACCGCTTCGATTCGCAGGCGTCTGGAAAGAGGATGATCCTCTGAGCCACCTGACACCCGATTCCTTGTCTGAGCGAATCGGCTGTGCAATCACACTTACGTTTAAGGACGGGATTTTTACCGGAAGCACCTTCGGAAAAAAGTGTTCAAGTCAACTTCGTGGAGCAACCTATGCGACATCTGAAGTGAGAATTGAAAAAAAGGTCCTAACCAGTTGGGATCGTGGTTTTGATGCGAATGATCAACAGGTATGGGGAGCAATCACCGGCCCTTATATATTTATAAAGGTAAAGGATTACCTGTAGGGGCGAGGTCACCTCGCCCCTACAACTGTGAGAACCATTTATGGCCTAATCAGGCAACATTCTTTGCCTCTCAAACGTAGGGTAACCAAATGAAGATAAATTTATCGAAACAAAACTTCACCAGCGATTACGCCATCATCGGATATTTGTTTATTTTTAAAATACTCTTTCATCTGCTGAATCCCGAATACGGATACCACCGGGATGAGTTCTTTTATATCGCGATCAGTGACCAGTTTAGTTTTGAGAATCTTGATGTTTTACCTCTCACTCCACTCGTTTTAAAGTTTTTTACGACCCTTTTCGGTTACTCAATCAAATCCCTGCATTTTGCTTCAGGCCTTATGGGTGCCATTACAATACTCATTGGCTGTCTGATTACAAAAGAGCTTGGTGGAAAAAAATATGCCATATTTTTGACCGGAACATTCATGATGTTTTCCGGATTTTTGATCTTTGGGACAATCTTTACCTATGATAGTCTTGATGTATTGCTCTCCGTTACTTCAATTTACCTGTTGGTGAGATTGATTAAAAATGACGAACCTAAATGGTGGATCTTTCTGGGAATCACCCTGGGTCTGGGATTGTTTAATAAGTTGTCCATCCTTTTTCTGGGATTATCAATCTTTGTCTGCCTGTGGCTGGTTCCCCAACGAAAATTCTATAAAAGTATCTGGATCTGGCTGGCTGGATTGATTGCGCTGGTATTTTTGATACCCTGGATCATCTGGCAGATAAATCAGGATTGGTATTACCTGGGCTTGGCTGCCGACTATTCCGGTGGGCTCGCCTATGTCCCTTCCTTTCTGGAATATATATGGGGACAAATTCTCCCCAATAATATTTTCACCTTGCCGGTGTGGATGACAGGTTTAGGATTATTGCTTTTTTCAACCAAATGGAAGACCTATCGTTTGTTTGGATTTATGTATGTTTTTCTCTTCTTTTTGTACTTTATTATTGGCGCTAAGTTTTACTTTTTAATACCAATGTATTCAATTCTCCTGGTCGTGGGTTCGATAAAGATTGAGGAATTTCTTGAAAATCAGACATGGCGGAAGATGACCAGGAAAATTGTACAGACAATTCTGCCAATTAGTTATTTTTTACTCAGCATACCATTTTTACCAATGATTATGCCGATTCTACCATTGGAATATCTGGTTCATTATACATCAGCCCTTGGGGTAACTGGCGGCGTGCGACAGGAGAATAAAGAACTCAATCAATTACCGCAGCATTTCGCTGACCGCTTCGGCTGGGAAGAAATGGTCGATCAGACAGCGGAAATTTACGATAGTGTGCGCACGACAACAAAAGAGGAGATTGGTATTTTTACAGAGAATTGGGGCCAGGCCGGGGCGATACATTTATTAGGGCAAAAATATGATCTGCCCGAACCGATCAGTTTTCACGGCTGGTATTATTATGAGGCGCTGAGAAAACACAAGGCATTAGACAATTACATCGTTATCGGACGACCTTATTTAACGCTTTCATCGCTTTTTAATGATGTAACACTTTGTGGAATTTATACCCATCCCTACTGTATGCCCTATGAAAACAATAAACCGATTTATTTTTGCACAAATCCTAAATTTGATTTGAATGCATACTTAGTGGTCTCAAAAAATATAAATCCCCGCTTTATTGATTTATTACGAAATCAAAGTGTTCAGGCGGCGATTGAATATTACCACACTTCTATCAAACAGAATCCCAGAATCCCCTTGTTCACCGAAGGGCAAATGAATTCCCTGGGGTACGAATATCTTTTTAAACAGCAGTACAAAGAAGCGATTGCCCTCTTTAAACTGAATGTGGAAGTTTTTCCCAATTCCTTTAATGTCTACGATAGTCTCGCTGAGGCCTATATGGAAAATGGACAATATGACCTGGCCATTCTTTTTTATAATAGATCCCTGGAATTAAATCCTACTAACACAAATGCAGTCGAAAAAATCAAGGAAATTGAACAAATTCGGCTAGTTAAATAGAGTGAGATCTCGCGGCGACGCTACGTTTTTAGCGCAAAGGACAGGACGCAAACAAAAATCATGAAACAAACTTCACTAATTCTTCTTTCAATGTATTTGCTTTATACATGTGGAGCAGATACACCTGGTACACATGAGCATCAGGATATTTTCGCAGAATATCGACAGGTGCGTCTTGAGGAGAGCGGATCATTTGCTCAGTTCCTGGAGAAAATTAAGAAGCATTATAATATACCGGGAATCGCCGCCGCCCTGGTATCAAAAGATACCATTTTAAACATAGCTGTCACCGGTGTTCGCAAAGCGGGTACTGGTGCAAAGATTGTGCTGGAAGATATATTCAGTATTGGATCCTGTGCAAAATCCATGACAGCTGCTGTTGCCGCTTCACTTGTTGAGGAAGGACTGATATCATGGGATACTAAACCTTTAGATGTTTATCCGGAACTTGCCGGAGAAATAAATGCAGATTTCCGAAAAATAACTCTTCAGGATTTATTATCTCATCAGGCAGGTGTCGAACCATTTTACGATGATGGTATTTTCAATGTTTATTCTGATTATCCATTTATAACAGGATCCCCACAAGAACAGCGCCAAATTTTGGCTCTCTGGCAGTTCAAGCGTTCTCTGGCAAGTGATCCTGGTACATTTGTATATTCGAATGGAGGGTATGCCGTAGCAGCAGCAATGCTTGAAAAGGTATCCGGATCTTCCTGGGAACAATTGATTAAGGAACGATTGTTTGATCCCCTTGGAATGTCGTCTGCCTTTATTGGTATGCCTTTTCAGAAAGATATCAATCAGCCATGGCGACATTATCACCGGGACAACAGCGAAAATCCCATCCCCCTGCCGATATCTGAGCGGGTGATGCCTGAACTCATAAATCCGGCGGGAAATGTGTCATTAAATATTCATGATTTTGCCCGATATGCCATGTTTCATCTGAATGGGCTTGCAGGTAAGGATGGAATTTTACAATCTGAAACCATTAAGTATCTGCACGAGCCGCAAATTAAATCTGAAGAAAATCAGGCCTATGCCCTGGGCTGGGGTATTCGTTGGTTTGGTGATACAAAAGTCAGCGGCCACAGTGGTGGTGACCGGAGTGTCTTTGCGACGATTGGTATCGATCATCAAAAGATGCTAGCCGGCGTTGTATTATGTAATATGGGAGATTCCCGGGCAGAGGCCGCCTGTATCAATGTTATGATTGAAATACTGCCATAAGAGTAAATTCTATTCTAACTCAAGTCTGAAACAAGTTAAATGCCGTTAATCTGAGTCTGAATTTTCTGCTCGTTTTGTAAGGTATTCATCGTCGACAGTATAGTACTAATCCGATTGCATAAGGATTAGCGGCGT
>Ga0209536_100012260_pt1 | contig 12487 bp, 12 predicted proteins | sample DeeMarSeWOR28_12_FD_187461 | JGI IMG/M metagenome (GOLD analysis project Ga0209536, IMG submission 187461) | Marine sediment microbial communities from White Oak River estuary, North Carolina - WOR-2-8_12 (SPAdes) (version 2) | ecosystem: Environmental > Aquatic > Marine > Intertidal zone >...
AAAAGATCTGTATTACCGTCTTGCAGCTCTTCAGATTCAATTACCTCCTCTCCGTGAGCGTGCGGAAGACATTCCGGTTCTTCTCGATCATTTTTTGGAAAATTCGGCAAAATCGCTTCGCAAGAACAGACCAACACCTCCCCCTGAGTTGATACCCTTTCTTTCAAATTATTATTTCCCGGGTAATATCCGCGAATTAAAAGCCATGGTGTACGATGCAGTAGCGCAGCACAAATCAGGTGTCCTGTCAATGAATAACTTTAAGGAATTTATAAAAAACAAGGGCGAGCATGTTGAATCGGAATTTTCGGTTAAGGATAACGAAACCGGAGTAGCGATTGACATTGCAGGACGATTCCCTACGTTAAAAGAGCTGGAATCGTATCTGATATCTGAAGCCTTAAAACGATCCAATAACAATCAGGGCATTGCAGCATCGCTGCTCGGCATTACCAGGCATGCTTTGAATAAGCGTCTAAAGAGAAAGAACGATGATAAACAGTCTCTGTAGGCATGCGACAATTGACGCATCTCTGTATTCTTTTGTAATCATATAAAGTTAAACCAATCAATAGGTTAGCTGCCAACTGCCCCTTGAATCTCTTTATTGTTGTCTCATCCCCTGCCGTTTGACATAGAGTGACACACAATCGCATATCATCCTTATTTTAAAACGTAAAATGTAAGTAACAGCAGTTTTAAGACAGGTAGCATGGATTTTGCTTTATAAGGAATTATCCCATGCCTGAAGTGGGTAAAACATTATAACCATAAGCCTTCTATGGATCACTTTGAAAAAAGAAAGTGTGAAAGGAAATTAGTCAGAGAAAGGATTATATATTCATTTGGCAATATTTTTTATTCAGGCGATCTCCGGAACGTCTCGATGGTAGGCATGTTTGTTGAAACTGCATACTGTCTTCCTGTTGATGCCCGGCTGACAGTTATTATGAAAAATCATAATATTTTTTTAAATCTGATAGTGAAAGTGAAGCGACTGGTCCGGAATAGCGGTTTGTATAAAGGAATGGGACTTCAGCTTACTGATCAACAAAGAAGTTATGTGGAATATGTAGACAGTCTGGAACCGTTGTAAAAAATCAAGATTTAAGAGAGGGATTTTAATTTGAATATTAGGACATCAAAAATATTTTTATTCTTAGCAATAGTATTTTTTATTGGAGTGTCGTCTGTCGACGCTCAACTCTATGGAACCAGCATTGGCATTAATGATTTACAGGACCAACGTACATTTCTTTCAGATAGCTATAATCCTTCTTATTCAGATGGTGGACTTTCAGGATCATGGTCTGGATTCTTTATTTCATGGAACATTTCAGAAACATCGCCAAACTCTGGACTATGGAATTACTCATATTCTTTAGGGAATGGAATGGACGTTTCTAATTTTATATTGGAACTGACTGACGACACTACTCAAGTGTTTAATATAAGCTCAAATGATCCTGCTCTTTCGTGGGAGATAGATACATTTAGTAGTTCTGGTGTCACAGCATTACCAAACCCTATATATGGCATTAAATTTGAAAATAATGATTTTAATCCATTAACAATTTCGTTTCAGTCATACGCAGATCCTGTTTGGGGAAACTTCCACGCTGTTGATGGATTGGGTGGCACTGTTGTGGCTTACAACAATGCATTAGCAATATCTGGTTTTAATAGTAATGATCCACTGGATTTTATTGCCCGGCCAGATGGTGGAAATAATCCACCTGTAGTTCCCGAACCAGTAAGTTCTACTCTTTTGATTATAGGTGCAACAGTATTAAGAATGAGAAGATACTTTAAAAGTGAAAAATAGCGGGCAGGATTTACCGCTTAATATCAAAAAAGAGGAATGCGCTTGCTGCTTCCTCTTTTTTGATGCTCAATTAAATTCTGTCAGGCAGGCTTGATCTGGCATCCATATAAATATTGAGGATGAAATTCAAGATTGACACAGAAACGCTGAATGATGCTGAGAACTGCAAATATAACTATTCCTGCCTGAATGATAACCCCGAATGTCTCTGTGATATTGATTATGACCTTGGAGAGGGCAAGATCCTTTTCCTGAAGTCAGATCAACTCATAAATTGTAACTACATGCTCTCATACGGAAATTCCTATATCTGCACCTGTCCGGTCAGAAAGAAGATCTGCAAGCTTTATCATAGATGACATTCTAAAGACAGAGTCTATTACTTCCCCTCGCAGGCATTATTCATTCACTACTGAATGATTCTTCTTTTCATCAGCCTGAACGGGTAGGGCGCGAGGAGCGCAGCCACTGCAACCAGCCACACTATATCCAGAGTGACCGTATTCAGTGTGCCGGCAGAAAACGCCCTGCATATATTGACCAGATGGTAAAGAGGAGTAAAAAAGGCTATTTTTGCAACGATCGGGGGCAGTGTTTCAATCGGGAAAAAAATACCTGAAAACAGGAAACTCGGTGTTAACAGCAATGTAAAAAAATAACTGAATGAATCAATCCCCGGGACAAGTGCTGTCGCAATAACTGCTGTTTCTGCAAATATAAGACCACTGACAATGAGAAGAGGCGCAATCAATACTATTGCAGGTGAGCTCACCAATCCGAACAGTGATATAACAATTGCAATTATTGAACCGTACAATACACTTTTTGTGGCTCCCCACATCAATTCACCCGCAACAAGGTCGTTAATGTTGACCGGTGTAGCGAGTATGGCATCAAATGTCTTTTGATACGTCATTCTTACATATGTGCCGTATGTGCATTCGGAGGCAGTGGCAAACATCGACGATGATGCAATTAATCCCGGAGCTATATAGTTTATATACGGGACACCGTTGATTTCCCGAACAAATGCGCCGAGACCAAACCCGAGGGCTACGAGATACAGGACCGGTTCGATAAAGTTAAACGCAATGCTTGATTTATAGAGCTTCCTGTAGACCGCTAGATGTCTCTGCCAGACTCTGAATGCGCTCTTAAAATTAATAATCCTGACCATAATAAAATGCTCTGTCTTCCTATCCCGCTTGTCTCGCTCTTTCACCCCTCAAGGCTCTTACCTGTCAATTTCATATAAACATCTTCCAGGTTGCCGCCATGCGTTTTCATCAGGTTTGACGGGGTGTCCAGCGTTAAAATCCTGCCTGAATCCATAATCGCGACCCTGTCACACAGTTTCTCAGCTTCTTCCATATAATGGGTTGTGAGAAGCAGAGTCATCCCATCGGATTTAAGCCTGCCCAGCTGGTCCCAGACAGAATGCCTGCTGTAAGGGTCAAGGCCAGTAGTCGGCTCATCAAGCACGAGCAGGTCAGGGTTGTTTATCAGGGCCCGGGCAAGCAGCAGCCTACGTTTCATTCCGCCGGAGAGCTTCTGGATATTCACATCTGCCTTTTCTCTCATTTCCACAAAATCAAGAAGCTTCGACGCGCGCGGCAGGGAATCCTTTTTCATAATATTATAGTATCGTGCATACAGAGTCAGGTTTTCGAGTACCGTGAGGTCAGGGTCAAGATTGTTGTCCTGCGGCATTACACCTAATCGGGATTTTATTTCAGACGGATGTTTCAGCACATCCTTATAAAAAACCTTTACTTCCCCTGAAGTCGGCGGCACAAAACAGTAGATTATACTCATCGCAGTCGTCTTTCCCGCTCCATTCGGACCGAGAAATCCGAAGCATTCTCCCTCTCGTATTTCAAAATCAATGCTGCTGAGCGCCCTGAGTGCGTTATAATCTTTGGTCAGGTTTCTTGCGGTAACAACATTCATATATCAACTGATATTATCATAACGTCAATGTCAATCCTGGTTCGATCTTGAGTTTCCATGATTATGCACATTAAAATATCACAATTAATCGCTCTGTGCAATGGAACTGTCTGCAAAGACATGAGTATCCTAAATAGCTGGGTAATGAGGTATTCATCAGAATGTACGACTGAGTTCTTCTGATATGTTTGTGGTAAAGAGGTAAACAGTTATTATCAAAACCATATGGATCTTACAGGAGAATGAACGTATGAAGAAAACCGTGCTCCTTGTACTTATGCTTTTTATATCGTTTGTACTCACCGGATGTCTCATCCAGTCGCTGACACCCTTTTATACGGAGGATTCATTAATTCAGTTACCCCGGATCTATGGTTCATGGCGTTTAATACGTGATGACAGTGGTGATGTGTCAAAGGCAGATATACCAGCCTGGAAGTTTGCGGGCGACAGAGTAACAAGCTTTGATGGCAGGGGGCTTGAAGCAAAGTTGCAGGTTAAGTATTTCAGCATAGATGACACTGTATTTATGGATCTAACAGCCGGTGATCCGTATACATCGTCAATCAGTGAAATATGGGCCATGCATGTGGCGCCTGTTCATACGCTCGTAAAAGTCACAATCGAAAAAGACACGCTGACATTAACGCCTCTCAATTATGACTGGTTTGAATCCGCCCTTGTATTAAATATCATTACTCTTCCTGCAATAAAGCTTGAGACTGCAAACATGACGATTTTTAATCCGACGCCTGAAACATGGATCGCTTTTCTCAGGAAGTACAAAAACGAGAAAGAAATCTTTGCCGATAAGCTGAGATATGAATTTAAACGGCTCTAACGAAGACTTAAGAGCCTTGCCTGCCGGCAGGCAGGTCATGAGTCCAGAGTTAAAAAAAATAACATAAACCTGCCCTAAGCAAAAATATAATATGCCGTTTGTCGATGAGAGATATTCTGGAACAGGCTTCCATGCTGTTTGAGGCTATGGCAAGTAGACAGTGAAGAAACCGGTCTCTGACTTGAATTCGGCGTGGCTGAGCCTTAGAACCGGTTAATATGAATATCTCCGGATGATATCTTTTTTTCAAGATACTGTTTGATCAGTCGTTTAATCACATTCCTCGAAACAGGGATAACCATCAAAAAGCCGATTAAGTCTGTAAACACTCCGGGAGTCAATAAAAGCGCCCCTGCAACCAGGACCATGGCGCCATTAATCATCTCTTCTGCCGGAAACTGGCCATCCTGAATATTGTGCTGAATGCGGGAAAGTACCCCGATTCCTTCCAGTCTGACCATGTACGCTCCAATTGCTGCAGTAAGTATTACGAGCGAAATTGTATTGAGCGTTCCGATATGAGTGCCGATTTTTATCAGAATGCCGAGCTCAACAAGCGGAACCACAGCAAAAATCAGAAATAATTTAAAGAACATACTTCATTATAAAGGATAAGGGCAAAAAAGCGGGAAAAGAGAGGCGGGCGCGAAAGGCGGGAAGAGCGGGAAAGGAAAATCTGAGGCAGTGTGGAACTGTGGATCTATTTTATCTGCTGATTGTCTGGCCAAAAACACCCTGGACGTCTTTCAGTAATTCCCTGTGTACTTCAGGGATACCGGCAACAACATTTCCGGTTGTTAAATAGTCCGATCCTCCCCCGAAGTCAGTCACAATCCCGCCAGCTTCGGTGATGAGAAGACTTCCGGCGGCTATGTCCCAGGGGCTGAGCCCTATCTCAAAAAAACCGTCACACCTGCCGCATGCCAGATTGGCAAAATCAAGTGCTGCAGAGCCGGCCCTTCTGATATCACTCACCTTGTAGAATATTCTTTTAAAGAGAGCGAGGTAGTTGTCAATGACGTCCTTTTGCCGAAAAGGGAATCCTGTTGCAATCAGACTGTTTTTCAATTCAGTGTTTGATGAAATCCTGACTTGGTTTCCATTGAGATAGGACCCCGTTCCCTTTTCCGCTGAAAAGATCTCATTTCTGAGCGGATCATACACGAGGCCCAGTATTATTTCACCATGATCCTGAAGCGCAATTGATATTGAAAAAGCCGGATATGAATGGATGAAATTTGTCGTTCCGTCAAGCGGGTCGATGATCCATCGGTACTGACCGGAATCTGAATCCCGTACTGTTTCTTCGGCAAGGAAGTGATGATCGGGGTACTGCTTTCTGATTGTTGACAGGATCAGGCTCTCTGATTCTTTATCAACACGCGTTACAAAATCAGAAGCCTGTTTTGTGTCAATTTCTTCCTTTGATATTTTTCCTATGTTTTTAAGAATACAGTCACCGGCAAGCATTGCGGCCCTGAATGCGGTGCCGAGGAATTCGCTCTTGTTGTTTGCAAATGGTGACATACGTTGTTAGTGAGCTAAACAAGGATTAATGAAAAAATTATTCACTCGAGACATTCATCCTTCCCCAAACCAGGATGTGACGGTCACTGACGATCTCGATATTCAGGAAATCAAGATGCATACTTCTGAGCTGATGTTCTATTTCTTTTCCATTATACGATGCAAGCAATGAATTGTAAAAGTCTCTCTGAAGGAGCGGTGATTCATCAGCCGCATATTTCAGCATGAAATCTCTCGCTGATTCCTCGCTCTCAGGACGCATCAGGTCCATTACGAAAACCGGAGCCCCGTCTTTTGCACATTGCTTCACCGTTTCCCATAAAACCAGAGGGTTTTCAAGATGGTGGAGAAGACTGTTTGAGATAACGGCGTCGAATTCCCCCGCAATGAATCCGGGATCAGGAAGGACACATTTTTTTAATTCTATACGGTCAGCATATCCGCTTCGTTTGATTTCGTGACGGGCAATGTCGAGCATGGCCGCTGCACCGTCAATTCCCGTAATCACGGCCCGGGGGAAATTTTTTGCAAATCTTATGATAACATCGGCTGTTCCGCAGCCAAGATCAAGGACTCTGCCGGCAGAAAAATCCGGGAACCTTGATCTGAAATAGTCGACAAAGGCATCGTGCGGTCCGGAAAAATCAGCATCTGCATAAGCAGTTGCCTGTTCGGCATCGTCCATAAGATCAGATTCGGGGATTCTGTCGATCATAAAAAAGGTTAATCGTAATACGTTATGAGTTAATCGTGTAAGCCAGGTAGTTTACTATTAACGATTTTCATATAACTGATAACTGTTTTGTATCTCTTCTCCAAAGAGGGTCAGCAGGTCTTTCACCCGCCTGAGGTTTTTTCGCGCCACTGCGACTGAATATCGTATGTGCCGTGACGCCTGAACGTTTTTTTGACCCGGTTCAGGTCATCACCCACATAGTGTTCGAGTGAATATCTGCCCATCTTTTCCTCGTTCTGCAGATAATAAAGATACCCGATTTCATCAGGCTCAAAACCGATCAGCCGGGCAGCGACTCCGTCCGCCTTTACCGGATCTGCCGATGCAATCGCTGTTTTCATTTCAACGGCTGTGCCGTCTACGGGTCCGTCACCCTCCATACAGACAAACCCGTCAAGGACAACCAGGTCAGGCCATGTTCTCTTTGCAAACTCTACGATATTTCGATGTATCATTTTGACACTTTTTCTATACGTTGGATACTGTTTAAACAGAAAATTAATGAGCCAGTTTGGCAGGGCCCGTCTTGCCTTTGATACGGTTCCGGCCGGAAGCCTGTCGAGCAGGGTTTTGGGAGCATCAACCTCGATACCGCCCTTCATCCCGTGGATCATCGCCATGTCCTGCCGTAACACGAGACCGGCCATGTTTTTTATGCCGAATGTTGCGACCGCGAAGTTATGGGTTTTCGGAATCGCGAGCGAGATCTTATAGTCAAATTCCTCAACGCGCCTGGTGATTCTCAGATGCGTGTCCCCAACGACCGAATGAATAGGGCTCTCTATCACATCTGTATCATTATCAAAATCGGTAAGAGAGACATTCTTGAACTTTTTCTCGAGCCGATAGTAATCATAATCTTCAAACATCTGAGAAGTCGGAAGGCCCTTATAGAATGCAGAAGCAGCTCCTTCTCCAACCGTTATCGGCGTTTCAGGAACGATATCTCTGATAAATTCAATGACAGCCTCCACAGCCTCGACATGGGTATTCGAAAATTCGGGCTTGATTGCGACCAGGTTCGGTTTGATCAGAATGTGTTTCGCGTTTTTTATCGGCTCCAGGTCCTCCCTGATAAGTGAAAGACATTTCATTATATTTTCTTTTCTGTTATCGCCGGTAACCAGAGCAACTTTCTTTTTACTATTCATACAAAACCCCCAAACAAAAGTTAATCGTCAATTAGTCAATTGTTATGAACCACTGGCCAAATGCCGGAATCATTCTACCATTTTTAAAACTGATAATCGTTAATAGATTAATCGTGATGATTTTTTGGCTAGATGCGTGAACGAATCTACAATTAACCATTAACAAATAACTATTTTAAAAAAGGCATTTTTCCTTTACATAATCTAAAGATCCGTCATATGACCATCTGTCCAGCAGAGACGGTTCCTTGAGCTGCATTCCCCGGTATCGCGAAACCGATACGTAACTGACGGATAAATCATGAAGCCCTGTCATATCGCCCCACAGTTTTTCAAACTGTGCAACGGGGTAGACATCTTCCTGGCCGTCTCCCCAGAGACAGGTAACATTCTTTATTGTGACATACGTTGGAATCTTTTTTTCAATAGTACGAATAGATTCGAATATTTTTTCTTTCTGTCCAGTATTGAATTCAGCCTCCAGCAGCAGCTCCCTGTTCACACCGAAATAATCAAGGAGCAGGTCTATGTTCACCCAGTTTGTAAGCGTATTATAGTAACTTAACCGGTATTCATCCTCATCATGCGGAAGGGCGAGCCCTTCAACGAGCCGGGCATGACCGTTAATTATTGCGAGACCGCCGCCTGCGTCTTCTATCCTTCTGGGCGTGACTTCAAATGTCAGGCATGAACCGGTTTTAATATGCAGGCCCAAAAGGTACGGATCGATATGGACTCCCAGCGTATCAATATTGTGGCACAGGAGGTATTTAAGATCAGGGTTGTCCTGTATCATCTTTGCAAGCACGCCGTTTTTTAAAAGGTTGGGAATTTCGTACCAGTGCCCCGGCGGATTAAACCTGAGGAGCGGATTGCTTTCGCTGTAGTCTTCTCCTTCACCTTTTGATTTTGTCCATTCTATGAATGCGTTTCGCTGAGAATCCTGCACCTTCTGAACATTTTCATCCAGCTTTTGCTGCAGCTGCTCTTCCCAGTAAAAACGGAGGTCTCGTTCCATGGGATAGACTCTGTGAGCAGTAGATTTTGCAGGAGAAAGATATAATTTGTCTCTATAGCCGAAATAATTGAAATTATTCAGATAGGTCTGGATGGCGTCATGCGTAAGATAGCTCGTTGTAAAGACATGGGGTATTCTCTGGCCGTAGAATCCTCCGGTCCTGGCGCTCTTGGCCAGATGAATCTCGATAAATGTCCTGAATTTTTCACCGATCCTTACAAATGGATTAACGGGCTTTACAACAGCAGCCCCGTGAGTCCATCGGCTCCCCATGCCGCCGGCAAATGAAACAATGGCAATTTCTTTATTATTCAATGAATTTAAACCAATTTCATGAAGTTCTTTGTCAGCTATTTCATTTTCAAAGTGGTAAATTTCATTCTCTGAAACATCCTCAACGCTTGATGAGAGATGCATGCGGTTCTGTGCGAGGCCAATCTTCCCTTTTTTTAACAAATCTTTCATGTGAGCATGAGATGAGATGTCAAAACCATATCTTTCCCTGATGATGTCTTCACCGATTTCCCGCTGCGTATGTTTGTGACTGGTGGTTTTCAACGAACTTATTACAGGCACTCGTGCCTTTTCGCCTGTGAGCATTCTTGCGATAATCCCCTCATGGTTAAAATCAAAGTCATACACAACCGGATCGATAATAAAGGGGAAGGAATGCCGGTACTTTTCTCTCAATTCATTCATGATCACGGCAACCCTTTTCTTAAACGCATCCCGTACAGAAGGATCAACGATAAATGCCATTCCGCCGCCTGACATCCCGCCGAGCATTAAAAAGCCCCAGTAATCATCTCCGAACTCATTTTTTACTCTGCTTATCAAATCATCGGTATAGGCGTTGTTCACCCATGGAATGAGTTGCTGTATTGAGGTTTCCCAGTCTGCTGTTGTCAGCCTTCCGAGTTCTTTCATATTGCCGGTCTTAAAGGCATGGACAATTTCATCAAAGAGACCGATTCCTGTTAGCCTCGCTTTCCATTCTTTCTCATATTTAAGGAGATATTTCTCGGTTACCATTTCGAGAATAGGGCCGACATCCTGTGAAATTCCCCCATGCACCAGGACCATTGAGTCAAGAATCTTTCCCTTAATCTCAGGTGTTATCTGATCGTGATGAAAAACAGTATGTTCCGGCAGTAAACACCCCCTGCTTATGCCATATTCAGGATGTCCTTTTTCTGCCAGCTTACCGGTGATTACCTTTATCCCCGGCCATAAGCCGCCTGAATCCTGCCAGCCGCCGCCCGATCCTCCCAGCCATTCACCCAGAATCGCCCTTGATGCCACCACTCGCCTGTCTTCTTCATCCAGGGGCCCGGTCTGCTTTTTAATCTGACCGCTGAATCTCATAAGACGTGCAATAATTGTTGCCAGAAGCGTTGTGCTTACAGCCAGTCGTGAACCTTTGGGTATCCCGTTCACTCTGGTCACAACTTCAATCCCTCCCGGTTTATTCAGTAATTTCGATAAGATCTCATCCAGGGGGATATCTTTCTGCTCAAAACAGGGTGGTACGACCCCTGATGCCACGACGCCTGCCTTGAGAAGCGAAAGATAGTCATTGCCAAAATTAAACAGCTCCCGGAGAGTTGATATTTTTTTTGATGCCTTCAAATCTACAGAAACGAGGTGAATGACCGGTTCCTCGATAAAGCGGCAGTAACATTCACATGGAGGGAGTATCTCATCATTTGAACCATGAATTTTAAGATTTACAGAAAGATTCACAACTTTTGCACCCTCAGGAAAGTCCATGCCGAGGAAAAATATGTCTGACCACCCGCTGTGCGACGGATCAAGCCGTACTGGAGAGGCGTCCATGCCGACAGGATACGCTCCGGCAGCATCATCAGGTATGGTTAATTCAGGCGGAACAGAAAAAGGATAATCGTTCAGAGTGCTTACGTTGTACAAGTGATAATTCTCTTTGCAGTGGCTGATAGAGAGCTTGACCTGATCAAGAAGGTATTTGAAGGCCACTCTGTAATATGAATCCGCAATTGCGCTGAACAGGGTGCTGTTGCCGCCCCCGGCACTTTTTCTCTCTATCAGATAAATACGTATTGCTTCCTCAAAATCTCTTTCAAACGCAGCCTTTACGCCGTCAAATGGAATTTTTCCGTTTTGTACTGTATTTTCGTTGTTTTCAAGGTAAGATCGGTAGATAACGGAAAGAAAGAGGGAGGCGCGTACTTTATGGTACAGATTGTCTGAAGAAAGCCGGAAGGATTCGAGCTCATCAGCACAGGTTAACAGATCATCGTAATCTCTCTGTTTGAGAAGTGATGCTATGGACCGGTTGCGTACGGATTCGTCCTCACTGATTATTGTTTCGATGAGTTCATTAGACATGAGCGGATTTAATATTTTAACATACTGAAAAGTGAGTAAGCGCTAAGATAGAAAGTTCGGAAGCAAGGAGGAACCCAACCGCACCTCGCAGGTGTGCACACCTGCGAGGTGCGGTTGGTGAACTATTATGAGAGTCTTAATTCAGAGAGTTAAGAGAGCGAGCGTACTTATTGATGGAAAAAGAGTTTCTGAGATAGGGGAGGGGCTGTTGCTGTTTGTCGGTATCGGCAAAGGTGATTCAGCGGAAGACATTCGGTATATCAGCAGAAAGGTAGCACATCTCAGGATTTTTGAAGATGAGCAGGGTAAAATGAATAAGAATGTTTGGCAGACAGGCGGACAGATTTTGAGTGTTTCACAGTTTACGCTTTATGCTGACACGAAAAAGGGAAATCGTCCGGGATTTGACCGGTCGGCAGACCCGGATACAGCTAAAAATTATTGTGAAAAACTTAATGAGTCGCTTCGGGAATACGGCCTTGATGTGAAGGAGGGAATATTCGGCGCCCATATGAACATTGCTCTGGTCAATGACGGACCGGTAACCATATGGCTTGACTCGGATCCGAAGGATACGCGATAAGCGAGAAATGCGGGAGGAGCAAGAAGCTGCTGGACTATCCATTTCCCGCTTTTCTCGCGTTTCCCGCTGTCTTTTACCGACTACTGCTTACTAATTTTAATTTACCAGTATCTCCATGGATAATAGTATGGATGGTAGAAGGGGTCACGGTAATAACCGCGGTAATAGGGAGGATAATAGTAGGGAGGGGGATAGTAATAGTATGGATCTCTTGTCTTGTAGTCCTGCCACAGATATATCTCCTTTATCTCAAAAAACGGGAATTCATAATCCAGTTCACCAATTTTACCCTTTCGTATGCCGATAAATACGCCTGCTATCGTGATCTCTCTTTTTTCACTGTAGATCAACGGGTCCAGGAGTTCTTTCTTTTTATAGAGAGCCATAAACCGTCCGCCTCCTTCGCGATGCCAGTCCTTCAAATAACCCAGGCCAGTAACCGGTACATATATGGCTTCAATGAGTGAACCCTCTTTCGTTGCAGTGGTA
>Ga0209536_100012261_pt1 | contig 12487 bp, 8 predicted proteins | sample DeeMarSeWOR28_12_FD_187461 | JGI IMG/M metagenome (GOLD analysis project Ga0209536, IMG submission 187461) | Marine sediment microbial communities from White Oak River estuary, North Carolina - WOR-2-8_12 (SPAdes) (version 2) | ecosystem: Environmental > Aquatic > Marine > Intertidal zone >...
TTGGCGGGTACGCCCCCGACGATGGTCCACGGTTCCACCGGCTTCGAGAGCACCGAGTTCGCTCCTACCACGGCACCCTCTCCCAGTTCAGAGCCAGGAAGGATGACCGCGCCCGTCCCCACAAGGCAGTAGCTACCGATGTTGATTGGCTCGTAGCGAACGCACCTGAGCTCTTCGGGGACCATCGGGCCGCAGGCGTGCTTGCCGTCCTTGGGAACTTCGGTGCTCGAGTAGATTCTGGAGAAACCCCCGATGCCCACGTAGTCCCCGATGGTCACGGGCTCGCGGGCGAAGATCAGCGCGTTCGGCGCCACGTGCACCCTCCGCCCGATCGACACCTCGCCCAGTATCGCGTCGATCCGGCAATTCGTGTCGATCCAGACGTAGTCCGCCAAGCTGATATTGCGGGTCCCGTTCAGAATTACACCCGTGTCGATGAGGACGTTCTTGCCCATCTCCTTGAAGTGCAGCTTGTAGTAGTAGTATCTGAGCTTGAAGCCTATGCCACCGGGAATGTAGCGGATGGACATCTCGAACAGTCCGAGCAGCGACTTGAAGAAGAGGACCACCAGGTCGCCCAGCGGGATCGACTCACCCTGTATGAACCGGCGGAAGGCGTCGTGCTCGCGGCGATACGACACACTCATCTAACGGCGCTCGGCTCCCGCTTCCCCACCGTCCGATCCATGTAGTCCTGAATCGTGTCCAGCGTGTCGGGCCGCGCCAGGATCTGCAGAACGCGCTCGTCGTAAAGATCCTCCGAGATATCGATGGCCGCCACTGCCGTCTGACGCAGCTGAGCCTTCGTCACCTCGTAGATGTCGCACGGGATCTTGCCCAAACGCTGAGCTTCCTGCACAGCACGGTGAAGCAGCGAGTGAGCCGGCACCAGCTCGTCCACCAATCCGTACTCGAGCGCTTGCGTCGACTGGTACGTCCCGCCGTGGAAGATGACCTCGTGCTGGTGCTGCCGGGGTATAGTGAAGCGCAACAACTCGAGGAGTATGGACGGAAACGGCACACCAAAATCCAACTCCGGCACCCCGACCCGACCGCTGTCCTCCGCCATGATCCGGTAGTCGGTCGCCAAGGCCAGTAAGCACCCCGCCGCGATGGCATGACCGTTCACCGCGGCCACGATCGGCTTCGGGAATGTGAACACGGTTCGCAAACACCTCGTGAGGGTCGGGATGAGCTCGGCAATATACGGAGGGCCGCCCGCGACGAAACGGTGGAGATCCACCCCCGCACTGAAGATCCTACCAGTACCCGCGAGGACTACAGCGTCGGTCTCCTCATCCGCCTCACGCACAAGCGCATCGCTGATCGCTGGCAGCAAATCGAGGTCGAGGGCGTTGGCCCTGCCGTGGGACATGGTCATCAGTGCGACGGAACCGCGGAGCTCGCGCTCGATCATCCTCTTCCTCCACCGGATTGTAGTCTTAGATGCAGATCCTCGGCGAGGCCGGAAGGGTTCCGCTACTCGATGCGGGCGGCGATCGTTCCGGCCAAACGACACTGGAGTTAGCAAGCGACATGCCCATATCAGGAACGTTAGTCGGCGATATGCGATTAATGTCCCGTCAAAGAGGCTTCGCCCTCTTTTCGACCATCTGGCCGGTTCCGGCAGCGTCGCTTAGCTCCTACAGCAAGCCAGGTTTTGTGAGGTGTCTGCAACACGGGCGGGCGGAGGAGGGTTTATGGGGAGGGCCTCGAGTCAATCCCCGGCCACGTCGAGCCCATGAGCATCGCGCGCAAGAACACGCGAGACAGTCCGTCCTCGTAACAGCCTGCCAAGACCCGCGTGAACGACGACATAGTACCAACCCACGCCCAGCAGAAGAATGCCGACGCTCACCATGGCCAGACCCGGCTTCTTCAAGAACACACTGACGAGCATGGATATGGACACGACCAGGAATGTCAGCGGCACTAGCGGATAACCCCACGTTCGATAGGGGCGCTCGAGCTCAGGGCGCTTTCGCCTCAGCACGAATACCGTGAGCACCGCCGCGACGTGGAACGGCCACGTTCCCAGAACGAAGAGACCGGCCAACTGTTCGAACGTCTGGAACGATACGTACGTGACGCCCAGAACGGCCGCGAGCAGTGTCGCCACGTGAGGCGTTTGATATCGAGGGTGCAGTCTCGCAGCGCGGCCGAAGAGAAGTCCGTCCTGCGCCATAGCGTAGTACGTTCGCGGCCCGAACATCGTCGAGGCGACGAGAGCACCGAAGGTCGACACCATTACGAGCCCCGCCACGGCGAAGGCGCCCGACGGTCCCAGTAGTCGCGATACGGCATCGGCCGCGACCGATGACGAAGCCGCCATCTCTTCGACAGGCAAGATGTACAGGTATGCAGCGTTGATGGCCAGGTACGCCACGATCACCGTCAGCACCCCGTAGATCATCGCCCGCGGTAGGTTGCGACCCGGGTCGCGCACTTCCCCGGCGATCTTCGTGACGGACGCCCAGCCCGAGTAAGTCCACATTACCGTCACCAGCGCGAGGGCAAACCCGCCGAAACCGGTTAGCCCGATTTCCGGCACCGTGGCCAGCGCACCGTCCGACCGTGTACCGAGCATCAGGGCCACAACCGCGATCCCTACCAACGACAGCACCTTCGCCGCACTCATCACGTTCTCGACGCCAGCCGCCAATAGTACGGAGCGATAGTTGAAGAGCGTCACGATCGCGATCAGTCCGCATGCCAACAAGCGTTGCCCGTTTGCGTCCAGGTTGATCCAGTGACTCGCGTAAGCGGCGAATACCAGAGCCAGGGCACCCGTCGACGCCGGTCGCATCAGGAGTAGGTTCGTCCACCCGTACAGAAAAGCTGGCAGAGGCCCATAGCCCTCACGCAAGAAGACGTAGAGGCCGCCGGCCCGAGGGAACATCGATCCCAGTTCCGCAAACGTCAGCGCACCACACAGCGCCAGTAACCCACCCAGTGTCCACACGGCCACGATCCCGGTGACCGAGCCCACATTGGCCGCGACCAGGCTGGGCACGACGAAGATACCGCTCCCGATCATCAATCCGACCATCGCCGCAGCTGTGCTCCACGCACCCAAGCGCCTCGGCAAGGCTTGCCCGTTCGTGCGAGTCCTGGTCCCGACCCGACGTACGGAATCAAACCGACCCGCTAGGGAAGTCGGGGTCGCTGCTAAGGAAGTCTCATGGGTAACCGCAGTCGAAGCCGTGGCGGGTATGCCGCGGTGGGCGGGCACTGCCAGTTCTGTGGATCGCATCCAGCCTCGTCGAGTTGGGGTGGCTCAGCGGTCTCGCGGAGGCGGGATGTCTCTGCATTGATAGGGATGCAAACCCCAGACCCGAGGGGCGCGGATGAGGGCAAATCGCTTGTATCGGTTGCCCTTATTGGCAACTCGCACCCTTCATCCCGACAGTGGTGGCGTGTGCTGGATGGCCTGTGGCGACTAGGCCACAGTCTGCTTTCGAGGTGATGCCGCCCGTTCCTCTGAAGTCCCCAGTACCGGGTTTCCTGCCAGTCGGGCGACGATGACGGCCACGCTCATGTCGGAAGTCGTGTTGAGCAGCGTCTTGAACACGTCCGGGATGGCGACCACCGCGCTGATCAACACGATTCCCTCGATCGGAATCCCCAGCGCGAGGTAGAAAGGAATCGTAACTCCAGGACCGCTATCGGGTATTCCCGGTGCGCTGAAGCTCAAGAATACGATCGCCACTACGAACACCAGCAGTTGTTCGGGCGCCAGCACGATACCATACAGCTGCGCCAGGAACATCGCCTTGAATGGGGCCGACATCGTTCGGTTCAGCTTGAAAGTCGAGACCGCAAGCGGCAACACCAGGCTCGAGACCTCGTTCGACATCTGCAGGCGATTGTCCGCACCCTCCAATAGTGCGGGCAGCGTAGCGAGTGATGAGCGGGTCCCCAAGGCAACCGCCTGGGCAGCCGCAACTGACCGTGTGAAACGATTGACCGAGACCCGACCGACAATCGCTGTGAGAGGATAGAGTAAAGCGGTGAATGCCAGCAGCATCAAGCAAATCGCAAGCACGTAGTATCCCAGGGCTCCAACGACTTCGGGACCGCTGCGAGCCACGACAACGTAGGCCAGCGCGAACACCGCAAGGGGAAGAGCTTGCAGAATCCAGTACACCATGACGTTCACTGCTTCCGCCAAGCCTTTGAAGAGGTCGAGCAGCAAGTCACGGCTCTTTGTGGGTAGCTGCGTCATGCCTAGCGCGAACAAGACCGTGAATACGACGACGGGTAGGACGTCGCCATCAGCCGCCGCCCGGATCGGATTCTTCGGTATCATGCTCGCCAGCCAATCCACGAACGAGCCGATGCCCAACACTCCGGGACCAGCCTCCGGGGGCGGGCTAGCCACTCCGGCCCGCAGGGCGGACGCCGTCACAGGATCTACCTGTAACCCCCTGAGCATGAACGGTCCGAGCGTGAGCGCGAAGCCAGCAGCGGCGAACAACAGCAATACGAACAACAACAGCGAAAGCCCGCCCAGGCGCCCTACCTGCCGACCGGAGCCGAATGATCCTATGGCCACAAGGAGATGCGTCACGACGAGCGGCAGCACGACCATCAGCAGCGCGCTTGTCCAGGCCGTCCCCAACGGTTCAAGAACGGAGGACAGGGCAATGAGAGCGGTGCTTTGGCTCCGGTAGGCGAGAAAGCCCGCGGCGAAGCCCCCGGTCAGGCCAGCCAGGGACCCGATCGTGACCCACCGCCCGCCAAAGCGCCTCTGCCGACCACCCGTTTCGCGCATGACGGCTTGACTTGCAAAGACTGAGCCGCGCCGCGTGCGGCCCAAATGTTGCGTTGCCTATTTGCACGAGATCGCGTCCAGCCTGCCAGCGTGGCACCGGACGCGAGTACGCAGTGCAAACCTCGCTGCGGAGGCCGCCTCCGCAATTAGCTCCCGCCACCGGCCTCTGCCACAGAAGAGACATACGGATGGACTCGAAAGGCAGTAACGGAAACTCAAGTCGCATCGATCGACATCGCCCCGCTGGTCGAACCCGCCTTTATGTGGTATTTGGCGGGCGATCCGGCGAGCACGAACCCTCCGTCACCTCGGCACTGGCCGTTCTCGAGAATCTGGACCGAAGCCGGTACGACGTGGTATCGATCGGGATCCGGAGAGATGGGCGCTGGCTGCTCATCGAGGATCCAGCCGCGATAGTTGAGAACGGCGGCGAAGTCCGTGACGGCATCCCAATCGAGGAGTCCGGCGACCCGCTGCTCAGTCCGCTCGTCCCCCCACGACGGACTCCCCGATCTCGCTCGCCCTGGTCCGACAATGGGCAGCGAATGGACGGTTCCCCGGCCGTCTTTTTTCCCGTGCTCCCCGGGACCTACGGCGAAGATGGGACCATTCAAGGCGCTTTCGAGATGGCGGGCGTTCCGTACGTCGGGGCGGGAGTGGCGGCCTCGGCAGTCGGAATGGACAAGGCGATGTCAAAGGAACTCTTCCTGCAAGCGGGCTTGCCGGTGCCTCATTACCGCATGGTGTTACGGTCTGCGTGGGAGCGCGACCCGGATACGGTTATCCAGACGATAGAGGGAGAATTCGACTACCCGGCTTTCATTAAGCCGGCCAACTCGGGCTCGAGCCTCGGGGTGAGCAAGGTATGGGATCGGGATAACCTAGTCTCGGCACTGCAAGAGGCGGCTGAATGGGACCGTAGGCTCATAGTCGAGGAGGCGATCGACGGCCGTGAGATCGAGCTGGCGGTTCTGGGCAACGAGGATCCCATCGTTTCCATCCCTGGCGAAGTCGTTCCCGGCGCCGAGTTCTACAGTTTCCGTGATAAGCACATCGACGACAACGCGAGGGAGATCATCCCGGCACCCCTAACTCGGGCGCAGGCTCGTGCCGCACAAGAGCTGGCGCTCGCCGCATTCAGGGCGCTGGATTGCTGCGGTATGGCTAGAGTCGATCTGCTTCTGGACCGCAGCAGTGAACGCTTCTGGATCGGCGAGATCAACACACTCCCGGGGTTCCGGCGCAAGAGCATGTATCCGAAGCTCTTCGAGGCGATGGGCTACACATACTCCCAGATCCTCGACAGGCTAATCGAGTTGGCTCTGGAGCGTTGGCGCGATCGTAGCCGGAACAGGCTTCGTCCCAGCGAATCGATGCAGGTTCAACACTCAGGCTAGTGATGAACGAGCAGTAGCTCGAGTCCGCTGACCGCACACAAAGCCTATCTGTCGTATTCCAGGTCCAGGCGCATGCTCACCCGCCGATCCATGCGCACGCCGCGCGTTCGCTCAACCTCGACGATCTGTGCAAGCCCGGCGGTAAGTTCCTCGGCTTGCAGGACCCGAAAGCCGTGGCGCGCGTAGAACGGCTCATTCCAAGGAATTCCTCGGAACGTAAACACGGTAACTCCTGGATATCCGCATTCACGTGCCCACTCACATACCGTCTGCAGTAGCGCTGCCCCCAGTCCTTTTCGCGTGTGGTCTGGAAGCACGTTAAGCTGATGCAAGTGGGCATAGCCGTCGATTTCACGAACCATAGCAAAGCCTACGGGACTGTCTTCGCCGTCGGCGGCTACCCACAACCTTTCAGCCTCTTGAGCAGCGCGTATCGTCTCGACCGAACTCACGCGCACGACGGGTCCAAGACCGAGTTGTTCGCGAAACTCGCTAAAGACACTGACAGCCTCCCGCTCGACCCTAGGAAGCTTCAGAACATCCTCCGGCCCGGCACGTCGAATACGGTAAGGTGAGGTCATCATCTTTGAGGCGGGCACACTGTCAGCTTACGATCCGCGGCACGCTTGAAACTGAGCGCGACGGTGCAAACTTTCAAGTTGGTGCCGGGAGCGGGACTCGAACCCGCACGCCCCGAGGGGCCCTGGATTCTAACTCCAGAACGAGACCGAGACCCTTGGGGTCCATTGTTTACAGGACTAGACAATAGGTGGCCTTCCACTCAGTCTGTTGTCCCGTCCGTCCCGGTGAATCTCGACTTTGATCTCGATGTTGGCGCACTTGTAGCGGTCCCAAACTGCCCTCAACTCGGCCTGCACGGTGGTGCCTGACGACGTGCTATGAGGTAGACCGGGACACCCGCGAGTATCAATCCGAAACCGAACAGCGTCAGCCCTGGCTTCTCGAACAACGCAGTGAGGACCATTGCGACTGAAGCGAGCAGAAAGGCTGCGGGCACAAACGGGTAGCCCCAGGTTCGATAGGGCCGTTCCGCGTCCGGTCGCAGCCTCCGCAGCCTGAACACCGACCAAACCACCAAGATGTGGAACGGCCACACGCCAAGTATGAATGCCTGGGCAAGCTGTTCGAACGACCGTATCAAGACATATCCGATTCCCAGGGCTGAGGTCAGGAGTATGGCGAGGTGGGGTGTGAGGTATGTTCGGTGCGCCCTACCGAGGGGCGCCAACAGCAGACCATCAGCTGCCATCGCGTAGAAGATCCTCGGGTTGAACATGATTGCTGCCTGAACCGCGCCGAAGGTGGAGATGACGACAAGGCCGGCGACGATCGATGCGCCCGGTCCACCGAAGACGCGCGACGCCGCGTCCGCGGCCACGAGCGAACTGCCTGCCATCTCGTCCACCGTCAGCACGTAGAGATAGGCGGCGTTGATTGCCAGGTAGACTACAAGCACTGCCACGACCCCCCCGATCAACGCGCGCGGAACGTTGCGACTCGGGTCTCTCACCTCACCAGCCATCGCGGCGATGCTGGACCAGCCCGAATAGGTCCACATCGCGGTGACCAGCGCCAAACCGAAACCGGCCCAGCTCGCCGGTGCAAACTCCGGAGCGCTGGCCAGGGCACCATCACTTCCGTGCCCGAAGGCGAAAATCGACACCGCCAACGCAGTAAGCGCCAGCAGCTTCAACGCCGTCATGGTATTCTCCAGGAGCGCGCTCCACAGTAGCGAGCGGTAGTTGAGTGCGGTCAAGAAAACGATGACTGCCGCCGCGACCCAACGCTCGCCTACTCTATCGACAGGGAGAAAAGCGCTCAGGTATGCCGCCAAGATGAGCGAAATCGCTCCGATGGAAGCGGGGACGAGCAGGAGAAGTCGCGTCCACCCGTACAGAAAGGCGGGAAGTCGACCGTAGGCCTCGCGCAGGAACACGTATACACCGCCTGTTTCCGGGTAAAGACCGGCCAGCTCGGCTACAGACAGCGAGCCGAAAAGGGCGAGAAGCCCACCCGCAATCCAGAGGAGCCCAATCGCTCCCACGCCCTCCACCGAGGCGGCAACAGAGCTGGGGACGCGGAATATGCCGCTTCCGATCATCAGCCCCACCGTCACCGCGGCTGCACTCGGCACCCCCAAGATTCGCGCGAGGCTTGGTGAAAGTGGCTTCCCCGGTGTCCGGCTCAAGTCTGGTCCTCCAACCTGCTCTCGTATTCGAGAAGCGTGTGCTACTTTCGCTAAATCCGCATGTGTCAGTACGCGAATGCCAAGTTAACCCATTGACTCCAGGAAGGCCCAGACCGCTAACCATCCAGGCCCCAGTCTTTTCTTTGAGAGGAGCACTAGTGAAAGCGGCATCTGAGAGGTGGAACCGACCTTGACTGCGTCTCTCGCTATCCGGCTATGCTACAGGCATTTACAGGAAATGCCGGGGGCGGGACTCGAACCCGCACGCCCCGAGGGGCCAGGGATTTTAAGAGCCAACCTTCAGCATCACCAGTGTCGACCAACATCCACCAACCCAAGTAATCACAAGGCATTTCGCCGCCCATCACTAGCTGCCTATTCGCACTGGTGGACAGGTTTAGGCAACGGTTTGGCCACAATTCGGCCACAGCCCGCGTCAGGCGCGCACACTTGGCAGGTTGCTTTCGGTGACATCTTCGGCGGTAGACCCCCGATGACCGCCGCGCGGCCGTGACGACGTGGCGAACGCCGTGGCCGGTGCGCTACTGACGGCCAGCCAGGCGGAGAGCCGGAAGGCGAGGGTGACGAGGTCTGCGGTGTAGCGTTGTCTTGTCGAGCGGCAGGCTACTCGTATTCGGCCAGAAGCGCCTGGAAGCGCAAGTCGTCGCGGATGGAGTCGAATCGGAAGTCACCCTCCAACCACTTGAGAGAAACCCAGGAAGGAATCTTAAGCAGGTATCCGACCTGGTCCACGGCGGCGGCCTCATCGCCGACCATTGCGTAGATGGCAGCGAGGTCCAACAGATATGGAATCCCATAGAAGGCATCGGTCGAGAGGGGGAAGAGCTCGACGGCGCGCTCGCCCTCACGCACGGCCTGCTCGCTCAGTCCGAGACCTGCGTAGGTCAATCCCAGCGAGCTGTGGTATCTGGGGTCTTCCGGCTGTGTCTCGATTTCCTTCTCTAGAGCCAGCCGCGCTTCTTCGAATAACTCCCGCGCTCGATCCCCTCGGCCTAGCGCCCGGTAGGCCCAAGCCTCGAGAAGCGCGCGTGGCCTTGATCCCGTCTTGAGCCGAACCCAATCGACTTCGCTCTCCGAGAGTACGTCGATGGCCTCCAAATAGCGGTCCTCGTACATTCGCTGCCAGTATCGCGCCCACTTGACCCACGGGTTTTCGTGTGGCAGTGCCTCCAAAACCGCTTCGGACTCCTCGTTCGCACCTCGGTCGCTCCAGATGGTGAACGCCTTGTACAGCCTCGGCCACAATTGATCCGGCGCGAGCGTCATCGCCAGTTCGGCTTCCGCTTCCGCTTCGCCGTAGCGCCGAAACATCCAGTTGTATTTGGCGAGTGATGAGTGTATCGATGCGTCTTTGGGGCTGAGCTCAAGCGCCGCCAAGCACGCATCGAGGGCGTCCCCGAATCTGCCCTGTAGCTCGTAGACGGCGGCTCGCGCAACAAGCACCCTTCTCTTGTCGGGCAATTGCTCCGCGGCCCGATCGATCTCCTCCAACGCCCGCTGAGGATCCCTGTGCAGCCAGAGATGATAAAGGCCGAGCGCGAGACGCACGTCCGGTGACTCGGGGGCGACACGTACCGCGTGCTCAACCGTGCTGGTGGCCAGGTCCCTCTGACGCTGCGACGTGTCTATCCAATAGAAGACCTTTCGGGCTTGGGCTAGCGCAAGCTGCGCGTGAGCCAGCGCAAACGTGGAATCGAGCTCCACGGCTCGCTCGAACTCCTCGAGTGCACGATTCAGGTTCGCCACTGTGAAGTGCGGCAAGTGCACATAATACTGGCCACGGAGATACGCTTGATACGCGTCGATGTTTTCCGTGGGTCTGGCGTCGATCCGTGCGCGCTCCTCTGGCGTCAACTCGGTCTTCAGCGCGACGGCAATCTGCCGCGCGATCTCGCTCTGCACGTCGAGCAGGTTCTCGATGGAAAGCGCGCGATCGTAGATCTCCGCCCAGATATGCTCATCGGATCGGCAATCAATCAACTGGACGTTGATGCGCACCTCGTCAGCGGCTCGCAGAATCTCGCCTTCCAGCAGATAGCCCGCGTTCAGGTCCGCGCCGATCTGCCGGGCGTTCTTCGGACTGTCTCGATACGGCATCACCGAAGTGCGCGAGATGACCTTCAGGCCGCCGATCTTCTGTAGCTGAGTTAGGATCTCGCCGTGGACGCCGTCCGTGAAGAACCCATCCTCCTCGCGCCCACTGAGATTCAGGAACGGGAGAGCAGCCACCGAAGGACGTTCCTCCACGCCTACTCCTGATTCAACGGGTTCTCCTCCGAACAGCATCCAGCCTGCAGCGGCCACTCCCCACATTGCCAGTGCGACCAGGAAGCTCAACCCCGCGTTACGCCATGCCAAAAAGCGTCTCCGCTGCACGGCGGCATCGCGTTCGGCTTCGACGACGGCTTCGGGGGCGGGTGCGCCCTCCTTGGGTGGAGCGACATCCTCACGGACACACGCGGTGGCAACAACGAACGGCAAACCCAAGAGGAACAGCACGATGGCGAGGCCGGGGAGCCAGCCAGGCAGCCCCATCGTATCGGCGACGGTCGCTATGAGCTCGAAGCAGGCCCACGCCGCACCGATGTAGATCAGCAGCACCTGCCAGAGGCTACGCCGGTGGACCTCGTGGATCAGCCGTTTGAGACGGGACATGGACTCCTCCCGCAGCCGAGGAGGCTCCGAAGGCTGTGATGGTTGGGCTGAGTACAAGATGCCTGCTGGATGCGAGCAGAGCAACGAGCGGCGTCGTCCGCACGAGCCCACATCGCCGCCAGCCGGCCCGCAGCGGGCGGTAGCCGGTGCGCTACTGACGGCCAGCCAGGCGGAGAGCCGGAAGGCAAGGGTGGAGCGGTTTCGGCTCTGACTTTGTCAGCGGACAATCCACATACATGCATGGTCTTCGCCGTTTGCCGTTCTGCACTCGCCTACGATCTGTCCTCCTTCGTTAATGTCCCAGGCTGCGCTGTGAGCACCACCCAGTGTGCCTAGAAGAGATCGGACGTGGCCGGCTGATCGGTCCGGATGCCGAACAGGTCACCTTCGACAATCTGGCGGAGATGCTTCTCCATGATTACGAGTTGAACGATCGAAGGTCTATTCCACGCGCCAAGACGGCTATTCGTCACCTGCGCGATTCCTTTGGCTTCCACCACGCGTTGGACACCACGACAGATGCCGCCCACGCTCACATCCGCAAACGCCAAGAGGAGGGCGCTGCCCCGTCCAGCATAGACAAGGAATTGAAGGCGCTGGCACGCATGTTAACGCTGGCTGTTCAAGCTGGCAAGCTGCCGAACCGACCATATATTCCGTCGATCCAAGTCAACAACACGAGAACTCACTTCGTGGGCGAAACCGAATTCCAGGCCGTTTGCGAAAACCTGCCCCCGGACGTCCGGTCGGTCGCTGAATTCCTCTTCTTGACCGGATGGCGTGTCGGTGAGGCGTTGCAGTTGACTTGGCCAGACGTCGAGTTCGACGCCGGCATGATTCGGCTGCGGCCGGGCACCACAAATAATCGTGAGGCTCCGATCTTTCCGTTTGCCGGGCTGCCAGAACTCGAAGCGTTGCTTGGCCGACAGCGTGAATACACAGACGCCGTAGAGAAGGCGACCGGCGAGGTTGTCCGGCACGTCTTCCACCGGAACGGCAAGCCGATAAAGACGCTCCGTGGCGCATGGAAGGCAGCCTGCACGAAGGCTGGCCTGCCCCACTTCTGGATACATGATCTCAGACGTTCAGGCGTGCGACGCTTGATCCGATCTGGCGTTCCACAGGCGATCGCCATGAAGATCACCGGTCACAAGACGCCGGCCACGTTCAGAAGATATGGCATCGTCACCGAATCGGACTTGACGGAAGCCGTTCAGAAGGTGGCCGAGTTCAGGAAGAAAGAACGGGCCGAGGACCGTCAGGTGATTCCGCTTGGCCACGATCTGGCCACAATTATGCCACACAACGTGGCAAGCAGCGATAGAGGACGGAGAGGTTGAGACGCCATATCTGTTTTATCCAGTTGATGTTAGAAAGGATGCCGGGGGCGGGACTCGAACCCGCACGCCCCGAGGGGCCAGGGATTTTAAG
>Ga0209536_100012262_pt1 | contig 12487 bp, 17 predicted proteins | sample DeeMarSeWOR28_12_FD_187461 | JGI IMG/M metagenome (GOLD analysis project Ga0209536, IMG submission 187461) | Marine sediment microbial communities from White Oak River estuary, North Carolina - WOR-2-8_12 (SPAdes) (version 2) | ecosystem: Environmental > Aquatic > Marine > Intertidal zone >...
CATCGGCTAATTGTTGTCTTGAAGCCAGCAATTCCTCATGCTGTGCAGTTATAGCGGCTATATTGCTTTCTTCCCCGGCCAGGGCTTCCTCGCGCACAGGAATTGCTGTTTCCAATTGCTCGACTCTTCCCTCAGCAATAACACCAACGCCACTTATAGGCCCCGCCTCGGCCAATCCCTCTCGTTCCTGTCTGTATCTCTGTAATTGCTCTCTAGCCTCTTCTAATGATTTCCTTTCGCTATCTATAGCTCTGCGTATATTCGCCGCGTTTCTCTCGGCGGCAGCCTTACGCTTTTCCATTTCTGCGATTTCTTTATCAATGTCGGAAATTGATTTCTGATAGGCTTGAGACAGCCTTTGTCTATCTCTAATGATAGCCTGAGTAGTTCTTTGTGATTGCTGTTCAGTTGTGCGAAGGCCGCTGACCATCTGCTTGCCAATGCCCGCAAATGATTGGTCGGCCTTGGTCGCCATCGTCTTTATTCGCTGATCAACCCGGTCCAACGTGCGTTGAATCTCGGCGTCGTCAACGACTATTTTATAGACATATTCTTCAGGCATTATCCAGATCCTCTAGTTGGCCTGTTAAGTTCTCTATCTCATCTTCTAATTGGGTTAATTCCAACAATAATTCTCGCCGCTGGTCATAGTCGAGATTTTCTGGCTCTCTCAGATTATCAATAATGAGTTCGGCCTGTAATTTCTTGTCAACCAATGCGGCATATATGGCGCTTGATTTTGCATCCAATTCCATCAACTTCATCAGGTGATTGTAGCGCTCAAACAAATCCCTATCTGCGCCGGATAAATAGGACGGATCATATGTTGCCCCTACGCCATATTGCATCGCCGCGTTCCTGGCTCTGCCTCTCCTGTATCGGTAAGCCATTAAATAGGATATGAATTTAAGGTTGTGATCCCTAATGAATGGCTCAAGGCTAGGATTATCTCGAACGTTCAAGATCGGCTCGCTCATCGGAACACTCTTTTGAATCCCTTGCTGTAACCTTGCTCAACAAACGTCCTGGCCGCTGGTTCGGCCTCTAGTCCTATGTTTTTTGCAAAATCCCTCTTGGCTATGCCACCTCTAGGATTCTTAAAATCAAGGCCCTCTTTGAATCCTGCTCCAGCGCCGCTAGTAGTGCGCCCAGGCCAAGTTTTAGATACCCACTGAGGGTCTTGAGAAACCTGCATATAACGGATTTTGGTGCCGCGATCTAACAATTGCCATACTGAAATTGAGGCGTCCTCGGCCTCTTGCCCCCTATGAATGACTAAACCAATAATTTCTCCGTTGCCCATCTCGATCTCAATATCAAAGCGTGGCTTATCTTCGGCCTTTTTCCAGGGGCGCACCAGATTCTCATGAGCCATAGCCACGCCTTTAACATGATCGGTAATGGCTGCTTTGGCCTCATTACGAATCGTGCTGGTCATGGCGCTGGTGTTTGGGCTTTTAGTGATTGGCACCTGCCTCTCGCCTTTTCCTGCTTTTGTCTATCTCCAGGAATTCCAACCAGTTGTTGAGCATCATGGCGCATACACGCCGCGCCCGCTCTTCCACCGGGATAGTAGCTAATTCCAAATCGCTCAATTTCATCTCATTGGCAAACATATTTTCCCAGAGACGGATATGGTTGTATTCCCCGCTGCCGCCCTTGGCCTTGTCCATAGCCTCAAAAATGTCTTTGTTGTCGAATGAGGCATTATAGGTGGTCTTGAGAGTTTCAATAATTAGCGACATGGTTAATGGGGGAACCAATGCGGCTATATAGATTTTCTCCCAATCCCCTTCGGTAACGATCCGGTTTAGGTGTTCCGACTCTATGCAATTTAAGAGAATATATTCACATACATTCTCGGCAAATTGGGCAGCGGCCTCGTTCTGTTCCTTACGATGCCAAAGAGCGGTCTCGTATCGCTTCCAGTCGCGGAGTTGATACCATTCCTCAGTCCCTTCCTCGATTTTATGTTCCGGCGTCTTTGGCTTAGACGGTGGTTCGCGGCCTAGTTCCTCATATTTGGACAAATCCCATTCGGCCTGCTTAACAATATCGCCCAATAATTCAATGGGATAGGTATATGGTCCTATATGCTGGCGCTCAACAACGTCTAACTCAAAGATGCCTAGAGTGCGAACCTCAAGCGGCTCGCCGTCCGACAATATTACCGCGGGCATCATATTCCTTTATGAAAAGTGCCGCCCTTAATGAGCGGCACTTCCAGACGCATATGTAACTGGCCACCACGCCGCTTACATGGCGCTCAATGTTAATCTTACTGTGGCGATAGTTGGAATACCTGCCCCAACGGAGTCAGGTCTGCATTACCAACAACAACGGCCTCGTTGGCTTTCTGCTCGCTAAAATAAGCATCGTTAAAGCCATCGTTGGTCACATCGGGGATCTGCCGCCAACTGTTGCCACCATCAATTGATTCCCAAACCTCGCCAGCGGTAGCGCTACTGACTACGGCGCGAATAATCTGGCTGTCACCCTTGATAAGCCCGATTTTCTTGACCGTAAAGCCAGCGCCAAAGTCCTTGAGGGCGACCCAATTGCCTGCCTCAAGAGCATTGTCATAGGTACGGTAAAGAATCTGGCCGTTTCCGGCAAATAGGGTGTCATCATCGGCTACGGCTACGGAAGTGAAAGCACCACCGCCACTTGGGCCATTCCTGACCTCAAACACGCCGCTCTGGTTGCTCTCGCGAGCGATAAAGTTGGATGCTCCAACTGCCCAGACGTATTTGCCATCTCCAGATACCCCAAAAGCATTGACCTGGGCTGCACCACTGTAGGCTGCAACCATTGTCCCGTCCTCGCCCTGCTGCTCGTCGATATAAATCTCGTTGGCATCAGTGGCAATATAAAGACGGTCATGACGCGGCCACAGCATAGCGGTAGCAACATCGCCATTAGTGGCCTGGGTTAGCGTCTTGGCTACCCAGGTGGCCGTGGTCAAATCTCCAAAGGTCAAATCAACATAGGAATACTGTACTGGCGAGCCAGCAGCAGTAGTTCCACAGGCCGCGATAACCCGAACCACATTGTCATTCATGATTCGGCAGGCAACGAAATCAGCACCCTCGCCAACGTTCGAGAATGGATCGGTTGATAGTGCGGTCCAGGTAGCGCCGCCATCGCCAGATGACAGTACGTTCCCGGTGGCCGCGCCGCCCTGAGCGCCAATGAACAAAATCTTGTCAGCGCCAGGATAGCCAGTGCCACACTCGTTGCAGTCCTCATCGGGCAGGCCAGTGATGGATAGAAGATCCTCTATCTCGGTCGTTACTAGGGCAGACAAGACATTACGGACGATGGTAATGACCTCTCTAAACATGATGGAACCAGATGCTTGCATCAATGTTCCATCATACTCCAGCGATGGGCCGTCGCCTGGGTTATATGTAGTCATCTGACCTCGCGACCAGTGGTTGATCTTATCCCAAAGGAACGGGTTATCTAGCACGCCACACTCAACATAGCGCAGTTGCAGGTTGATAGGACATTTTCTCTCATAGAGATTGTCCAGAACCGTCAGACTGGCTTTCTCGAATATGGTGATCGTCAGCGTGGGCAGATCGCCAGGGGCGGTCTCATTAACGTTGATAACCAGCGGCTTTCCGTTCCGATCACGGCCATATACAGGCCCAAGTCCAATGATCGGAATGGACTTGCCAGTTAATGACATCCCATCCTCGCCAACGGCATATGGGTTGAAGGCCGTTCCTGGTCCTCCATCTTGCAACCAGGCTACGGCTTCAGATTGCTTAACAGTAGCTTCAGCCATTTCTTACTCCTTAATATTCTAAAGCCGCTTTCACGGCACTAACAATACGCTCTTTTGTCTGCTCTCCGATCCCAGACACATCGGTAAGATGCTGACCATCGTCCTTTAGAACATCGCCCACGGTAAGAATTTCGGCTTCTGCCATTTTCTTGCGGGCGCTATCTGGTACTCCAGGTAGTTCAAGTTCGGCCAAAGGCGTCTCCTGAACAACGGGCGACTTGGGCCGCTCATCTACTACCTCTGGCGCTACAGGTAGCTCTTCAATAGATGGGATAGCCGCTTGTTCTGCCTCTATTGCTTTGTTAAGCGCTTCAACGATCTGATTGGTGCCCTCTCCGCATAAAAAGGGTTTTCCCCATTTACCGGGGAGATTCTGTAATGAGTTATAGCTAATTACTCCCAACCGCTTCAGCGTTTCGGAAATACATTCTTTGTTATGAAACTCAGTTCGCGCCAGTAGCTTATCTATATCCAGATTCATAGAACACTCCTTAAAACAAAGAACGCCACCGCTTGGTGGCGTTCCGATTGACGCTCGAAAGTAATTCGGTTGTCGTCCAGTATAAGGCCAAAATAGGGCCTATGTCAAATCATGATTTCAAATCCAACTTGAAACCCCTGTCTCCACCTTGGGCCTCATTTACGCCCAGAGTATTACTCCATAGTTTCACAAAGGCCGATCCGGCCAAATCCTCTGGTAATAAATATGCCCGACTCGCAACAGGTCCGTCAATTATAACCAAATTTGCCCCATCATATAATGGCAAATAAGGACCATCAACATCTTCGGAGACCAAAAAGGCAATATCAGCCGCGGTCCAGGCAGAAGGCATATGTAAAATGCCGTGCCCTTGTGGATAGTAACTGAAAACATCAGATTCTACATAGTCGATCAGAATCCAATAATCTTCCCAATTGGCCCCTACACCCGGCTCATCAGTCGCAGAGGCCGTGTGGTCAGCAATACATACATAGGTCTCGCCACCATTGGTTACAGCATCATCTACCTGATAATCTGTGGTGACAACCCACGCCCCCTCTAGGGTGTAGCCTACAATAGATACGTTGGCAACTACGCTGTGTCTACTCATGACTTCATATCAACGATCAGGGAGCGGGCAGCGACTTGATTGGTGTTTGCGCCGCCTGTTTGACTCCATATTTTTACAAATCTAGCTGCCAAAACCTCTACAGGCACGCGCATGGCTTGATCTACTGCCGGACTGGAAATCTCAACTAGCGCTCCAGCATCATCATATAAGGGGAGAAAAGTACCATCTAGTTCAGACGATACCTGAAATCCTATGTCGGCGGCAGTCCAGACGGCAGGCATATGAATAATTCCGTAGCCGAATTCTTGCCAAGAAATTACATTCGAGAGCGCGGTGCCGCTAGGTATAGTGACGTTATAAGAATAGCTTTTTCTACCTCTCAAGATATTTTTGGGTGCCATATTAACCTCTCAGATATGATGCTCGCCTGCGTTTCTTGCGAGTTTTATTGCCACTAAATAATCCACCAGAGAAAACATCCTGATTAAAATGTGGTCGATTCAGGAATTTATCGAGCGTTCGCATAACACGCATCCCGGCCACGGTAGGCCCATACGGCAACTGACTGGCAAAGGCGTTATTGGCTGTGGGATCGAATTCTAGCATAGCATCAACCCAGGTATTATCACAGCCACAAGGCTTTATAGGAGTTCTGTCTGCCTTAACCAAGGCCAATAATACCACGGATTCTTCCAGACTAGGCGCAATCGAGGCACCGTAGCCATAGGCTGTCCCATAGCTGATGCGGATATACATATCGCCGCAGGTGCAAATGTTTTGTGGATCGCAGTTGTTGATGCAGACAACCCCCTCTATTTCATCGGTAAGCGTTAAAGTTAGGGCACTATCGTCGTCGCAGCACCCGCAATTGCAATCACCAACAATCTCATAGGCTAAATCAGCATCTACGGATGCCTGACGCCATTTAACGGCTGTCAAAAACCCGGTAAATGTTGATTGCACCGAATCCTCATCCGGGGGAATTAACTGGTATTTGGGCCAGGATACTTTATAGCCGTCCTCTCCAGCGCCGCAGGTAGCCGTAATTCTGGTCAAGCAGGGATATTGAAGTGATTGATAGCCATGATAACACTCCAGAACATCATCGGTGTAGGAAAATTCAATATCCTCTATGGTTCCTGCACCCAGGGCGCTATCACATAACTCAAAATAATAAGTGTCGTCCTCTTCGATCAGATTAACCTCTGTCCAATCCGTAAAGGCATATTTGCCCAGATAGGCCACTGGTGATTGGCGCAGCCTAATCCGGCTGCGGAGCGGGTGCAGTTCATCATATATGGGAATAGGACAAATGGGAGCGCCAAGGGCACGCTTAATCTCGTCCCCGGCCATACGCAATTTGTCTAGCCATCCCTCGCGCATATATTGAGTCCAGACATGCTCGCATTGGCTCCCAATCATGCCATATGCACCCGGCTTCCAGTCGATGTTCAGAATCTCCAGAGAGCGCTCATAGGACACACACGCTTCTGGTACTAGCGTTGGTACTACTGACGCTGGCAGGCCGCCTACAATAGGAGAGCCTGTGCCAACGCCAGGATCAGTATCTTGAGCCATTAGGTTACTACCTCTGTATCTGGATTATCAAAGCTAATGCCACCTTTTCTGCGCCAGAAATACCATGTGCCTGGGTCAAGCCTGGGCTTATTATCAAATTCGTCCAGAGCAATACCAAAGGCGTTGGTTACTCCACTCCAGTACAAATCAGTTCCAGCAGCATTACGGTGAATCTCCACGAAAACGCCTTCGATTGGCGTTACTGTTCCGGTTTCGTAAACAGTATAAGTGAATTCCTGCGCTGTTCCAAGGGGCAAAATATCAATTCCAATAGCACCATGAATCCAATCGCGCTCTAGCGAGGCTGCGCCCGTGTATTGGGCAACGGCATAATAATTGTAGGTGTCTAAATCGGCACCGGAATATATACGGATATAATCACCAGTATTCGCCATCTCGTCCGTGGGATTTTGCGTGCCGTCCCATATCACGCTATCTACCCCGGTTGCCCTGTTCTGGGCCGTAAGCCAAAGGTCAATATCGGCCAAAACCAATCCGGTCGCGGGAGCGCCACCGGATAACTTGAAACTAACTGCTACCGTTAAGTCGCTCATGGTTTATGTAATTCCATCCGTATTCGGTCCCTTTCGGTTTACCAATGCTGCGGTAGACCTGATAGAGATCGTCCCAATATTTTTGAAATTCCCACCGCACATTTTTAGTCAAATATCTCTCAGCGTGCGCCCTGATCTCTTTTGGATTCAAACGTTCAACGTCTAATGCTGCCTGAACAAAGTCGTCGAGGGTGCTGCATCTGAAACCCGTTTTCCCGTGGACCACCGTCTCAGGGAATACGCCAAAATCAGTGGTAATAACAGGCGTTCCACATAATTGCGCCTCTACATTTACGCCACCAAATGCCTCTAAATATACCGTAGGCACAAACACGGCCTTGGCCTTGCCCATTAGCTCTGCTCTTTCCTCTGGTTCAACATAGCCTATAAATTCGCAGTTAGGTGGCAGGTTTCTTACATCAATCTCATCAGACTGTTGACCCGCCAGGATGAGCTTGGCCCCGATGGCCTCAGTTGCCCTCGCTGCTGTCTTTACCCCCTTGCGCCCAATTATACGGCCAATGAAAAAGTAATAATCCTCTTTCTTCTCCTGGAATGGAAAGTCTTTCTCATCAAAATAGTTGGGGATAACGCGCCAGTAATATGCTCCGTCAACACTTTCAAAAGGTTTCCGGCTACCATAGGTAAAATTCATCAGATAAGCCGACTCAAAAACCCTGAAATTTGAGTAAGACCCACGATAGCCAATCCCTGGCTCGACAGCGAGAAATAGCTTAACCCTATCGGCCACGGGCTTTTGATACTGTCCTTGCATCAACAACAGGTAGTCACCGTCTTTTTTAGAATCTAAAATTGCCTCAGAGGCCACAGACCAGAACTTCTTGGTCGTATCGGTCCTGTCCTTGTTAAAATCGTGCCTAAATCCCCAAGTTTTCCAATCGTACCCAATCTCAAAACGATTGTCCCCATCACCCCATTCCTGGCGAATATCGCTAAGGGTATGGGTTTGGACAAATGTGGTGCAAGGAGCATCAGAACTCTCGCAGCCATATAGAAAAACATCGTGGCCCAAGGACATGAGCATTTTGCTCATCTTGACTATTTTTTGGGTAAAGGCACAGCCCATATATCGCTCGGATATAGGCAGATGGACAAGCCCCAAAAGGTGGAAGCGATATTTGCGCTTGACCTCTGTGGCCGCTGGAACGTTAAAGGTCGAGTCCGGCAAAATCTCTGATGGCACTTATGATTCTCCGTGCATATTCTTTAGCCAAATTTACACCCGCTGCTTTGGACATCATACCCTTGCGCTCCAGACTAGCGCCGACCTGTTCTGGCCGTCTGAATATAGCAATAAGGTAAACGTCGCCGTCCAAAAAGTCAAGGTATGAACGTATGGTAAGGGCCTGTCTTGGGTCTTTCCATCCCCATAACGGATGGCCCTGCGATCTCATATATTCAATGTTCTCAGCAATTTCAACGGCGTGCAGCGCTCCCTGAGCCAAAAGCGCTGGCTCAGGTGGTGGATTCATCCAATTCCCGCCTGCTGCCTGAATAATATCTCTGTTAAGGAGCACGATACGGCCATTTTCCATGCGCCAACCGCGCTGCCCAAAATAAACTCCAGAATCTCTCAGGGCATTACTTAAGAAAGAGGTACCAGAACGTTGAGAACCAAGGACAACGAATGTCTTTGGTGATTCAAGAGTCCAATCCGGTCCCGATAAATATCCCGTAATAACAGTCTCCATAACAGTTAGCTTGACCGTTCAAGGTCTCTTTTTTACCCTCTCCACCAAACCATTTATTTAGTAGTTCTGGAGTAAATGAATGAGGATGCCCCTCATTTATTCGTGTATTGACCCACTCAAATACTCTAACAATGACGGCTGATTTCAATGCGTTCTTTACAATGCGCTTTGGATTAGCCGTATGTTGTAGGCAGTTGTAGATCCACGCCTCATCATAAGGGGTATCAGTGGTAAATCTTTCAGCCGGGCGCTTATCATAATAGACACCGACTTCGTTATATCGTAGTTCTACCCAATAAGGGATTGGCAGTGGATCTACAACTGTTCCTCTGACTAATCCGGTGCATTTCAGCAATAAACTTGTTGGGCCGCCCCCTATATCAACAACGGATTTACCATCCATGTTAATGTTGTATGGTGATTTCCGGTTGTGGAAAAATGGCAACCCCATTTTCCGGGCATAGAGAATCTGTTTCTCTTCCTCGCCATAGGTGTTCACGCACGAATCCCACCAACCAGTTTCCCATTTTTGCGCGTCTTTCCAACTCATAAATATTTCCTCTATACCCTGAAATGTGTGGGAAATGGGCCAACAACCTGACCTGTCGCCGCTGGCACATGTGGCTGATAAGATGCGTGCCAACCCCAAGCTAATGCAGGATCAAAAGAAGATCCACAAGCCCCCACTTCTGTTAAATCATACCCATTCGCAGAATAATCACGAAACCTATCTGTTCCCCGAAACATCGGCCACCACGCATGTAAGTTCGACCAATACAAGGGTTTGTACTGCCTATTAAGCATTATGTTTGTAAGTTGCGCCTGTGTTAATACTGTGTCGTATACCATGACATTACAATTAGTAGCGTGGCAGTGTTCATCAAACGTCGCAGTTCCACCAATGCTCAAGGCAGTTGGAGTAAAAGTAACTCCAGTAGTAGATACAACTGTTAAAGACGAACTACCTTCAGAGGCATAATATATTTTACAGTCAGTTGCGCTGGTTCCTGCATTAGACATGGCAAGAAAATACCATGTAAAGAGAGAGGCAGTATCGCCATTAGTATTATTGTATCCATTACTGTAGATAGAGAACTGTGCCACAGACGAAGCTATCTCATAAAAAATATGGTAGTTCGTGCCACCGCCATCATCCAGAGCATAAATAGTGTTCCAGCTACCATCTCCAGATCCGGTTTTTTGCCACCAGCCGCAAATAGTATATGAAGTAGCAGATGGCAAGCTGGCCGTTCTAACCATCCGGTCGCCAGAGGAACCTGTACTTACCGCCATTACGCTTCCGTGTACTCGAAATATGCGTTTAACAATATGAAGCTGAAAGTGGTAGTGTCCACATCATCATCTCGATATATATAACAAAACACCTCGTCGCCAGCGACATAGGCAGATGCTGGAGTCAGGGTAATAGATATTTCATATATGTCCTCATCTGCATAACCAGTCCATGTTCCGTTGCTTGCCGTATCTTCCGCTTCATAGGCAGTATCGACTGATTCACTGCTCGCCCTGGAAAGCTGTTGACAGCCAACGGCAAAAGTATTGGCTGGAGTCCCATCTATTATCCCGCGCAAGACTATGACTGGAGAACTGCTGTAGTTCTCTGGTATATCGAAAGTAACGTGGAATCCCAGGTCTGATCCAGTAGGATACGGCCAATTTATACCAAGCTGTTCCTTGGCATTGGTTAGCGTAAGGGTGCTTGATAGCGGCGCAACATAAATTGAATCATCTGGCCTATACGTATTGTTAATAATAGGTATTCGTACTGTCATTTGCTGAACCTCCAGTTCATCCAGGCTTTACCAACCGCCTGGGCTTGGGCGCTGGTCGTTGTGATTACTGCATCAAGTGCACCCTTAAAGGATGTACTAGGTGTAGTATTAAACGCACCAACAAACCAATCTTCTGCCGCTTGAAACAAGGCTTTCCATTCTGCCTTGCTAAATCCAGCGGTCTTGAATTCTGTATTGTAATCAGAGAGACGAATATATTGAGCTATCTCTTTGAAGTCGTCGTTGTCTAAAACTGCCATCTTTAACTCCTATGCGTGTGTTATAAAAATTCGCCTTTCCACTGTTGCATCTACCCGATCTACTCTTGGTTTACGGGTATAACCATCTATTTGAGTGTCATCTGTACGGCGAATCTCGATGATGTAGTAGTCACCATCACTGCCCACACCACTATCAATAACAAGGCCAAAATGAACCTCATTATGATCTGTTCCAGCAAAATCAAAGCCAGTAGTTGTTGGATAAATACCGCCCCAATCTGATGTGGCGTCCACCACCAACCCAGTGTTGAAAGTAAGTGATGAGGTTCCTGCCCCGGTTAATCTATCTGAACTGTCTGCATTGGTATCTGTCAGATTGGTAGAATCATAATAGGTCATTCCACCTGTGCTGGCAGAGGTTATTTGAAATGCCGCCCCTTGAGGAGTATCACCAGAATTGTATCTCTGTGCAAAAAGCCGAAAGGAAGCATTATTAACTGCCTTGCTATTAGTTACCTCAATTTCTATCCGTAACTGAAATCCAACATCCGATGAATAGGAAGCATCCGTATTGATGCCCTGACCTGTAGATGAGCCAGGAGCACCATCGTCGTCGTAGAACTGGAATCCGTTCTGGTTATATACTGGACTAGTCATGGCAGTTCACCATGTCTACGTGCATAATCTGCATCAGCAAGGGCCGCCTGAAATATTGCATGAAAGCTCTGGTTGTCTAATGTCTCGCCACATAGTACCCAATCTAAGGTATCGAGCCACGCCTCAAATGCGGCCTGGGTCTTAATTGTCACCCATTTATCTCCGACAAGAGCCAAGTGGTTCCCGGTAGCAGACGGATTAAATATTTCGCGTTTAAGTAGCTCGGTGTGTAATCCACTGTAGTCAGCGGCATACCACCTCTCATTTCTAAACAGATAATAATCACCATGCGATTCGACATTCCATACGCCTTCTTCGTTGCGCTGAACAATCGCCTGCACACTACGCTGTGCGCCTGTATCAATTCCGTTGCTGTAATAAATCTTAACCATATCTAAACTGGCTCAAAATAGGTTGGCATTGGTGAATAGTATCCGGTCGGCGTAAAAGTCGATGGCGGTGTTTGAGGGGTAATCCATGTATCAAATGGGCTTTTCACATCTGCGCCAAAAATTAAATTGTGTCCATGCACAAATGTAAACAACTGCCCTCTACCATTTTCTATCACAAAATCGTCAAAATATACAGAGTATGCACCAGATGTTGCTGTGTTATGTGACACAAGCTCGACCACGTAGTATCTATCTGTCGATTGTGGTTGAAAGCTATTGGACAGTTTAGACCACTTTGTGGAAATCCCCCCTGTGTCAGTCATGGTAATATCAGATTGCCCAACACGCTTTATAATTACCTGTGGATCTGAGCCAGTATAGTTCTTTTCTCTGATAACTCGACACCCAAATCTGAATAGCTTGTTGGGATTACGGACAACAACAAAGAACTGGCCACGTTTTGCATCATCTAGTTTAATGCTAGAAGAGCCAGAATATACCATGTTGGTATCCCTTAACATCTCTCTTTCTTGAATTGCGCCCTTGCTTATTTTGCTGGCAGTCGCAGGTCTGGTAATACCATTCCAATCTTCTGTTGGTGTAGTCGCACCAGTTATTCGTACTGCATCGTTCCATGTCACAGGCTGAAATGGAATATGCGGCATCTTAAATCCAGCAGATAAAAGAACTGGCTGATAGAAAGGAGCATATAAAATATTATTTGTTCCCAATCTG
>Ga0209536_100012264_pt1 | contig 12485 bp, 10 predicted proteins | sample DeeMarSeWOR28_12_FD_187461 | JGI IMG/M metagenome (GOLD analysis project Ga0209536, IMG submission 187461) | Marine sediment microbial communities from White Oak River estuary, North Carolina - WOR-2-8_12 (SPAdes) (version 2) | ecosystem: Environmental > Aquatic > Marine > Intertidal zone >...
GAATCCCTGAACCTGACCTTATGGACGATGCCCGGCAGGCACGGGCATATGCTGATGCTGATTTTTCTGAACCGCATGATGCATTCGTCGGCTATTTCAGATCAAGGTTTCCGGATTTTTCGGCCGGCAGCGTCCTTGATCTTGGCTGCGGAACTGCCGACGTTATTATAAGATTTGCAGGAAAATATCCTCAGGTGCATATTACGGGTGTTGACGGAGCCCGGGAAATGCTCGAGATTGCCCGGCATGATATTGAACAGAAAGGATATGCTGACCGGATAGAATTAAAAAAGTGTCATCTGCCCGATTCCGGATTATCTGCCCGGAAATTTGATGCCGTCATATCCAACAGCCTCCTCCACCATCTTGCAGACCCCATGATTTTATGGGAAACTCTTAAGAAATGTGCAAAGAACGGCGCTCCGGTTTTCATAATGGACCTGATGCGTCCTGAGAGCGAGAAATCTGCCAGAGATTTCATGCTGAATTATGCTGCTGATGAATCACCGCTCCTTCAGAGAGATTTTTATAATTCATTGCTAGCATCGTATAATGAAAGGGAAATCGGGCATCAGCTCAAAAGTATACGTCTGGATTTTCTGAATACTGAGATAGTCAGCGACCGTCACATTCTGATCTGGGGCAGGATGAATGTCTCCAGTGATTAAATTTGTCATTCATTCTGAGGTGGTTCAGTAAAACATTATGTCATCGACTGCAGCCAGCAAGAGCGAATTTCTCGGCACCGCGTTCAGGGCCGCAATGCTTGCCGGAGAGTGTATTCTTAAGAACATCGGCACTATATCGCAGGACGAAATCGACACGAAACATGCTTCTGATTTTGTAACGCGTGTTGATAAAGAGTCAGAAGCGCTTATCCTGTCAACAATCAGAAAGCAATACCCCGATCATTTCTTCCTTGCTGAAGAAACGGTACACGAGGAAGACTCCGGACAGTACCGGTGGATCATCGACCCTCTTGACGGAACGACAAATTTCATTCATTCATATCCGGCTTTTTCAATATCTATCGCACTTCAGCATAATGGTGAGATAATACTTGGCCTCATATATGATCCTCTCAGAAAGGAGGTCTTTTCAGCGGAAAAGGGAAAGGGGGCGTTTCTCAATGGAAATCTGGTCAGGATTTCTTCAAATACCAGAATGGAAGACAGCCTCATTGCCACGGGGTTCCCTTTTCGACAAAAAAATGTCATTGACAATTACCTCGCGCTTTTTAAAAAAATATTCCATAAAGTGAGTGATATCAGACGGGCCGGCTCCGCGGCGCTTGATTTTGCCAATCTGTCCTGCGGCAGGTGTGACGGTTTTTTTGAGATAGGGCTCAGCCCCTGGGACATAGCCGCCGGAAGTCTTCTCATAACCGAAGCCGGTGGCATTATCACTGACTTCGGGGGTGGCAAGGACTACTTATCCACCGGAAATGTTATTGCCAGTGTCCCTGCAATACACAGAGAGTTGCTGAAAGACGTCCAGAGTGTTTTTGGCCAGACGATCAGCAGATAACGTTCGTGCCGCAGATCCTCAGTTCCCCGGTGCCACCTTTCCCGCCTGCCTCGCTTTTCCCGCTTTTTTACCCTTATCCTTTATAATGAATGATGTTCTTCAAATTATTTCTGATATTTGCGGTGATTCCGCTTATTGAGCTGGGCATTCTGATAAAAATCGGTACTGTAATCGGAACACTGAATACGATAATGCTTGTAATCCTTACCGCTGCTATTGGCGCGTATATGGTCAGAATGGAAGGGATCGGGGTACTTTCCCGTATTCAGCAGAGTATGCAGGATGGCCAGTTTCCGGCAGAAGAGCTGATCAACGGCGCCATGGTCCTTGTCGCGGGCGCCCTCTTGTTAACACCGGGAGTCTTTACTGATCTGATCGGTTTTTTAATGGTTATCCCTGTTTCGAGGAATGTGATAAAAAAACTGATCAAACAGTATATTGAAAAAAAGATATCATCAGGAGATATTCATATAAACCGGTTCTAACTCTTAGCCCCGCCGTATTTCAAGTCGGAGACTGGTCTCTACGCAGTATATTTTCATACCCTCAAGCAGACATGGGAGGCTGTCGCTTAGCTCCGTTTAAACTCATATCTCAGCTTTTCAGAAAAGATCTCTTTCTGATCTTTGTACTTCTTGAGAAAAGTCACCCATGTTTCCGAATCAGGATTAAAAACCGTCAAGTTTGCAGTTTCAAGCTTTATTACAGGAAAGGTAATGAGATTGGATACCAGGGCGGATTCAAACCAGTCATAATTCAGCGGGGTTAATATTAGAGTGTCCTTTTTGATTGTGACTCTTGCGAGCGTATGAACAGGCGCCACATGCATGGCCCAAATCTCACTGATTGATGATGTGTGCGGATCTCCGGCTGTAATGTCCATAAAAACTGTGTCATCTATGCTGAAATACTTTGCCTGCAGCTTTGCTTCCAGTCCCCTGCCATCAAAGGTTGTTATCCTGCCGCCGGTAAACTGCCAGGGAGGGATATCTGCCTTTGACACATCTCCACTGAAATCCCGGATGAGACGCCATGAACCATAGATCTCAGCAAATTGAATCAAGGAATCCTCCGTATAAAATGGGGTCAGTGACTGGACAAGACACCCCGACAGGAAAATCGATATAAAAAGCATAAGTACGACAAATACGGTTTTCTTCATATATTCATTCTCCAGAAAGATCTATACATTCTTCATAATAACAGTTTATCTCTTTGCAGTGAACCTGTCCAGAATAACGCGGCCGGACAGACTGAATACTTAATAACTCAAATATTCTGTGAAGCTATGTCTATGCAGACTGTTTTATTGCACAGAGTGTTTAATTGTGATATTTTAATGTGCATAATCACGGAAACTCAAGATCAAACCGGTGTTGACAGTGACGTCACGATAAACCAGTTGCTCTATGAACGTTGTTACCGCAAAAAATCTGATAAAAGATTATAACTCTCTCAGGGCGCTCAACAGTATTGATTTTAAAATAAGAGAGGGAGAGTGCTTCGGATTCCTCGGTCCCAATGGAGCGGGAAAGACGACCGCAATGAGCATAATATACTGTTTTATGCCCCCGACCTCCGGAGAGGTAAAGGTCTTTGATATGGATGTCCTGAAACATCCGTCTGAAATCAAGTCCCGGTTAGGCGTAATGCCTCAGGACAACAATCTTGACCCTGACCTGACGGTACTCGAAAACCTGATTCTGTATGCGCGATACTATAATATTATGAAAAAGGATTCCCTGCCGCGTGCCTGGAAACTTCTTGATTTTGTGGAACTGAAAGAAAAGGCAGATGTGAATATCCAGAAGCTTTCCGGCGGTATGAAACGAAGGCTGCTCCTTGCACGGGCACTGATCAACGACCCTGACCTGCTCGTGCTTGATGAACCGACAACAGGCCTCGACCCCCACAGCAGGCACTCTGTCTGGGACCAGCTGGGCCGGCTCAAGTCCAATGGGATGACACTGCTCTTAACAACGCATTATATGGAAGAAGCTGAGAAGCTATGTGACAGGGTCGCGATTATGGATTCGGGCGGCATTATAACGCTGGATACCCCGACAAACCTGATGAATATGCATGGCGGCCATCTTGAAGATGTTTATATGCAATTGACAGGAAAGAGCCTGGAGGGGTGAAAAGAGCGAGAAAGTCGAAGCGGGCGGGAAACGCGAGAAATGCAGGGGCACGGCGGTGCCGTGCCCAAAGTAGAGTACGGAGTATCTCAATATAAAAACAGAAAGGGCATTTTGATTATCAATTTTAAAAGCGCATTCAGGGTCTGGCAGAGACATTTTAGTGTTTACAAAAAGCTCTATAAATCAAGCATCGCGTTTAATTTCATCGAGCCTGTTCTGTATCTCGTTGCCCTCGGCTTCGGACTCGGCGCATTTGTCCGGGAAATAAACGGAGTTCCATATATCAACTTTATAGCGCCGGGGTTGATTGCATCGTCATCGATGTTTGCTACTGCCTCGGAATGCACATACGGCACATATGTAAGGATGACGTATCAGAAGACCTTTGACGCAATACTCGCTACCCCGGTTAATATTTATGACCTTGTTGCAGGTGAATTGATGTGGGGAGCCACAAAAAGCGTATTGTATGGCTCAATAATAGCAGTGGTTATTTCATTCTTCGGCTTGATAAGCTCACCTGCGATAGTACTGATTGTGCCTCTTCTTTTTATAAGCGGTCTGATTTTTGCCGAAATAGCGGTGATTGCGACTGCACTTGTCCCGGGGATTGACTCATTCAGTTATTTTTTCACACTGCTGTTAACGCCGAGTTTCCTGTTTTCCGGTATTTTTTTCCCGATTGAATCACTGCCCCCGTTCGTTGCAAAAATCGCCTTCTTTACGCCCCTCTATCATCTGGTCAATATATGCAGGGCATTTTCGGCCGGCACGCTGAATACTGTTACTCTGGAAATAGTATGGCTGGTTGCAGTTGCCGGGCTCCTGGCGCCCTACCCGTTCAGGCTGATGAAAAGAAGAATTATTAAGTAGTGAATGGAGCTAGAGTGCCTGCAAGGGGGAGCGATAGACTCTGTCTTCTGATTGTCATCTATTATAAAACTTGCAGATCTTCTTTCTGACCGGACAGGTGCAGATAAAAGAATTTCCATATGAAAGCATGTACTGGCAATTCAAAGGCTTCTCTGACTTTAGGAAAAGGACCTTGCCCTCTCCAAGGTCAAAATCAATATCACAGAGACATTCCGGGTCATCATTCAGGCAGGAATAGTTATATTTGCAATTCTCAGCGTCATTCAGCGTGTCTGTGTCTATTTTATACTTCATCTTGAATATCTACTTAAAATAACCTCATTACCAGCAATATATGATCAAGTCACCATTGAACAGTCATTCGTCATCAAAAAAGAGGAAGCAGCTAAAGCGCGTTCCTCTTTTTTGATCTAAAGCGGTGACTTCCTGCCCGCTGTTTTTCACTCTTCAAAAATCGTCTTACTCCAAATACTGCTCCGCCAATAAGAAAAGAGTAGAGCTTATTGGTTCCCGAACCAAAGGTGGATTATTGCCGCCATGAAAATCTCTCTCAAATATATCTCAATTATTATATGCAGGTTCCAGACTATTCAGATAATCTAAGTAACTGTCCGGTGAATTTATAAGCTGAAGTCCCATTCCCTTATACATGCCAATATTCCGGACCAGGCGCTTCACTTTCACTATCAGATTTAAAAAATTATCATTTTTTTTCATAATAAGCATCAGCGTCGCATCAACGGGAAGACAATACGCAGTTTCGACAAACATGCCGTCCTTCGAAACATTCCAGAGATTGCCTGAATAAAATAAATTGCCAAATGAATATATAACCTTTTCCCTGACTAATTTCCTTTCACACTTTCTTTTTTCAGCATGAACCATCTCAAGCCTATAATTAAAGTGTTATACCCGGATAAATCATGAAATATTGCGTCATGTCGCAAATTGTATGCTACCGTAATAAACTTTCATATTTGTTTTTATTAATTATTAAAATTAAGAGGTTATGCGATTGTGTGCGGATCTATATCAAACGGCAGGGGATTAGACAAATATTATTATATTTAAGGGGGGTTGGCAGCTAACTCATTAATTAATTTAAATTATTGTTATTGAATCAGAATAGAGTAGTGCGACATTTGTCGCATGCCTACAGAGGCTGTTTATCGTCACCCTTTCTCTTTAGACGCTTATTCAAAGCATGCCGGGTGATGCCGAGCAGCGATGCCGCAATGCCCTGATTGTCATTGGATCGCTTTAAGGCTTCAGATACCAGGTACGATTCCACTTCTTTTAATGTAGGGAATCGTCCCGCAATGTCGATCGTCGACCCGGTCTTGTTATCCTTAACCGAAAATTCTGATTTAACGTGCTCGCCCTTGTTTATAATAAATTCATGGAAGTATTTCAGTGAGAGGACACCTGATTTGTGATGCGCTACTGCGTCGAAAACCATGGCCTTTAATTCGCGGATATTACCCGGGAAATAATAATTCGAAAGAAGGTGTATCAGCTCAGGGGGAGGAGTCGGTTTATTCTTGTGAAGCGATTGTGCGGAATTTTTCAAAAAATGATCGAGAAGAACCGGGATGTCTTCGATTCTCTCGCGAAGAGGAGGAATGTGCACATGAAGAGCTGCAAGACGGTAATACAGATCTTTTCTGAAACTTCCTACTGTAATGGCTTGCTGGAGGTCTCGATGCGTGCATGCCAGGATGCGTGCATTGCTCTTTTGGGGGATGTCACTCCCAAGGGGATAATAAACACCCTCTTCAAGCAGACGCAGCAGCTTTACCTGTGATAATTCATTCAGATCCCCGATTTCATCCAGAAGCAGCGTCCCTCTATCTGCTTTTACAATAAGGCCTTCCCGCTCCTTATCAGCGCCTGTGAAAGCGCCCTTTTTATGGCCGAATAATGTGTCTGAAAACATGGCATCATCCAGGCCGGAGACACTGACAGCAATAAGTTCGCCTTTTAACCCGCTTATCTCATGTATGGCCTTTGCCATCAGTTCCTTGCCGACGCCTGTTTCTCCCCGTATAAGGATCGGCTCAGATGATCCGGATACAGCTTCCACATACTGAAAAATCGTCCGCATCTTTTTACTGTTTGTCAGAATTGATGAAAATGCGGATTCAAACTTGAGTTCTTCGGTGAAGTAATGCTGTCTTAGTAACGATATATGGTGTCGAAGACTGGAGACTTCACTGCGGAGACCCCATAATTCGAGCGCTCTTTTCATGCTCGATAGAAAGCGGCTCTTTTCAACAGGTTTTACCAGATAGTCAACCGCGCCTCTTTTCATGCATTCAACAGCTTTCTCAAGATCATTGACAGCCGTTACAATAATTACGGAGACCGATGGAAAGTCATTCCTGATCCTGTCAAGCAGCTCAATCCCCGATATATGCGGCATATTAAGATCCAGCACTATCAGTGATACTTCTCTTTCCGAAAGAAACGGCAATACTCTCCGGCTATCTTCGATTGTAAATATATTTTCAAGCCCGTTCGCACGGAGCATCACCTTAAAACTGAGCAGTATCTGTTTCTCGTCATCCACGAGAAGAACAGGCAGCCGGAAATAGTTCATATTCTTATTTCATTTCTCTTTTTGCAGGTAGTTTGACGGTGACCGTCGTTCCTTCGCCTTCTTTTGATTCAAACAGTAATTCGCCTTTATGATCTTTTATTATCGTATATGAAATGGATAAACCAAGTCCCGTTCCCCCATCGGCACTTCTTGTCGTAAAAAAAGGTTCTGTAATATTCTGAATAATAGTATCAGGCATACCAACACCCTCATCGTGCACCTTGCACACAACAGCCTCTTCTTTTTTATCAAAAAAGGATGTAATCCGGACCCCTGCCCCCCTGTCCGGCAGGGCCTGGAGGGCGTTCATAATGAGATTAATGATAACCTGCTCAATCTGCTTTGCACTGCCTTTTACAGGAGGGATATTCTTTTCGCAGTCAACATGAAAATGGTCTGTTAATTTTCTGATATGATTATCGAGAATTACCTGTGATGACCGAATCGTCTTTTCAATATCTATGTATCCATCAAGAGTGGATTTGTCAGGCCTGCCAAAATTGATCAGTCCCTGAATGATGTTCTTGATTCTGACTGAACCTTCAGTTATGCCGTCAAGGAGTGCGGGTGTCAGCTGGACCAGTTCCTGGAAAGGAACGCCCCCGAGGACCAGGGGTTTTACTTCACTGTTCTGTTCTTTCAGAACCTCTACCGCATCCCTCCATATTTCCCGAAACATCTCGGTGTTTGACATGATATAACTGTTCGGATTATTGATCTCATGAGCAACTCCCGATACAAGCGTTCCGAGAGAAGTCATTTTATTCGCATGAATCAATCGGGATTGCACCAGTTTTGACTCTTCTTCCATCCGTATTCTGGCTGTTATATCTCTCGAAACTTCTATAACGTTGATTACCTTTCTGGTCTCATCCATTATCGGAAAAGCGCGTTTATCAAACACCCGTCCATCTGAATCCCTGACCTGGGCTGATTCCTCTTTGCAGGTTTGAAAACTTTTCATAACGGGACAGTTTTCGCACGGAGCAGGCAGGTTGCAGCATATGCGATAACAGTGTTGTTCGCAATCAGGATTGCATCGGTCATTCATTTCTGAATCAAACGCCCTGTTGGACCAGAGTATTTTCATGTCGGGTGACAGCAGGACCAGTCTGTCAGGAATAGCGTCAAGAAGTGTATTAAACTCATGTGAAAGCTTTCTGAATTTTTCCTCATTCTTCACAAGAAGATCCTGTGAAAGCCTGCGCTGGGTAACATCAGTAACTGACCCGACCCATTGAACGGCCCTGCCATTATCAAAACCGATGGCCCTCCCCCGTTCATCCCAGGAGCGGTAATCCCCGTTCTTGCATCTGATTCTGTATTCAGCGTGAAAGTCCTGTCCGTTCTCAACCGCTTTTTCAACGACCTTTATTAAATTTTCCCGGTCATCAGGATGAATATTGTCCATAAGCCCTGAAACAGTACGGGGAAATTCCCCCCGGTCATAGCCGAGTTTGCCGTCAATATCTCCGTGCCACTTCAGGCTGTTATCTCTTACATCTCCCTCCCATATAAGATCAACCGTTGACGTTGCAACTGCTCGAAACCGCTTTTCGTTCTCGAACAGATTGCTTTCTGTTTTTTTATGATTGGCAATTTCAGCCTGCAGCTCTTCATTTATTTTTTCAAGCTCCGCAGTCCTCTTTTTCACTTTGACTTCGAGCTCATCTTTGGCCCTGCGCAATTTCTCCTCTGCCCTCTTTTGCGCGGTAACATCCTCGGCTAAAAACATCAGGAATTGTTTCCCTTTTTCATAATAAGGAACAAACACACTGTTTAACAATAATTCTTTACCGAACGTTGACACGACATGGACTGTTCTGCTCTGTTTCTCCATGGTTTCCAATGATTTCTTTGCCGCATCAAGCATTCCTGATTTCTGCCATGATTTTATCTCATAGAAATTTTGCGAGAGCACCTGCCCGACAGTGGCGCCAATTATGTCTGCTACCGCTTTATTTGCCACAACACACTGTCCTGACTCATCAAATGTGCAAATCCCAAAAGAAGAATTCTCTATAATACTGCGATACCTTCCCTCACTCTCCTGCAACTTGTTTTCAGCCCTGTTTCGCTCAAGCTCCGCTGAAGTACGTGAGGCGAATATTTTCAGCATCGATTCAATCACTTCCGAGTGTTTAACAGGATTCCGGTACATTACGCTCAAAAGACCAAGATGTTCGCCCTTTGAACCATGAAGTGTGGCTCCGAAATATGCCTGGACACCGAGTTTTGCCATCATGTGGGCCTCTGGAAAACGTTCCTGAACCCCTGACGGGTATGAACAAACTTCTTTTCCGATAACAGTTTCGCAGGGTGTCCCGGCCAGATTAACTTCTATATTATCAATAACCGTACCGTCCGCGATTAACGAAAGGGTCCTGGCACGGGAAGGGTTGTCCATGATGAATTCCGCAATGTATACGTAATCAGCATTGAGGGATTTTGATAAATAATGAACAACCGAGATGAAATAATCTTCTCCAACGGCAGAAGATATGCCTTTTGCTAGATCAAACATTGCTTCGCCGGCTTTTTCCATTAATGCCCGTGCAAAGGCCCCTATATCTTTGAATTTTTCATCTTCTGTCAACACATTATTGGTCTTTTCGTTATTTTTCTTCGTCATAGCGAATGAAATAAAAGGGTATTAGCAGGAATTATTTCTTATTGTAGCATATAGAATAATCTTTTAGAATCAAAATGTTAATAGTATCAGACCGCAGAATTTGCTATTGTCCATCAGAAGTGCACGATCCGTTTCCAGCCCAAAAAGATATTATTCTACTCCGATAATCACATCTGAAGGCAGTTTGCGGAGCAGTTCATCCACAGCCTTCTTGAGAGGCTCCTCGTATTTGGATTCTGCGGTAATGATGATCCTGTAATCAGTTTCCCCAAGTATCGGGTAAGAGCCGAATACGACACCATCATGTGCGGAAACAACTGAATTGAGGACCGCTGCAATCTCGGTTTCATGACTGTTAAGGAAAATACGTTTGAGATGGAATGCATTAGAGCGGAACTGCTCTTTAATAGCCGAAAATTTGTTACGAAAATATTCAGGAATGCCGGGAAAAATAAATATGTTCCTGAACGAAATCACCGGAAATCTCATATTATCCCGAAAGACAACAAGCGAACCCTCGGGGATTTCGGTCATTTTCAAGATAGCATTATTAGGCTCTTTTTTGTATCGTGAACGCAGAATATCCCTGATTTTTTCATTCCTGACAATTGATACGCCAAATCCACGTGCTATGGCTGCAATCGTTACGTCGTCATGGGTAGGACCGACACCGCCCGAAGTGAAGACATAATCATAACTTTTGGAAAATTGAACAGCCTCTTTGCCGATGGTCTCAATCTCATCGGGTATTACCGATACCCGCTTCAAATCTATGCCAAGCGCCCGTAACTCACGGGAAAGAAAGTAAGAATTTTCATCACGAACCTTGCCGGACAAAATCTCATTTCCGATAACAATTAGCCCGGCAGTCTTCGTATCACCCATACATTAACTCTAAAGTTATTCAATAGATATACCGATTATATAGTCTACAAGAACTATGTGCTTATAACAAGCTGTTCCTGGTGAACAGATTATTTCAGATATCTTTATGGAACGTTAAAAACCATATATTAATCCCTGCAATAATTCGATAGATGCACGGAATGAGTTGTTTTTATCATCGCTGTATTTTCATGAAACGTATTTGAAGGGAAGACACAGGACAAGATGTCGACTGACAAAAGCAGCAGAATGAGCCTGAAAAATAATTTCATCATCTCTTTTTTCATAGTGAGCCTCCTTGGTGTCATTCTCATCATCATTCTGCTCCACAAGTCATTTATGACACACCTGTACGCCTCTGGAATTGACAGGAAAATCATAAGCAGTATTGACGGTGAACTGGCAAAATATTGCGCGGGCGCTGCTGCTGCCGCCATTGCGGTCGTATTTGCAGTCTGGATCTATTTATTCAGAAAAATAATGAACCCTCTTCAGCAGCTCACGGACAGAATGTCTCTCATGACAGAAGGAAAGTCGGGTGCAAGTACGCACATCTACAGCAATGATAAAATCGGCAGGCTGGCCGAAGGATTTAATAGTATGGCCGCAAATCTCGAGGTTTCTTTAAAGAAACTTGAAGAGTCGAAGCATTATACCGAAAACATATTGCGGTCAGTTCCATCGATACTCACTGTAGTCAGTAACCGGTTCACTGTCCTTTCAACCAACATGGAATTTAACAGCATTCAGGACCAGTATCCAACTCTGGAGGTTAATGAATTTATACGGCAGCTGGAAACTGAAATAAAGACAACCATGGAAACAGGCAAAACCATCAGAAAAGAGATTGAGGTGGTCCCGGAGCATTCGAATGATACGCTGATATTTTCAGCAACCGTATCAAGAATGGGAAATTACGAACAGCATGATGAAGATGAGAGCCCCTCTGTTTTATTGACCGTAACGGACTCAACCTATCGCCATAAAATGAAGGAGCTTGTTTTCCAGTCCAGACAGGACTGGGAGGACACTTTCGACACGATACCCGATATGATTACGATCCATGACAGGGATTACAATATTGTACAGGCAAACAAAGCTGCGACTGACAATCTGAATTTACCGTTCCTCGCGCCGGACGGTATCAACAAGTGTTATAAATATTACCATGGTACTGAGAAACCTCCTGAGGGATGCCCGAGCTGCAAGTGCTACGACACCGCACAGCCCGCCACGTTTGAACTGTTTGAAGAAAATTTGGACAGGTATATTGAAATCAGGTCCATTCCACGGCTTAACAAAGCATCTGAAGTCATTGGCCTTATTCATATCGTAAGGGACATCACCCAGCGTAAAAAGATAGAACAGGAACATCAGGACCTTCTCAAGTCGGTCACAAGGGCAAAACTGGAATGGGAAGCAACGTTTGATACAGTCTCAGAGCTTATTATTCTTGTTGATAAGGATCTGAATATCAGAAGATGCAACCATAGTTTTGCCGATTACGTGGGACTATCAGCAAGTGAGATCATACACAGGCGTTTTTTTGACTGCTTCAACCTGAAAGACCCTCAGGAGATAGACCATAACCGGATGCTTATTCAAAATGAAAAACCATTAACAAGAGAGGAATTGCAATCGGGCGACAACCACTGGTTCTATGTCAGCCACCGGCCGATAAAAGACAAAGATGGCACATACATGTATACCGTTGTAATTGCTACGAACATTACAGACCTGAAGTCTACACAAAACAGGCTGCTTGAGTCTGAAAGGGAACTTAAAATAAAAGTGAATGATCTCGAAAAATTCTATGAGATGGCCGTAG
>Ga0209536_100012265_pt1 | contig 12484 bp, 14 predicted proteins | sample DeeMarSeWOR28_12_FD_187461 | JGI IMG/M metagenome (GOLD analysis project Ga0209536, IMG submission 187461) | Marine sediment microbial communities from White Oak River estuary, North Carolina - WOR-2-8_12 (SPAdes) (version 2) | ecosystem: Environmental > Aquatic > Marine > Intertidal zone >...
TCTTCCCGATCGACAATCGCCGCGACGGCATCGGCTTCATCATGGACGAACTCGCAGCCGAGGGCTGGCTCGGCGGTACCGTCGGCATGGAACTGCACAGTTACCGCCCGAACCCGGCGATCAGCGCCCGCTTCCGCGATGCCTTCGAGTCGCATGGCGCGAAGGTCGCCGACGGCAGCGACGTGCTGCGCGAGGTGCGCTGGCGCAAGTCGCCGCAGGAAATCGCCTACCTGGAACACGCCGCGCGCATTACCGACATCGGTGTCGAGGCTGCGCGCAAGGCGATTCGCCCCGGCGTAACCGAGCTCGACGTCTACGCCGAAATCATTCACGCGATGGCGAAGGCCGGCGGCGAGAATCCGTCGATTACGCTGCCGGTGCTGTCCGGGCCGAAGGCCAATACCGGGCACTCGCTCGCCAGCCGCAAGGTGATCATGGCCGGCGAGCAGGTCAACATCGACGTCGCCGGCGTTTACTGGCGCTATCACGCCAACGCCGCGCGCTCGTTCTTCGTCGGCGACCCGCCGCGCGAAGTGCTCGAATATCACAACAAGTCCTCGGGCGTGTTCGGCGTCATCGCCGGCATTCTGAAACCGGGGCTCAAGGTCGGCGAGCTGGTGCGGGCGGCGCGCGCCTATTACGACGAGGTCGGCATCTGGTCGGACGCAGGCTGGGTCGGCGGCTACGAGCTCGGCATCGGCTTCCCGCCGGACTGGGTCGGCAACTTCGTCTACGAAATGTCGGACACGGACTCGGAACGGGTCTTCGAGCCGGGCACCTGCGTCAACTTCGAAAGCCAGTTCTTCAGCCCGCGCATGGCCGGTATTACCTATTACATTTGCACACTGCTGTTCAAGGACGAGGTCGCCGAGCTGCCGGTGCGGGCGCCGCGCCACCTGGTCGTGATCGATTAAAGGACCGCCGCCGCGACGCGGCGCGGCATCAATCCGGGATCCGCGGCAGGGAGCCAGCGGTAATAAAAGCCGCCAGCCGGGTCAGGAAATGGCTGAGGAATATCAGGAGAGAATTCTGCGGCACCTCCCGGCAGGCCGAGTCGAAATATCGGTGCATACCCGGGCGTCCTCTTCGTCCGCCAGGTATTCGTACAGGTGTTCGATACGATCCTTCATGTCGCCAATTGAATGTAGCCGCCATACAGCAGGTAGAGCACCGCGTACCGCGCGCCCTTGCCGATCGCGGTGAGGATGAAGAACAGGGAGAAGCGCACGCGCATGCCCCCGGCGATGAAGGTCAGCGCGTCGCCGCCGATCGGCAGCCAGGCGAATAACAGGCTCCAGACGCCGTATTTCTGGAACCAGGCCTGGCTGCGATGCAGCGACTCGGGCTTGAACGGAAACCAGCGCTTCGATTCGTAGCGAGTAAGAAATCGACCCAGAATCCAGTTGACCGCGGCGCCCAGACTGTTGCCCGCGGTTGCCACCAGCCAGACCCAGAACGGCGAATATCCCGCTTCGAGCATGCCGATGAAGGCGATTTCCGAGTAAAACGGTAAAACGGTGGCGGCGCCGAAGGCGCTCAGGAACAGGATCGCATAGCCCACGATTACGGCGCTCTATCGGGTTGCGGCAGGGTTCTGCGCGACATCTTCACCGCGCTCGCGAAAGCAGCGAACAGGCGCCGGTGGTGGCCGGCGTAAGGCAGGTATTCCGGGTGCCATTGCACGCCGAGCATGAAATCGTGCCGCGGATGCTCGATGGCCTGCACGAATCCGTCGCGGTCGCGCGCGGCCAGTCGAAAAGGCTCGCCGATCTCTCTTACCGCCTGGTTGTGCAGGCTGTTGACCCTGACGGACGTGCTGCCGATGATTTCGACGATCTGCGAAGCGGGCTCGAGCACGGCCTCCTTGACCCTGAAAATGGTATTTCGGTTAGGCGTTTGCCGGCGCAGCGACCGGAGGTCCTGGTGCAGGCTACCACCGCGGACGATATTCATCAGCTGCGCGCCGCGGCAAATACCCAGTACCGGCACCTGGCAATCGAAGGCTGCCCGGAAAATCTGCATTTCCAGCTCGTCGCGCTCCGGGTCGTAATTGGCACCGGCATCGCCGGCGAGCCCGTAGTGGTGCGGATCGACGTCATCGCCGCCGCCGATTACGACTCCGGCGACGCCGCGCGGATAATGCGGCCGGCGCGGAGTCACGTAATGCGCCCTCAAACCGCAGCGCCACAGCATGAAACGGGTCGCCCACCAGCCGAAACGCAGTTTCCTGTGGGGACCGGTAACGATGACCAGTGGCTTGTTGTCTGCCCGCGTCATATCGCGCTTATCCGTAGAGCAGGCTTTCGCTCTGCATCAGCCAGCTGTTGTTGCCGAGCGGCGGGATCAGGCTGTCGAGCACCTTGCGGTAGGCAGCACAGAACTCGCGCAGGCGCACTTCGTCGTTACCGAGCTTCTCGACCTCGAGCCATAGCCGCCAGGGCGCGTCGAGATTCCAGTGCGGGTTGTCGATGTCGCAGTTCGGCAAACGATAGTGGAAAGTGGGACGCGGATTGATGCGGTCGTCGTCGACCACTGCCCTGACTCGCTTTTCATCCAGATGGGCGAATAGGGGCAGCATGTCGAGGCTGCGGTTGCGGGTCGGATTGTACTCGAGGTAATCATCGATCAGCTGCTGCAGCGAGGGCCGGTACTGCCAGTCGATCAGCTTGCGCACGTAGGCTTTGCCGAAATGATCGATGTAAGGCGTCAACCTGCGCGTCATGTCGACCTTTTCGCAGGCCGCTATCCAGTCGTACAGGCAAAAATATGCGCGCAGGTAATTGACGATCGTATCCTCCTCCAGATTCGGCAATTCCGGGTTGAGATGCACGCCGAAGGCAAATTGCAGCGAGTGCCGGGTGCCGAGCGCGCCCTCGCGACGCAATCCCTCGACCAGTTCACAGAGCAGGCGCGCATCGGCGAACGCGATCGGCGGCGAAACGATCTCCCAGGGAACCAGCAGTTCCGAGGCGCGTGCGAGCAGATCGGCGCTGAGGCTTTCAAGCTGCCCCGGGGAACGGCGCTTCCCAGCCTCCAGCGCGGCCAGTTTTTTCAGGTAGGACGAATCGAGTTCGATCGTGAAATCTCCGAAGCGGGTGCCGATGACGTCGACCTCGAATCGATTTCTCTCGTTTCTGCTGCCGCCGAAAAGGTCCTCTATCAGGGCCGCTATGACCGCGGGCTGAACGCCGGCGAATTCGATTTCGATGCCGACACGACGATCTTCGCCCTCGGCAGTCTTCAGCCGCTCCGGCAGCCAATCGTCCTGTACTTCTCGATCCACTATTCCTCCGGGTTGAAACTGTTCGAACGTGCCGAGGCACTGGGTTAAATTGGTACGCGTGCCGTCAGCGCCCGGATGAACATGCCCGACATTCGCCCGGGTGGCGAGGCGGCCCAAGGCGCGACAGCATAAACCGGCGGCGTGCGCCGGGTCCAGTCGGCGCACAGGCGAATCCTGTCCAGCGTCGCGAAAAAAAACCAGACTATCCGCAAGGACGTGACAATTCTCAGGTTCGCCGCTGATTCGGCTGCGGCAGCTGCATATTGCGGCCGCGACGCTGTTTGACGAGCCCGATAACCCGCCCCACCGGACCCTAGACAGGACAGCAAAAATGCCGCAAGCGCGGCGCTTTGCAGAATCTGCAGACGGCCCCGTTTTATGAGTGAGAGCGGTTTACCGCAACCCGGCAAGCCGCTAATATGTCGGTTCGCGCCAGAGCGGAGAGCAACAATACGATGACCCGGGAATCGGGTACGCAGGCGGGGCGCAGCACATACGTGGTTACAAGAAGAGTCAGTCAGTGAGAAATTTCAACGCCATCGGGCTTGTCAGCATTGCCCGCATCGAGCCATCGCGCACGGGTTTCGCCGTCGGGCGAGCCGTGGCCCGTGCGATTCCAGCGACCGGCGCCGGCAACGCCGTAGCGGCGCTCGGGTAAGCGCATGTTGCTCGGCCAGCTCAAATCGAAAAACCAGCGCATGCTGCTGCTGTTGATCCTGCTCGCCATCGCCTGGCTGCTCTGGTCCGGACTGTACAAACCGCTGCTGCTTGGCCTCGGGCTGTTCTCCTGCATCCTGACCTTCCTGATCGTGCGGCGCATGGCCTACTTCAAGGAAAGCATGTACGCGCTGCGCTTCAGCGCCCGCCTGCTGGTTTACTGGGCCTGGCTCGGCCGCGAGATATTCCGCTCCAGCATCCAGGTGGCGCGCGTTGTCCTCGACCCGGCGTTACCCATCAGTCCACGAATCATCGAAATCAAGTCAAGCTCGAATCATCCGTTCGACCAGGTGACACTCGCCAATTCGATTACCCTGACTCCCGGTACGCTGGCGCTCGATTTGCACAAGGGCGTTATCAAGGTGCACTCGCTAACCGTAGACGGAGCCCGGGACCTGGCGGGCGGAGAGATGGACCGCCGCGTCAACGGGCTGAAGGACGGTTAAGCCATGTACTACGTCGTCGGTTTCGCACTGATTGTTACCATGGTGCTGGCGCTGATCCGGGCCCTGCTGGGACCGAGCGTCTACGACCGCGTGCTGGCAGTGAACATGATCGGCACCAAGACCGTGCTGCTGCTGTCGGTCACCTCATTCATTCTCGGCCGGCCGGACTTTCTCGACCTGGCGCTCGCCTATGCGCTGATTAATTTCATCGGCGTACTGGCCGTGCTCGAATTCTTTCGCGACCGGGCCAGCGATCGCCGCAGCCAGGACGAGGAGCGATCGTGAACGCCGGAACCCTGCTGGATATAGCGAGCTGGTTGCTGATGTCGGCCGGCGGCGTTTTTATCCTGGTCGGCGGCATCGGCGCGTTGCGCCTGCCCGACCTGTACACCCGAATGCACGCCGCCGGCGTCACCGACAGCATCGCGCCGGCGCTGATCCTCGGCGGCCTGATGCTGCAGTCCGGCCTGACGCTTGCCACCGTCAAGCTCGTTGCGATATTGCTGTTCCTGCTGCTGACCGGCCCGACGGCGTCGAACGCGCTCGCGAGCGCATCGCTGCTCGCCGGCAACCGCACCGAGTTGGCGAAACCCTATAGCGAGGAGGACGATCGATGACGATCGTCTTCAGCCTGTTCCTGTTGACCCTGCTGGTCGTAACCGCGGTTGCGATCGTGCGCACCAGCGACCTGTTTGCCGCGGTCATGCTGAGCGGCATCTTCAGCCTGATGCTGGCCGCCACCTTCTTTCTGTTCGACGCCCCCGACGTAGCGCTTACCGAGGCCGCCGTCGGCGCCGGCATATCGACCGTGCTGTTACTCGGCGCGCTTTCCCTGACGGCCGCAAGCGAGCACGCGTCATCGCGCAACAGGGTTCTCGCGCTTTTTGTCGTGATCACGACAACCCTGACCGTCATTTACGCGACCTTCGACAAGCCCGCGTTCGGCGATCCGGCCGCGCCGATCCACCAGCACGTTGCGCCGTGGTACTTCGATACGACGCGCGAGGCCATCGATATCCCGAACGTCGTCACCGCGGTGCTGGCGAGTTTCCGGGGCTACGATACGCTGGGCGAGGTATTCGTCGTTTTCACCGCCGGCATCGGCGTGCTGTTCCTGCTCGGCAGTCCCGGCAACAAACCGCGAAAGTCGTCGGCCGATGCCAGGGGGTTGCGCCATTACCTGATACCACGAATGGTCGGCCGCATGCTGATCCCGTTCATCCTGCTGTTCGCCCTGTACGTTCAGTTTCACGGCGACTTCAGCCCCGGCGGCGGTTTCCAGGCCGGCGCCATCTTCGCCGCGGCGATGATCCTGTACTCGCTGCTGGAAGGCGAAAAGCGCGCGCTGGCCGCCGTGCCGAGTGCGTGGCTGCACGCCATGATTGCCGCGGGCGCGCTGATCTATGGCGGTGTCGGCGTCGTCACCATGTTGCTCGGCGGCAATTTCCTCGATTATTCGGTGTTGTCGCAGGACCCGATCGCGGGACAGCATCTCGGCATCATCCTGATCGAAGCCGGTGTCGGCATAACGGTCGCCGGCGTACTGCTCAGCGTCTATCATGCCTTCGCAGCGCGGGACAGCTCATGATGACAATACTCGAACATTATCACTACCTGGTGTTCGCCGTGATATTGATGACCGGTTTTTACGCCGTCATGGCCAAGCTGAACCTGGTCAAGAAACTGATCGGGCTGTCGCTGTTCCAGGCCGCCGTTTTCCTGCTGTATATCTCGATGGGCAAGGTCGAGGGCGGCACCGCTCCGATTTTTTCCGACCTGATCGACGTCGAGCTTTACTCGAACCCGCTGCCCCAGGTATTGATCCTGACCGCGATCGTGGTCGGCATCTCCACGACCGCGCTGGGGCTCGGCATCATCGTGCGAATCAAGGAGGCATACGGCAGTATCGAGGAGCACGAAATCCAGGAGCTCGACCGGAAGTGAGCGCATGGCAGGCACATTTGCCGGTGCTGCAGGTCATCGTACCGATGCTCACCGCGCCGCTGATAATACTGCTCAGGGACCGGCGCCTTTGCTGGGCGGCGACCACGCTGGCGAGCCTGTGCTCGCTCGCCATCGCCGTAGCGCTTTGCATCGAGGTCGTCTCCAGCCACAGGGTCGGTTACGAAATGGGATCCTGGCCGGCGCCCTGGGGCATAGAGCTCGGCGTAGACGCGTTCAGCGCGCTGCTGCTGCTGGTCGTCAACGGCGCCTCGGCGCTGGTGCTCACCGGCGCCTTCAGCAGCCTCGACCGGGATATCGACAACGAGCGCCAGCCGCTGTTTTACGCGGCCTGGCTGCTGGCGCTGGCCGGGCTCAACGGCATCCTGGTAACGGCGGACGCCTTCAACATCTTCGTGTTCATGGAAATATCGGCGCTGGCGAGCTACATCATCGTCTCCGCCGGCCCGGACCGCCGCGTCCTGCCCGCGGTCTTCAAGTACCTGATCATGGGCACCGTGGGCGCGACCTTTTACCTGATCGGCGTCGGCCTGATCTACCTGATGACGGGCACGCTCAACCTCGCCGATATCGAGTTGCGGATCTACGAAGTCGCAGATCAACGGCCGATCATGGTCGCCGCGGGATTCATTACCATCGGCCTGGCGCTGAAGGCCGCCGTGTTTCCGCTGCACCAATGGCTGCCAAACGCTTACACCTTCGCACCGAACGCCGTCACCGTTTTCCTCGCCGCCTGCGCCACCAAGGTCTCGCTGTACATTCTGCTGCGCTTCAACTTTTACGTGTTCCAGCCGAATCTCGCCGACCACGACATCCAGTTTGCCTATTTCCTGCTGCCGCTGTCGCTGCTGGGGATACTGGTCGCGTCCACCGTGGCGATGTTCGAGCCCAGCCTGAAGCGTCTACTGGCATGGTCATCGGTGGCGCAGATCGGCTACATCACGCTCGGCGCGAGCCTGATCAGCATCGCCGGCGTCACCGCAAGCCTGCTGCACATGTTCAACCACGCGCTTGCCAAGGCGGCGCTGTTCCTGGCGGTGGCCTGTCTCGGCATGAGCCTGCGTCGCCTGCGTCTGGAAGATATTGGCGGCGTCGCGAAACAGATGCCCTGGACCATGGCGGCGTTCGTGCTCGCCGGTCTTAGCCTTATCGGCGTGCCCGGTACGGCCGGCTTCGTCAGCAAGTGGTACCTGATCACGGCCGTGCTCGAGTCGGGCGCCTGGGGCGCCGCGCTGGTCGCCGTCATCGTCGTCAGTTCGCTGATGGCCGTGGTCTATATATGGCGGGTCGTCGAAGCGGCCTATTTCGGTAATTCCGAGGGCGAGGCGGCTATCGGCGAGGCCCCGCTGCCGCTGCTGTTTGCAACCTGGGTAGCGGTCGCGCTTAACTTCTACTTCGGTCTCGAAGCCAGCCTGCCGACCGGCCTCGCCGAGACCGCGGCCCTGATCCTGATGGGGCATCTGCCTTGAGCATGGAAAGCACCATTCTTGCATGCCTGCTGATACCGCTGGCGGGCGCCTGCGCCATCATGCTGGCGGCGCGCGTCAGCGACAACCTGCGCGAGACCGCGACCCTGGTGACCGCGGTCGCGCTGGCGTGGACCGTCTGGAGCCTGGTTCCCGACATCGTCGATGGCGAGCGCCCGGGACTGCTGCTGTTCCAGGTGGTACCCGGCATCGAGGTCGCTTTCGCCATCGAGCCGCTGGGCATGCTGTTCGCGGCACTCGCCTCGAGCCTGTGGATCGTCAATTCGATCTACTCGATCGGCTACATGCGCGGCAACAAGGAAAAGAAACAAACGCGCTTTTACGTGTTCTTCGCGCTGTCGCTGGCGGCGGCCATCGGCATCGCCTTCGCCGGCAACCTGTTTACGCTGTTTCTGTTCTACGAGGCGTTGACGCTGCTGACCTATCCGCTGGTCTCGCACAAGGGCGACGCCAACACGCTGCGCTCCGCGCGGGTTTACCTCGGCGTGCTGCTGAGCACGTCGATCGGTTTGCTGCTGCCAGCCATCATCCTGACCTACATGGTCGCCGGCAGCGGCGATTTCACCCCGGGCGGAATCCTCGAGGGTCGGCTCGAAGGCCCCGCGCTCGGACTGCTGCTGGCACTGTTCGTGTTCGGCATCGGCAAGGCGGCGGTCATGCCGGTGCATCGCTGGTTGCCGGCGGCAATGGTCGCGCCGACACCGGTCAGCGCGCTGCTGCACGCGGTTGCGGTCGTCAAGGCCGGCGTATTCAGCATTACCAAAATTATCGTCTACGTCTTCGGCGTCGAGCACCTGTTCGCCCAGCCGAGCAGCGGCTGGCTGCTGTATGCCGCCGCCTTCACCATTATCGTCGCCAGCCTGGTGGCGCTGCGCCAGCAAAACCTGAAACGCCTGCTCGCCTACTCCACCGTGGCGCAGCTGTCATACGTCATCATGGCGGCCGCGGTGCTAAAGCCGCTGGCGGAGATCGGCGCCTCGGTTCACATCGTCGCGCATGCCTTCGGCAAGATTACGCTGTTCTTCGCCGCCGGCGCGATCTACACCGCGTCGAAGAAAACCGAGGTGCCGCAGCTCGCCGGTATCGGCCGGCGCATGCCCTGGACCATGGCGGCGTTCACCATCGGCGCGCTCAGCATGATCGGCGTGCCGCCAACCGGCGGTTTCGTTTCCAAGTGGTACATCCTCGCCGGCGCTTTCCAGGCGGATAATTACGTGGCAATTTTTACCATCATCGCCAGTACCGCGTTGAACGCGGCCTACTTCCTGCCCATCATATTTCTCGCCTGGTTCGGGCGCGAGGCGGCCGATGCCGGACCCGATCACGGCGAGGCGCCGCTCGCATCGGTCATCGCGCTGACCATTACCGCGGCATTGACGATCCTGTTTTTCCTGTTCAACGCGCCGGTGATCGAGCTCGAGTCACAGATTTTTGGAGGGCCCGCATGAGCGAAAGACCCGAAGACGACGCCTGGCTGGCGCGGCCTTCATCGATACGCCTGCTGTGGCGGGCTTTCTGGGCCGTGCTGGCGCTCACCGTCATCGCGCAAGTGGTAATCAAGGTAAAGGGTTATTTCGTTGTCGACGGCTGGTTTGCCTTCGGCGCCGTGTTCGGTTTCCTGTCCTGCCTGCTGATGGTGCTCGTCGCCAAGTGGCTCGGATACATGCTGAAACGCGATCAGGAATACTACCAGGAGCAGGACGATGCTTAGCCTGCTGCCGCCCGCGTTCATCCTGCTGATCGGGGCAATACTGATCGGCCCGCTGAAAGGCCACTGGCGCAGCGCGGTATTGCTGGCGGCGCCACTGCTGACGCTATGGGCGGTATGGCAGGTGCCCGATGGCGTATCCCTCACTCTGCCCTTCCTCGGCTACTCGATCGAGCCACTGGAAGGCAGCGCGCTGCGGCGCCTGTTCGCAACCATCTTTGCGCTGATGGCTTTCGTCGGCGGCCTGTACGCCTTCCGCCATGCGCGCTGGTACGAACTCGCCTCCGGCTATGCCTACGCCAGCGGCGCCATCGGCGTCTGCTTTGCCGGCGACCTGATCACGCTGTTCCTGTTCTGGGAACTGATGGCGCTGTTCTCGACGGTTATCGTCTGGTGCGGCGGCACCCCGGCGGCGCGCGCGGCCGGGATACGCTACGCCATCATGCACCTGCTCGGCGGCGTTATTCTCAAGGTCGGTATCGAGGGCGTTTACATCCACACCGGTTCACTCGAAATCCGGCCGATGCTGGCCGATAATTTCGACCACTGGATGATCCTGATCGGAATTCTGATCAACGCGGCCGCGCCGCCGCTGTCGGCCTGGCTCGCCGACGCCTATCCCGAGTCCAGCCCGACCGGCTCCGTGTTCCTGTCGGCGTTCACCACCAAGACCGCCGTGCTCGCGCTGATCCTGCTGTTTCCCGGAGAGCCGATACTGATCTGGGTTGGCGTCTACATGATCATGTACGGCATCATCTACGCGCTGCTGGAAAACGACGCACGCCGCATACTGGCCTATTCCATCGTCAACCAGGTCGGCTTCATGGTCTGCGCCGTCGGCATCGGCACGGAGCTGGCGCTGAACGGCGCCGCCGCGCACGCCTTCGCTCACATCATCTACAAGGCCCTGCTGTTCATGAGCGCCGGCGTGGTGGTGTACCGCACCGGCAAAAGCAAATGCACGGACCTGGGCGGCCTGTTCCGCACCATGCCGCTGACCACCATCTGCGGCATCATCGGCGCGCTGTCGATATCGAGCTTCCCGCTGACCTCCGGCTTCACCACCAAGTCGATGATTTCGCAGGCAGCCGCGGACGGCGGCATGGCGACGGTTTACTTTTTGCTGGCGGCAGCCTCTGCCGGCGTTTTTCTGCACGCCGGCATCAAGTTTCCGTGGTTCGTATTCTTCCAGAAGGACTCCGGGCTGCGCCCCAAGGATGCTCCCTGGAACATGGGCGCGGCGATGGTGATCTTCTCGGCGCTGTGCCTGCTGATCGGCATTTTCCCGGAAACCTTTTACCAGTTTTTGCCCTACCAGACCGATTACGTCGCCTACAAGGCCGGCAAGGTCCTGTTCTACCTGCAGCTGCTGCTGTTTTCCGGGCTCGCCTTCTTCCTGCTGCTGCCGCTGATGAAACGCACCCTGACCATCAGCCTGGATGTCGACTGGCTTTGGCGCGTGGCCGCGTTTCGCGTCGGCTCCGCAATCTACAACGCCAGCAGCATGGCGGGCCGGGACATCGAGCAGGGGCTGCGCGACCTGGTGGCGCGGCTCAGGGAGTTCAGCCGCCGCCACCTCGGTGTCGGCAAGGACGAGGCGTCGCGCGGACTGCTTGCCCGCAGCTGGCTGATCGGCACCACGAGCCTGTGGATCGCGGTACTGCTGACCGCTTACATGGTGGCCTATTTCGTTTAAGCCTGGGCGCCGTGGCGACCCGGCGCAGGCGACAGCAATACCGCGAGCTTGAAGAAACGGTTAAAATTACGCTCCGAATCGCTGCACAGACCGGGCCACCGCCGCGAAGCAGGGCGATTTCGAGGGGTTGATAAATGAGCGAAAACGAATTTCAGGAATACGACGAAAACCTCATGGCGCTGCTGGAAGGCGTCTGGGGAGAGGGCTTCATGTCTCCGGGCGGCGTCGACGAAGTCGATCGATACCTGGAGGGCATCGGCCTCGACGGGCAAACCGTGCTCGATATCGGCTGCGGCCTCGGCGGAGTCGATATACACCTGGTCAGACAGCACGGCGCGGCAAAGGTCACCGGAATCGATATCGAGCCGGCGCTGATCGAACGCTGCCGCATGCTGGCGGATAAATACGGCATCGGCGAGCGCACCGACTTCGTTTGCGTCGAGCCCGGCCCGCTGCCGTTCGACGACTTGAGCTTCGGCATCGTCACCAGCAAGGATTCGATCATTCACATCGCCGACAAGCACGAACTTGCTCGCGACGTTTTCCGTGTGCTCGAGCCCGGCGGCTGGTTCGTCGCCAGCGACTGGCTGGCCGGCTACGAGGGCGAACCTTCGGAGGAAATGCGGCAATACCTGGTCGCCGAGGGTCTCGATTTCGGCCTGGCCTCGGCGGCTACCTACGTCGATGCGCTGCAAAGCGCGGGATTCACCGATGTCGCCACGGTCGACCGCAACGAATGGTACCGCGATCAGGCGCGCGTCGAGCGCGACGCGATGGGCGGCGCGCTGTACGACGGTCTCGCTTCGCAGGTTGGCCGCGAGTTTCTCGAACACGAAATCGAAGTCTGGGACAAGATGATCGTTGCCCTCGACCAGGGGCAGTTGCGACCGACCCATTTACGGGGCCGAAAGCCCGGCCACCGCAGCTAACCGAACGGAAACAAGGTATGTCTGAAGAGAAATCCAGCTACGAGCAAGCACGTCAACTGATCGATGCCGCCAACAGCGCCGACCCGAACCAGGTCAGCGCCGATGGCAAACAATGGCCTAAGGAACTGCTGTATTCGGAACGCATGTCCGACATGCTCGAGCGTTTCAATCCGCAAGCCGACGACGCGATGAAGCTGGCGATCCGCGCGCAGCACATCGAGCGCTGGAAGTCGCCGCGCAACGCCTACCCGATGGA
>Ga0209536_100012266_pt1 | contig 12484 bp, 8 predicted proteins | sample DeeMarSeWOR28_12_FD_187461 | JGI IMG/M metagenome (GOLD analysis project Ga0209536, IMG submission 187461) | Marine sediment microbial communities from White Oak River estuary, North Carolina - WOR-2-8_12 (SPAdes) (version 2) | ecosystem: Environmental > Aquatic > Marine > Intertidal zone >...
GGGCCGCCCGTGCTCTACGTGCCCAACGACCTGCCTCCGCTCGAGCAGGCCCGCACCGTGCTGCGCTCGCTGGGGCTGCACGTGCGCGCGGCGCGTTGCATGGCCTGCGGTGGCGAGGTCGTCGAGGTGCCGAAGGAGGCCGTCAAGGACGAGGCCCCGCCGCGCAGCTACGTGGCCGTCGACCGCTTCTTCCGCTGCACGCGCTGCGGGCGTCTGCTCTGGCACGGCACGCACTGGGAGCGCATCGCGGGGAAGCTGGCCAGCCTCGACGTGGAGTAGGTGGTGGGCGACCGAGGCTCGCTCAGCCCGCGAAGACCCTCGTGCGCCGCGGCTCGCCTCGCCCGCTCGTCACCGCAGCGACGATCGCCTGCGCGATCTTCGCGCCTCCCACCGAGGAGGGCTCGATGGGGTTGGCGTAGTCGACGGGCTCCCGGCACAGCAGGCGCAGGTCGATCACCGGCAGACCCCGCTCGAAGAACGGAATCACGTCTTCCTCGGCGCCACAGGTGAACGCGAGACCAAGAAAGACCCGCCGGACATTCGCCTGCGAACCGCCCACTTCGGGCACGGGCACCGCGGTGATGCCAAACTTCTCCCGCGCTTCCCGCGCCGCATCGCTGTAGGGTTCGGTCTCCTTGACCACCAGCTGCACACGGTTCCCGCCCACCGCATCGATCTCAGAAGACGGTCACCCGCCTGGGGCAGGGCGGCAGCGCCTCCTCCGCCGCCACGAAGTCGGCGGGGACGCTGTCGAGACACTCCGCGGGGTCGCAGCAGGTGTGGCACACCCGCTTGAACCCGCGGAAGCCCGAGAGCGCCACGTCGGGCGCGAGGAAGCCGTCCTTGGGCAGCTCTTCCCGCAGCAGGTCGGTGCTCAGGTACTTCTTGTTGTCGTCGGGGAACACGGTGACGACGACGGCATCGTCCCCCAGCTGGTTCTGCACCTCGAGGGCGCCCAGGAAGTTGGCGCCCGACGAGATCCCCACCCCCAGCCCCAGCTCCGACGCCAGCTTCTGGGCCATGAGGATCGCGTCGCCGTCGTCCACGCTGATGACCCGGTCCAGCTTCGAGAGATCCACGATCGCCGGGATGAACTCGTCCGAGATGCCCTGGATCCGGTGCCTCCCCACCTTGCACCCGGTCGAAAGGGTGGGCGAGTTGGATGGCTCGAGCGGGTGCACCTTGAGATGCGGCTGGTGGCTGCGCAGGAAGAGCCCCGCTCCCATGATGGTGCCGCCGGTGCCGACGCCGGCCACGAAGGCGTCGGGCTTCATGCTGCGGAACCTGAACTGCCACCAGATCTCCGGCCCCGTGGTCTGCGCGTGGGCCCCGCTGTTGTCCGGGTTGGAGAACTGGCGCGGCAGGAACGCGCGCTCGACCGATGCCGCCAGCTCCTCGGAGCGCGCGATGCTCCCCAGGAACCCGCCCTCCTCCTTGCTCACGAGCCGGATCTCGGCGCCCATGCTGCGGATCAGGTTGACCCGCTCGCTGCTCAGCCAGTCGGGCATGAAGATCGTCACCGGGTGTCCCATGGCCCGTCCGATGGCCGACACGGAGATGCCGGTGTTCCCGCTCGTGGCCTCCACGATGAGATCGCCAGGGCGCAGGGCGCCGGTCGCATAGGCCTGTTGCAGGATGAACAGGGCCATGCGGTCCTTGATGCTCCCCGTCATGTTCAAATGCTCGGCCTTGGCGTACAGCACGCGCTTGCGGCCGCGGAAGGCGTACTCGATCGCGAGCAGGGGCGTGTTGCCCACCAGGCACTTCAGCGCGCGAATGCGGTGCTCCGTCTCCTGTCGAACCACGCTCGTCCCCTTTCCCCCGGTGCCACGGACCTTGGGGAGAGTCTACAGGGGGCGGCGTGGCGCGGCAATCGCCGACCTGGGAGCGCCCTGGAGACCGGACGTACGGGGGCTTATCCTTCTTGGGCTCGACCGACGTCGAGCTCTGACACCCCGGAATGACAGGGAGGGCATATGGTTCGCAGTGCAGTGATCCTGGCGGCGTTTGGCGCGCTCGTGGCGGCGCCCCTGCAGGCCCAGGACATGACCGTCGAGGAGATCCTCAACAACTACTACGAGGCCTCGGGCGGGTTGGACAACCTGAAGTCGGTTCAGTCGATGACCGTCAGCGGCAAGCTGACGGGCGGGCAGGGCTTCGAGGCGCCGTTCACGCGGTACGCCAAGCGGCCCAACATGCTCCGCATGGAGTTCACCTTCCAGGGCATCACCGGGGTGCAGGCGTTCGACGGTGAGACCGCCTGGATGCTCATGCCGTTCATGGGCCAGACCGCACCGGAGGTCATGGCCCCGGACATGGCCACGCAGGTCAAGGAAGATGCCGACATCGACGGCCCCCTGGTGGACTACCAGGAGAAGGGGCACCAGATCGAGCTCGTCGGCAAGGACGAGGCTGAGGGCGCCGAGACGTACAAGCTCAAGCTCACGCTGAAGAACGGCGACGTCACGTACTACCATATGGATGCCGAGTACTTCCTCGTGATCATGACCGAGGGGAAGCGCACCATCCAGGGCAACGAGCTGCAGTTCACCACCGTGCTCTCCGACTACAAAGAGGTCGGCGGACTCATGATCCCCCACTCGGTCGAGGTGAGAGGGGAAGGCCCGATGGGCCAGACCATCCTGATCGAGGTCGTCGAGCTCAACACCGATATCGACGACGAGCTGTTCAAGATGCCCGCGGGGGAGACACCCCCGCAGAACTAGGACGGGTAGGGATGATGCGGAACGGCATGAGAGTGATACGCAACGTGGCGGCGGTGCTTGGCACCGCCGCCTTTCTCCTACCCCAGGGAGCCGCGGCGCAGGTCACGCTCGATCCGGCGGCGTTCGGCGGCCTGGAGGCGCGGCCCATCGGCCCGGCGGTGATGAGCGGACGCATCTCCGCGATCGACGCGTGGCCGGAGAGTCCGGTCACGATCTGGGTCGGCACGGCCAGCGGCGGCGTGTGGAAGTCGCGTGACGGCGGCGTCACGTTCCAGTCCGTGTTCGACGACCACACACAATCCATCGGGGCCGTCACGATCGATCCCACGGACCAGAACACGGTGTGGGTCGGCACGGGCGAGACCTGGGCGCGCAACAGCGTCTCGGTCGGAACCGGCGTCTACCGCACCACGGACGGCGGTGACAACTGGGAGTTCATGGGCCTGGGCGACTCTGAGCGGATCGCCAGGATCCAGGTAAACCCCGCGGACGGCAATGTCGTCTACGTGTGCGCGACCGGTCACCTGTGGGACGGCAACGAGGAGCGGGGCGTCTACAAGACGACCGACGGCGGTGAGACCTGGGAGCGGATCCTCTACGTCGACGAGGGCACCGGCTGTGCGGACCTCGCGATGGACCCCCAGGATCCCGACATCCTGTATGCCGCGATGTGGGAGTTCCGGCGCGCACCCGACTTCTTCAATTCCGGCGGCCCCGGAAGCGGGCTGCACAAGAGCAGCGACGGGGGTGCGACCTGGAAGGAGCTCACGAGCGGCCTGCCGGCCGGAACGAAGGGGCGCATCGCCGTCGCCATCGCCCCGTCGCGGCCCAACGTGCTCTACGCGACCGTGGAGGCGGAAAAGACCGCCATGTACCGCTCGGACGACACGGGTGAGCACTGGCGCGAGGTCAACGCCTCGAACAGCGTGCGGCAGCGGCCGTTCTACTTCTCGCTGGTCGTGGTCGACCCCACGGACTTCAACCGGGTCTACAAGCCGGGGCTGTCGCTGGCGGTGTCGGACGACGGGGGGAACGCCTTCAGCTCGTTCCTGGGCGGCGGCGGCGGCAGCTACCACGGCGATCTCCACGCCCTGTGGATCAACCCCAGCGATCCCCATCACCTGATCCTGGGCACCGACGGCGGGGTGTACATCTCGCACGACCGCGGCAACCGCTGGCGTCACGTGAAGTCGCTGCCGGTGTCGCAGTTCTACGAGGTGGCGTACGACATGGAGATTCCGTACAACGTGTACGGCGGTCTCCAGGACAACGGCTCGTGGACGGGGCCGTCCCGCAGCGTGGCCGGGATCCAGAACAAGGACTGGCGCAACATCGGCTTCGGCGACGGGTTCCACGCGGTGCCGGACCCCAACGACGAGGACATCGTTTACGTGGAGTACCAGGGCGGGATGTTCATGCGCTTCCGCAAGTCCACGGGGGAGATCAAGGACATTCGGCCGTACCCGCCGGCCGGCGATCCGAAGCTTCGCTTCAACTGGAACGCGCCGATGCACGTGGGGCCGAGCGGGGCCCTCTACGTGGGCAGCCAGCACCTGCATCGTTCGACCGACCAGGGGGACTCCTGGGAGCGACTGTCGCCCGACCTGACGACGAACGATCCGGCGCGGCAGCGGCAGGCCCAGACGGGTGGCCTGACCATCGACAACACCACGGCCGAGAACAACACGACGGTCTACACCATCTCCGAGTCGCCGCACGACGCTCAGGTGATCTGGGTCGGGACCGACGACGGCAACGTCCAGGTCACGCGCGACGGCGGCCAGTCGTGGGCGAACGTGCTGGGCAACATGCCCGGCGCCCCCTCGGGGAGCTGGGTGTCGCACGTGGAGGCCGGCCTGCACGCCCCGGGAACCGCGTTCGTCACCTTCGACGGACACCGCAGCGGCGACATGCGGACGCATGTGTACCGCACCGCCGACTACGGGCAGACGTGGGAATCCCTGGTCACCGAAGACATCGAGGGGTACGCCTTCGTGATCCGGGAGGATCTCTCGAATCCCGACCTGCTGTTCCTGGGGACGGAGTTCGGGCTGTACGTCAGTCTGGACGCCGGAGCCAGCTGGGCCCGGTTCGAGAGCGGGCTCCCCAAGATGGTCTCGGTGCACGACCTGCGGGTGCACCCGCGGGAGCACGACTTGATCATCGCGACGCACGGCAGGGGGATCTACATCCTCGATGACATCACCCCGCTGCGCCACCTCACGCAGGCCATGTTGGACAGCGCGGTGGTGATGCTGCCCACCCGGCCCGCCGAGCTCCGCATCCTGGCGTCGGTGCAGGACTTCCCCGGTGACGAGGAGTTCGTGGGTCGGAACCCCCCCGATGCCGCGAACATCGTCTACTACCTCAAGCGGCGGCACATGTTCGGCGACCTGATGGTCGAGGTGTACGACCAGGAGGGCAACCTCGTGAACACGGCGCCGGGCGGAAAGCGGCGCGGCCTCAATCGCGTGCCGTTCCCGACGCGGATGAAGCCGCCCAAGGTCCCGCCGGCGGGATCGCTCGTGCAATCGCCAGGGGCGTTTACGGGGCCGCGGCTCCCGGAAGGGACCTACACCGTGCGGCTGATCAAGGGGAACGACACCTACGAGAGCTCGGTCACCCTGGTGCCCGATCCGCGGTCCACGGCGACCCCGGAGGACCGACTGACGCAGTACCAGACCGCGCTCCGGCTCTACCGCATGGTGGGTCGGCTGGGCTACGTGGTGGATGCCCTGGTCGACCTGCGGGATCAGGCGCGCGCGCGCGCCGAGGCCTTCGGGCGTGGGCGCACGACGGATCGGTTGAACCAGTACGCCGACCGCCTGGAGGCATTCCGGGCGGAGATCGTGTCCACCTCGGACGCCGGCATGTGGTCGGGAGAGGAGTTCCTGCGCGAGAGGCTGGTGGATCTGTACGGCGCGGTGAACGCGTACGAGGGCCGTCCGACCGACTCGCAGCTTGAGCGCGTCGACGTGCTGGAGGCTCAGCTCGTGCAGGCGGAGCAACGCTTCGCCCAGTTGATCGAGCGAGATTTCGAGAATCTGAACCGGCAGCTCGAGCGCAGCCAGCAGGAGCCGCTCACCCTTCTCACGAAGGAGGCGTGGGAGAGCCAGTAGGGCCGGTCGGCGGTCGGCGACTCCGCCACTGGGTGAGCCCCGCAGTCGCAGGTCCGGCTGCGGGGCTCGTTTCGTCGGGCCGCTCGGCGCATATTCTCCGGTGGGCCACGCGAGGGGACGACGAGGATGGCACAGACGACTGATGTCCTGATCATCGGCGCGGGGATCATGGGGTGCGCGACGGCCTACCACCTGGCGCAACGGGGCGTGGGGGTGAAGGTGGTGGAGAAGGCTACCGTGGGTGCGGGCGGAACGGGCCGCTCCTCCGCCATCATCCGGCAGCACTACTCCAACGAACTCACCGCCCGGATGGCGCTGTATTCCCTGCGGGTCTTTCAGGAGTGGGACGACCGCGTGGGGGGCGACGTCGGATTCCAGCAGACGGGATGGGTCGCCCTGGCCGACGCACGCAATCGGGCGGGGCTCGAAGCCAATGTGAAGCTGCAACAGGGCTTCGGAATTCGGACGTCGCTCATCAGCGCCGACGAGCTGCGCGAGCTGGTGCCGGGACTCGAGGCCGACGACGTCGGCGCCGTAGCCTACGAGCCCGAGAGCGGGTACGCCGATCCCCACCTCACCGTGAACGCCTACGCCGAGGCGGCGCGGCGGCACGGGGCGACGATCGTCGTGGACTGCGAAGTGACCGGCATCCGCATGGCTGCCGGCAAGGTGGTGGGCGTCGAGACGACGAAGGGGCCCATCGACGCTCCCGTGGTGGTGAACTGTGCGGGCCCCTGGGGGGCGCGGGTCGCGGCGCTGGCGGGCGTGGAGGTCCCGATCGACTCCTGCCGCGTGCAGGTGGCGGTGTTCCGCCGTCCGCCGAACTTCGTCACGCATCCCGTGGTGATGGATCTGATCAACGGGGTGTACCTGCGGGCCGAGACCGGCAACCTCACGCTGCTCGGCTCCATCGACCCGGGCGAGGCCAATGCCGTCGTCGATCCGGACGACTACGCCGAGCACTCCGACGCCGCGTTCGAGGCGGAGATGGGCGAGCAGTTCGTTCGTCGCTACCCACCGATGGAGCTGAGCGAGAGCATGGGGGGCTACGCGTCGCTCTACGCGGTGACCCCCGACTGGCATCCCATTATCGATGAGTTGCCCGCGGGGAGCGGCTGTTACGTCTGCTCGGGGTTCAGCGGGCACGGCTACAAGCTGGGGCCCGCGGTCGGTCTCATGACCGCCGATCTCATCACCAAGGTGAGCGGCCCCGAGTTTCCCGCGCACCTGTTCCGCTTCAGCCGCTACGAGGAGAACGCTCCCGTCCGCGGTCAGTACGAGTACAGCATCGCAGGATGAGCGAGGGCGCTGATCCCCACGTCGTCGTGGTCGGAGGAGGGGTCATCGGCGTTTCGTGCGCCTACTTCCTCGCGCGACGCGGTGCGCGGGTCACGCTGCTGGAGCGCAGCGAGATCGGGAGCGGGGCGTCGTTCGGCAACGCCGGGTGTATCGCTCCCGGCCACGGGCCGCTGAACAAGCCGGGGCGTGTCAAGCAGGCCCTGACCTCCGTGTTGAGTGAGACCAGCCCCCTCTACGTCGCCCCGCGCTGGAATCCCGAGCTGCTGCGTTGGCTGCGCGTGTTCAGCCGGTTCTGCACCGCGGCACATCAGGAGCGCTCGCTGCGCGCGCTGGCTCCCCTGAGCCGTGAGACGATCGGCCTGTACCGCGAGCTGGTGCGGGGCGAGGCGATCGACTGCAGCTATCGGCCGGAGGGGTACTACGAGGTGTTCCTTACCGAGCGGGCGCTCGCCGGTGCGACGCGGGAGGCGGAGCTCATCCGGCAGCACGGGTTCGGGGCCGACGCGCTGAGTGGCGGCGCCATGCGCGAGCGGGAGCCCGCGCTGAAGGAGCGGATCGTCGGCGGTGTGTTCTTGCGTGACGGCGCGAGCATCGACCCGCACCGGTTCGTGACCGGGCTCGCGGAGCGGGCGGGCCGATACGGCGCCGCGGTGCGCACGGGGGTGACCGTGTCGGCGGTCACGACCCGAGGTCGCGAAGTCACGGGGGTGGAGACCGCCGCGGGCGAGACCCTCCCCGCCGACGTCGTCGTGCTCGCCACCGGTGCGTACAGCATCGAGCTGGCGCGCCGGCTCGGGTGCCGCTACCCGTTGCAGGCCGCCAAGGGGTACCACCGCGACCGAAGAGTCCGCGTGGGGGAGACGCCGCCGCTCAGGGCAACCTGCATGCTTGGGGAACGCTCGGTGTTCTGTACGCCCATGAACGATTCCGTGCGGTTCGCCGGAACCCTGGAGTTCTCCGGCGTGAATCACGTCATGCGGCGCTCCCGCCTCGAGCAGCTCACCCGATCGGCGCAGCAGTATCTCACCGGCCTCGGAGAGGCGCGGGCGCAGTCGGAATGGTGCGGGCTCCGGCCGTGCATCGCCGACGGCCTGCCGGTGGTAGGGCCCGTTCCAGGGTACCGCGGCGCCTACGTGGCCACCGGGCACGCGATGCTGGGGCTCACCCTGGGGCCCGTCACCGGCAAGCTCGTCAGCGAGTACGTGCTGGACGGAGCGCCTTCGCTGGACGTCGGCGCGTTTCGGCTCGACCGGTTCGGCCCGTGAGGCTCGTTAGCACGGCGGGCGCCGCTCCGGCGGCGGATCTCAGGACGGCGCTGTTCGAAGGCCTCGCCCCGGACGGCGGGCTGTACCTGCCGGCGCGGCTCGACCCGCTCGACGACGCGGTGCTCGACGGGCTGTGGGGAGCACAGCTCGAGGAGACGGCGCTCACCGTAGCGCGGCAGCTGTGGGGCGGCGAGACGGAGGGCGCCCATCTGGCGGAGGTCATCGCCGAGGCCCTGAACTTCCCCATTCCACTCGTCCAGCTCGACGAGCGCACCTTCGTGCTCGAGTTGTTCCACGGCCCCACCTTGGCGTTCAAGGACGTGGGGGCCCGGTTCATGGCGCGGCTCATGGCCGGCTATCGCCGAGACGAAGCGGGGACGCTCACCGTACTGGTGGCCACGTCGGGCGACACCGGGGGCGCGGTGGCCCACGCGTTCCTCGGACTCCCGCGGGTCCGCACCGTGGTACTCTATCCCGAGGGCCAGGTGAGCCCACTCCAGGAGCGGCAGTTCACGACCCTGGGGGAGAACGTCGAGGCGCTCGCCGTCTCCGGCACGTTCGATGACTGTCAGCGGCTCGCGAGGGAGGCGCTCGCCGAGCGCTCGGTGCGCGACCGCCTGCATCTCACGTCGGCCAACTCGATCAACATCGGTCGGCTGCTGCCGCAGATCTTCTACTACTTCCACGCCTGGACCCAGCTGCCGCGGACGACGGAAGAGGTGGTGCTCTGCACGCCATCGGGGAACTTCGGCAACCTCACCGCCGGGCTCATGGCCAAGCGGCTCGGGCTCCCGGCCGCGGGGTTCGTTGCGGCGACCAACGTCAACGACGTCGTGCCCGAGTACCTGGCGACGGGCACCTTCCGCCCGCGTCCGTCCCGACGCACCGTCTCGAGCGCCATGGATGTGGGGAATCCAAGCAACTTCGCCCGCATGCTCGCGCTCTACGATCACGACGCGGAGGCGATGCGGCGCGACGTCGCCGGCTCGGTGCACACCGATGAGGCGACCCGCGGTGCCATTGCGGAGGTGTTCCAGCGGTGCGGTCGGGTGCTGGATCCCCACTCGGCCGTGGGCTACCTGGCGTCGCGCACGGTGTTGCGGGAGCGACCGAACGCGCGAGCGGTCTTCCTCTCCACTGCCCATCCCGCGAAGTTCGCGGAGGTCGTGGAGCCGGTAATCGGCCGGCCGGTGCCGATGCCCGACAGCCTTGCCGCACTCCACGATCGTGAGCACCGGGTCAGGCGCATCGGGGCGAGCTTGACCGAGCTCGAGCAGGTGCTGCTGGCGGGGGACGCGTCGTGAGAGGAGGTTGGACCATGAGGAGCCCGAATCGGCCGCTCTCGTTGCCGCTCTGCATGCTGGCGCTCGTCGTCGCGCCTCCGCTCTGGGCTCAGAGCGACGCGCGCACACAGCTCCACGCGCTATTCGACGAGGCGTGGGAGTCCGAACTGCGCGACGACCCGCTGTTCGCCACCGCGGTCGGCGACCGCCGGTTCAACGACCGGCTGCCCTCGGTGACCCCGGCCGACGGCGCGCGACGCGCCGCCGCTCGGCGAGGATTTCTGGCGCGGCTGCGGGCGATCGATCGGGCCGCGCTCGACGCCACCGATCGGGTGAGCTACGACATGTTTGAGCGTCAGCTCGAGGACGATCTCACCGCCTTCGCGTTCCGCGCCTACGAAATTCCCATCACGGCGGACGCAGGGTTCCACGTCGCGTTCGCGAGCCTGCCGCGGCGAGTGCCGCTGTTCACCGTCCAGGACTACGAGAATTACCTCGCCCGGCTGCGGGCGTTCCCGGCCTACGTGGGCCAGCACGTCGAGAACATGCGGGCGGGACTGGCCCGGGGGTTCTCGATGCCGCGGATCGTGCTTGACGGCTACGACGTCACGATCGCCTCGCACGTGGTGGACGACGCCGCCGAGAGCGCGTTCTACGCGCCGTTTGCCTCGTTCCCGGTCTCCGTGCCGGTGGCGCAGCGTGCCAGGCTCGAGGCCGAGGGACGGGCGGCGATCATGCAGGGCCCGGTCGCCGGCTACCGCGCGTTCCTCGAGTTCATGACGAGGGAGTACCTCCCCGGCACGCGCACCAGCATCGGCGCTGCGAACCTGCCCGACGGGAACGAGTACTACGCCTACCTGGTTCGCCACTTCACCACGCTCGACCTCACCCCCGCGGAAGTGCACGAGATCGGACTGCGGGAAGTGGAGCGCATCCGTGCGGAGATGGAGGCCATCGTCGCGGAGCTGGAGTTCGACGGGACGTTCGCCGACTTCCTCGAGATGCTGCGCACCGATGCGCGGTTCTACGCCGAGACCCCCGGCGAGCTCCTGCGCGAGGCCTCGTACATCGCGAAGCGCATGGACGGCAAGCTGCCGGCGCTGTTCAGGACGCTGCCGCGGCTGCCGTACGGGATCGCGCCCGTGCCAGACCACCTGGCGCCCAAGTACACCGGGGGGCGCTACGTGCCGCCGGCGGAGGGGAGCACGGAGCCGGGCTACTACTGGGTCAACACGTACAACCTGCCGGCCCGGCCCCTCTACACGCTCGCGGCCCTCACGCTGCACGAGGCGGTACCGGGGCACCATCTCCAGGGGGCGCTCACCCGCGAGTTGGTCGGCCTTCCCGAGTTCCGCCGGCACAGCTACGTCAACGCGTTCGGTGAGGGATGGGGGCTCTACTCCGAGTGGCTGGGGATCGAGGCGGGCGTCTATACCGATCCGTACAGCAACTTTGGCCGTCTGACCTACGAGATGTGGCGGGCCTGCCGCCTCGTGGTCGACACCGGGATCCACGCCTTCGGGTGGACCCGTGACCGGGCAATGGCGTATCTCGCCTCCAACACGGCGCTGTCGCTGCACGAAGTGCGCACCGAGACCGACCGCTACATTTCCTGGCCGGGACAGGCGCTGTCCTACAAGTTGGGCGAGCTGACGATTCGCGAGCTGCGCCGCCGGGCGGAGCAGGCGTTGGGGGCGCGCTTCGACGTGCGCGAGTTCCACGACGTGGTTCTGGGTCAGGGCACGGTGCCGATGACCGTGCTGGAGCATCAGGTGAACGCCTACATCGAGTCCGTGCTGGGCGGGGGGACGTTTCGATGAATAACGAGCGAGTGAGCCGGCGGGATCTCTTGAAGGCCGGCGTCGCGGGTGTCGGGGCCGCCGTGCTGGGCGAGGCGTGCAGCACCTCCCAGGCGCAGCAGGTCACCCCAACGGGCCGGGCCCCGGGGCAGGCGCCGGAGCAGCCGTTCGCCGCTCCACCACTGGACGTGGTGCGCGTCGGGTTCGTGGGCGTCGGCGGCATGGGGACGGTGCACTGTCAGAACTTGTTGCGGATCGAGGGCGTGCGGCTCACGGCGATCTGCGACATCGTCGAGGAGAAGGTGCGCCGCATCCAGGACTTGGTCGTGGAGGCAGGCCAGCCGCGGCCGGCGGGGTACAGCCGGGGCGAGTGGGACTTCGTCCGGATGTGCGAGGAGCAGGACCTGGATCTGGTGTACAACGCCACGCCGTGGCGCTGGCACGTGCCCATCTCCGTGACGGCCATGAAGAACGGCAAGCACGCCGCGACGGAGGTGCCAGCCGCCGTGACGCTCGAGGAGTGCTGGGAGCTGGTGGAGACGGCCGAGCGGTTCCACAAGCACTGCCTCATGATGGAGAACGTGAACTACGGTCGCTGGGAGATGATGGTCTTCCACATGGTGCGGCAGGGGATGTTCGGCGAGATCCTGCACGGGGAGGGCGGCTACCTGCACGATCTCCGTGGCATCAAGTTCAGTGCCGAAGGCGAGGGACTGTGGCGCCGCGCCCACTCCATGCAGCGCAACGGAAACCTGTACCCCACCCACGGGCTCGGTCCCGTCGCCAACTGCATGGACATCAACCGAGGCGACCGGTTCGAGTATCTGGTGTCCATGAGCGGGCCGTCACGCGGGCTGCAGCAGTACGCCCGGGAGCACTTCCCCCCTGGGTCGCCGCAGCGGCAAGAGCAGTTCGTGCTGGGCGACGTGAATGCGACCCTCATCAAGACCACGCGGGGCCGTACGATCTACGTGGTGCACGACACGAACCTCC
>Ga0209536_100012267_pt1 | contig 12483 bp, 9 predicted proteins | sample DeeMarSeWOR28_12_FD_187461 | JGI IMG/M metagenome (GOLD analysis project Ga0209536, IMG submission 187461) | Marine sediment microbial communities from White Oak River estuary, North Carolina - WOR-2-8_12 (SPAdes) (version 2) | ecosystem: Environmental > Aquatic > Marine > Intertidal zone >...
TACCCGGACATGCCAACCGGCTACTCCATTGGGTGGTTTCATTGCTGGCCACTTTCCTGGGGGAAGCAATGATCATGGTTGATGAACCCCGGGTTCTGTTATCCGGATTGGTTATATGCTTTATCGGCATCTTGGGCTTGAGTCGGGCTTTATACTCCCATCGCCTATTCGATGTACAGGCCCGTTTACGCCGCCTGGTTGTTTATGCCATCATAGTGGCGGCTACACTCCTCCCGGCCGGGTTACTCTTGTGGGGACTCATTCGCCTGGCCAGCGGCCGTAATCTTTCTTCTTTATCTTCTGTTTTCCTCTTCTTAACCGTGGTTACCGTCGGTTTTCTGCTCTACCAACCCTACCTGCGCCTGGTCAACAACCTGATCAGCCGTTTATTTAAGGGGCGTAAGTTAGCAACTGCCCAGATAATCCGCAGCTATAGCCAGGCCATCTCCCGCACATTGGATGTGGAACAGCTTGCGCACGTAATTATTGATACGATCAGCGGTCAACTGGACACCACACGAGGCGCGTTGATGCTGGTCAGCTATGCTAATCATGCGTATGCGATCGAGCCCATTCCCACCTTGGGGTCGCTTTCCCACCAGAAAATGACGTTCCCCACCGGCGCGTCTCTCATGTATTTGTTAGCGCATGAGCATAACCCCTTGTTGCAATACGACGTCGATTTCAACCCGGATTACGCAGTGCTGAGTAACGAAGAACGGGATTGGCTGGCCGCACAGGGGCTAGAAGTTTATGTGCCCATTATCGCCGACGAGAATGAGAATCCAGACGGGTTGATTGCCCTGGGTCCCAAACGCTCCGGCCGGGCTTACCAACCGGATGAATTAGAATTGGTGCAGATGTTGGCCGACCAGACTGTTGTCGCCTTACAAAATGCACGTTTGTACAGCGCCTTAAATCACCAAAACGAGCAAATCATTAAACTAAACAAGGATTTGCTCCGCCAGAATGAGCGATTAGAAATTTTGGACCAGGTCAAAGCTGATTTTATTACCATTGCCTCCCATGAATTACGCACACCGTTGACTCAGGTAATTGGCTATGCTGACATCCTGCAAGACATGAACGAACAGCAGGAGCTAACTCGCGAGCAAATTCGGGAAATGATGAGCGCTATCAACCGGGCCTCGGCAAGGTTAGAGAAGCTCATTTCGGCCATGCTGGATGCCAGTCAATTGGAAGTTAGCGGCATGGCATTAGATTTCACCCAAACCAAGCTGGAAAAAGTAGTGCACTTGGCTGTTGAACCATTAATGGCCGCAATGCAAGAGCGAAATTTAAAATTCGAGATCTCGGGCCTGGCGGAATTACCCCTCTTACAATCCGATTTCAATCGCCTGGTCCAGGCTATCAGCAATCTGATCGGTAATGCCGTAAAGTACACACCCGACTTCGGCTCCATCTCCATTACCGCTGCAACGGTGCCCAGCCATGATGAAGGTGCTGAGTATGTTGAACTTATCGTCACCGATACCGGTATCGGCATCGATGCAGAGTATCAGGAATTGATCTTTGAAAAATTTTTCCGCATCGGCGATCCGGAATTACATTCTACCGGTTCGACAAAATTCAAAGGGGCTGGACCAGGATTGGGGCTACACATTGCCAAGGGGGTAATTGAAGCGCATGGGGGCCGCATCTGGGTGGAATCGTACGGGTATGATGAAGCGTTATTACCCGGTAGCCGGTTTCACATCATCCTCCCAGTCATTCCCCCGAATGCCCAACAATCATTGGCGGCGCTAGAAAGCGCCATTGCCCTGATCGAACAGAATGGGCGCACCAGCCAGCCGGCCCCTGTCGCCGCTCTTGATGGTTAAGCATTCAGTTTTTTGATTCAACCAGGAATCTAACGATTCCGTTCTCAGGCCCGGCGAAATGACAAACCCTCATGGTTGCCTTCTACCAGGATGGTGTCACCATCATGAAATTGTCCCTCTAATATGGCCAGCGCTAATGGATCAGCCACCAGACGTTGCAGGGTACGCTTCAATGGCCGGGCACCGTAGGCGGGATCATAGCCTTCATCGGCAATGATCGCTTTCGCCGCATCCGTAAGGGCCAAGTCAATGTTGCGCTCGGCCAGTAGTGAGCGCAAGCGGATGAATTGAATCTCCACAATAGCCTGTAAATCTTCCCGGCTAAGGCTGTTAAAAACAATGATGTCGTCGATACGGTTAAGAAACTCCGGCCGGAATTGAGCCCGTAAAGCGCGTAAAGCCGCCTGCGGATCATATTCATCACCTTGCAAGTATTGGCTGCCTACATTGCTGGTCATGATCATTACCGTGTTGCGAAAATTGACCGTGCGCCCCTGTCCGTCCGTCAGCCGCCCATCGTCCAGTACCTGCAGCAATGTGTTAAACACGTCAGGGTGGGCCTTTTCTATTTCATCAAATAGCACCACGGCGTAAGGCCGTCGCCGGACGACCTCGGTCAGTTGTCCCCCTTCATCGTAGCCTACATAGCCGGGAGGCGCGCCGATCAGCCGGCTGACGGTATGCCTTTCCTGGTATTCGCTCATGTCAATGCGCACCAGGTTATCCTCGTCGTCGAAGAGAAATTCAGCCAGGGCGCGGGCCAGTTCGGTTTTACCTACTCCGGTGGGGCCGAGGAAGATGAAAGAACCGACCGGCCGGGCCCGATCTTGCAATCCGGCCCGGGCCCGACGCACTGCGTTGGCCACCGCGCGGATAGCGTCATCCTGGCCTACCACCCGCCGGTGCAACCGGTCTTCCATTTTCAGCAGCTTTTCTACTTCCCCTTCCAGGAGCTTGCTAACTGGAATACCGGTCCAATGGGAGACAATATCAGCAATGTCTTCCGCGTCTACCTCTTCCTTTAGCAAGGATCCGGTTTGTTGTAATTCCGCCAGGCGGGTCTCCTGCCGGGACAGGCGCTGTTCCAGCTCGCTGAGTTGGCCGTAGCGGAGCCGGGCGGCTGCTTCCAGGTCCATCTGGCGCTCCGCCTGCTCTATTTGGATCCGCGTCTCGTCAATTTTGGCCTTGGTCGCCCGAATTTCACCAATCGCCGCTTTTTCCGTATCCCACTGGCCCCGGAGTGCGTTAGACGTTTCACGTAACTCGGCGATCTCGGCCTCGATGGCCGCCAACCGCGCCTTAGATGCTTTATCGCGTTCCTTTTTCAGGGATTCCCGCTCAATTTCCAGTTGCAGGATTTGGCGGTCCACCCGGTCCAGCTCGGCCGGTTTAGAATCAATGGCCATTTTCAGCCGGCTGGCTGCTTCATCGATCAGGTCAATGGCCTTATCCGGCAACTGCCGGTCGGTGATATAACGGTGGGAGAGGGTCGCGGCCGCAATCGCTGCGCTGTCCTGGATGCGCACCCCATGATGCACTTCGTACCGCTCTTTCAACCCACGCAAGATCGAAATGGTGTCCTCCACGGAGGGTTCGTCAATAAACACCGGTTGGAAACGGCGTTCCAGCGCGGCATCCTTTTCAATATGCTTCCGGTATTCATCCAGCGTCGTGGCCCCAATGGTGTGCAATTCACCCCGCGCCAGCATGGGTTTCAACATATTGCTGGCGTCCATCGCTCCTTCCGCAGCGCCAGCGCCGACCATGGTATGCAACTCGTCAATAAAGAGAATGATGCGCCCCTGGCTGTCAGCAATTTCTTTCAGCACTGCTTTCAAGCGCTCTTCGAATTCGCCGCGATACTTGGCCCCGGCCACCAGGCTGCTCAGATCCAGGGCAATCAAATCTTTCTCTTTCGTGCCTTCCGGCACATCGCCGTTGACAATGCGCTGGGCCAGCCCTTCTACGATCGCGGTTTTGCCTACGCCCGCTTCACCGATAAGCACGGGATTGTTTTTGGTGCGCCGGCTTAAAACCTGAATCACGCGCCGGATTTCTTCATCCCGGCCGATAACCGGATCTAATTTGCCCAGGCGGGCCAGTTGGGTTAGGTCTCGACCATATTTGGCCAGGGCTTCGAAGGTGGATTCCGGATTAGGGCTGGTGATGCGCTGGCTACCGCGAATGCTGGTTAAGGCCTGCAGGACCTCATCCCGGCCGGGTCCCAGTTCCCGCAGAAATGAGAGTGCAGAAATATTCTCCGCCGCCGCGATCAGCGACAGGAACAAATGCTCCGTGCTGACATATTCATCCTTCATTTTGTCCGCTTCCCGCTCCGCCTGGCGCACAATGTTGACCAGTTCGCGGGAGACGGTCACTGAAGTTGTGGTCCCATAGGTGCGGGCTTTTCCTTGCAGCGAGTTAAGCACGCTTTCTTGCAGAGCGTGGTAATTGCTTCCTACCCGGTTAATGATTTGGGGTACGACGCCATCTGTCTGGCCCAGCAGGGCGGCTAACAGATGCGCCGCCTCCACCTGGCTATGGTTCATCTCTTCCGCCAGCGACTGTGCTTGTAACACGGCCTCCTGGGCTTTTTGGGTAAATTTATTCAGATTCATCCTTCCATTCCTCACGTAAAAGCTAGCTGTTCGGTTGCCGGGCGATAGGGGCCCACAACAGTCGGCACCAAATGGGTTTTTACCCGGTTCATGCGGTACAAACAGTTACCTTAAAGCTTAAAATGTTGGTGTCAGATAGAGGTTTGCGTGGTGTAAGAACTGCGTTAACATGTACCATCTGAGCGAAATAGCCGAGAGAGAAATGGATGAGTGCACAAAAAATGACCCGGCAAGGAGCGCTTATACGGGCATTGCCGATTCTAATCTTCACCCTGATTGCAGCCACCATTATCATCCTGCTGGTGGTGCGAAATACACGCAACTTGAACACCATAGGACCAACAAGCCAGGACTTAACCTTGTTGGCGCCGGTATGTGGTGGGAGTGGGCTGCCCTCGGCTGCAGTTTTTGACCGGCAAACTATTACCCACCCGGCCGTTATTGCTCGGGAATCCAATGGCGATTGGGAAATTGACCCCGAAGTGGTGCCGGCAGAATTCCGGCCGGTAACCATTGGCGAGGTGCAACTCATTCTTTGCGTCTCTCCGCCGGAGCAAATGCCCTATCCTCGCTGTGACTCCGCAGAAGAAGTTCTCATTGACCAGGTACAGGTACGCCTGGTGTCCGCCCGGACCGGTGCCACAATAGACAAGGACATCACCCGGCCCAATGCGCTCCAGAGTGATTGTTTGCCGGAAGGGGCAGCGGCGGAAGTCACCGATCTTGAACTTTGGGATTGGGTGCGACTGTACGTGATTGGCGGATCAGAAACCTAAATAGTGACTTTCTACACCCGCACCAGTGAAGTTCATCACTAACAAATTTCCGCGCTTTTATTTACACTATAGCCACATCTAACTGGGGGCAGAAATTTTCCAATTGGTTATGAACAGATCAAAGTTCTTGCTCATAACCAACCCACTTTTCCCATTTTCCAATTCTGCCCCCGGTACAAGTGAGGAAACGTTGATGCTGCGAGCGGACCACATGGTACCTACCACCTGTCCATATTGCGGGGTTGGTTGCCGGATAAATCCGCATGGCAAAGACAATCGAATATGCCAGATTAACGGTCGGGTTGACCATGACCTGCACCAGCGGTTGCTGGCGGATCCCGCTTTTGCTCACGGATAAAACAAAAAGGAGAACGATATGGCTCGTGGACGAATTGAAATCGATACCGAACGGTGTAAAGGGTGCGAGCTTTGCCAGATTGCTTGTCCCCCCCACGTCATCGTGATGGCTGATGCTTTAAACAAAAAGGGTTACCGGCCGGCAATGCTGGTAGATCCGGATATAGATTGTACCGGGTGCGCGCTGTGCGCAGTGGTTTGCCCGGATGCCTGTATCACCGTTTACCGGTTCCGGCCGGTGCGCAAGGAGGCTCAACATGTCCTCGCAACTGCTTAAAGGAAATGTAGCCCTCGCCGAGGCAGCGGTTCGCGCGGGCTGTGAAGCCTATTTTGGCTACCCAATAACGCCGCAAACCGAGTTGCTGGAACATATGTCCCGGCGCATGATTGAGTTGGACCGGGTATTTTTGCAGGCGGAAAGTGAAGTGGCCGCCGTCAACATGGTTTATGGGGCGGCCTGCGCCGGGGCGCGCGTCATGACTTCCTCCAGTAGCCCGGGCATTAGCCTGATGCAAGAGGGTTTTAGCTATATTGCCGGCTCCGAAGTCCCGGCAGTGGTGATAGATGTCATGCGCGGTGGCCCAGGTCTGGGCAATATTCAACCCAGCCAGGCAGACTATAACCAGGTGACTAAAACCGCGGGACATGGCGATTTCCATCCCATTGTCCTGGCTCCGTCAACGGTACAGGAAGCGATTGACCTCACCGTGCTAGCATTTGATCTGGCCGAAAAATACCGCACCCTGGTCTTTGTCGTGGTGGATGGCGCTATCGGTCAAATGATGGAACCGGCCACGTTGCCCCCCATGCAGCCCCTGCGCCCCCGGCCGGAATGGGCCCTCACCGGCGCAACCGCGCGGGAACGAAATATCATCACTTCTATCCACCTAGGCGCGGAGAAATTGGAAAACTTCAATCGGAAATTACAAGATAAGCTGGCCGTGATCGAGCGTGAGGAAGTGCGTTATGATACGCTCTTTACCGACGATGCCGACCTCCTGGTAGTCGCTTTCGGCACCGCCGCCCGGGTTGCGCGCACCGCTGTGCATAATTTGCGGCGGGAAGGATTGCCGGTGGGCTTGTTCCGGCCGGTGTCCTTATGGCCTTTCCCGGAAGAAGCGCTGGCTGAATTGGCCGACCGGAGCTGGGCATTATTGGTGGTGGAGTTGAACGCCGGTCAAATGCTACACGATGTACGGGCCGCAGTCGGCCGCAACATTCCCATTCATTTCCACGGCCGGATGGGCGGCGTGATTCCCATGCCGGATGAAATTGAAAAAGCTGTACGTAATCTGGTCGGAAAATCGACGACAGAACTTTATACCATGAGCAAGGAGGGCGAAAATGGGCAACATGGCTACCGTTTCAGCAACAACTGAAGAAGTTTTGATGTATGCCCGGCCGGAAAGCCTGGAAAACGTCTACACCCACTACTGCCCGGGCTGCACGCACGGTACCGCGCATCGCCTGGTGGCAGAAGTGCTAGATGAATTGAGCTTGCGTGAGCAGAGCATCCTGGTGGCCTCGGTCGGTTGCTCTGTTTTTGCCTACGATTACTTTGCCGTTGACGCCTGCGAGGCGGCGCATGGCCGCGCGCCGGCGATGGCTACGGGTATCAAGCGGGTGCATCCCGACCGGGTCGTGTTTACTTACCAGGGGGACGGTGACCTGGCTTCCATCGGGATGGCCGAAATTATGCATGCTGCGGCGCGCGGAGAACAAATCACTGTCCTCTTCCTGAACAACGCCATCTACGGCATGACCGGCGGGCAAATGGCGCCCACGACGCTAGCCGGACAGGTGACGACTTCCTCGCCATTTGGCCGGGATATTCAACAAACCGGCCACCCCTTGCACATGGCCGAACTACTGGCCATGCTGCCGGGGACCGCGTATAGCGTTCGTCGCAGCCTGCACGACGCCCGCCATGTCATTCAGGCCAAGAAAGCCATCACTACCGCTTTCCAAGCCCAGTTACAAGGATTGGGCTTTAGCATTGTCGAGTTGCTTTCATCCTGCCCAACAAACTGGCACATGACCGCCTGTGAAGCCCTGGATTGGGTACGCGACGAAATGGTCGCCGTGTACCCCTTAGGCGATTTCAAAGTTAGCGACGAATTACAAAAACCGCGCGGTAAACCAGCAAGATGAGGCCAATACGCTAACTTCATCTGTCGTTTACCCGCATTTTCGAAATAGGAGTAAGCGATGACCACTCCCTGGCAACAACGATATGCCCAGCGTATGAAATGGATGGGTAGCTCCATCATCCGCGAGTTACTCAAGTTAACCGAACGGCCGGACATCATCTCCTTTGCCGGCGGTTTACCAGCGGCGGAGACCTTTCCCGTGGCCGAATTCAAAACCGCCACGCAGGAGGTCCTGACCCAACACGGCAGCAAAGCGTTGCAATACTCCACAACGGAAGGATATCCGCCTTTACGGGAATATATCGTGCAACGCATGGCCCGTTACGGCATCACTGCCGCACCAGAAAATGTGTTAATTACCAGCGGCTCCCAACAGGCTCTCGACGTGATCGGTAAGGTACTGATCAACCCCGGCGACCAGATTCTCACCGAGCAGCCAACTTACGTCGGCGCACTACAGGCCTGGAAGGCGTATCAGGCGGAATTTGTGACGGTACCGGTGGATGAGTACGGTTTGTGCACCTCCCAGTTAGAGGAGGCCGTTTGTTGTGGCCCCAAGTTCATGTACATTTTGCCGAACTTCCAAAACCCGGCCGGAGTTACGCTTACCTTACCCCGGCGGCAAAAGTTGTTGGCCCTAGCTGACCAGTATGGCATTCCGATCATTGAGGATGATCCTTACGGCCAGTTGCGCTACGAAGGTGAACATTTGCCCCCGCTGGTGGTTTTGGACAACGAACAATTGGAGCACCGGGCGCACAGCAATGGTCACGGCTTCATGAGCGGCAACGTTATTTACATAAGCACCTTTTCGAAAATCCTATCTCCCGGCTTGCGGTTGGGTTGGATGGTAGCCCCGCAGGATGTCATCAGCCGTTGTGTGATGGCCAAGCAGGGCATGGATCTGCATACCAGTAGCTTTGTGCAAATGGTGGCCCACGAGGTGATCAAAGACGGTTTCATCGATGGACATGTCCAGTTTATTCGCCAACTGTATCGCCAACGGCGGGATGTTATGCTGGCCGCACTGGAACGTGAATTTCCACCCGGCATCGAATGGACCCGGCCGGCCGGCGGATTATTCCTCTGGGTCACCTTACCTCCGGAGGTAGACACCACGCTGCTGTTGGAAAAAGCTATTGTGGAAAAAGTGGCTTACGTGCCTGGCAGCGCCTTCGATCCTAGCGGTGGCAGCCGTAACACATTCCGGCTCAACTTTTCCAATGCCCGGCCGGAGGAGATAGAAACCGGTATTCGCCGCCTGGCCCGGGTTATTGAACGGGCATTGTCGGAAACGGAAGCTCCGGCACCAATTGTGACCGATGTGCAATTGGTAGGCACGCATTAGCAATCAAACACGTAAAAGAGAGGTCAAGCATGGAAACATCAATTATCATTGCCGGGTTTGGTGGGCAAGGCGTCTTATTTGCCGGCCAATTACTGGCCCTGACCGGGATGGAGAGCGGTCAACATGTGACCTGGATTCCTTCCTATGGACCAGAAATGCGCGGCGGCACTGCTCACTGCACGGTGATCATTAGTGATGACCCGATCGGCGCGCCGATTGTGGCCCGGCCCGATATTGTCCTGGTGCTAAACCAACCTTCATACGAAAAATATGAACCAATAGTAAAGTCGGGCGGCGTCCTGGTGGTGAACAGTTCCCTGGTGACCGCCACATCCGAACGGTCGGATATTACCTTGGTACCGGTGCCGGCAAACGACCTAGCCGAAGCGCACGGCACGAATAAAATGATCAACATGGCGGGTCTGGGCGCCTTATTAGCCCACCGGCCGGTCGTAACTCTTGAAGCACTGGCTGCCGCTTTGACCAACTACCTGGGGGAAAAGAAATCCCATCTGGTCGCCGGCAATCTGGCCGTGTTGCGCGCGGCTTATGAGAAATCACAGCCACTTGTTGTATAATGCCGGTTAAGTGTCCGCGTCACGATCAGGAATAGCCCTGGCTGGCAACCCGTGACACAAAGCGATTCCATACGAAGACGAGGTGCCCGATGTTTGCCAAACTTCTAGTTCCATTGGATGGTTCCCAACTGGCCGAAAGGGCATTAGAGCCAGCTCTGCAAATGGCTCAATTTGCCAATAGTCAGATTGTCCTGCTGCGTGTCCCGGTTTTCCGCCAGGTTATGCTCCCTGACGCCGCCGGTGAAGTGGTTGTCTGGGACGAAAACCTGGATGACCGCACGCAAGCCGAAGCCGAAGATTACCTGGAACAAATTCGCAGTCGCTATCCGCATATCAACATCATCACCCGCGTCATTAGCGGAGATGAGGCCGGCGTTATTATCGACACGGCTGGTCGCGAGGCGGCAGATCTGGTCATCATGTCTACTCATGGCTATTCCGGCTTCACCCGCTGGGTGATGGGCAGTGTTACCGAGCGCGTGCTTCGCCATGCACCCTGCCCGGTTCTGGTAGTCCGCAAAGAGGGTCCAATCAGTAATGTGGTGATCACGTTGGATGGTTCGCCATTGGCCGAAAGCGCCCTGGAGCCGGGCCTGGCTATTGCCCGCTATTTTGGGGCGCGAGCCTGCTTGTTGCGCGTTTATTACGGGGGCAGTCTTACCGAAAAAGAGCGGGTCCAGATCAATTGGACCGAAGGAGAATCCGGGGCCAGTCTTTATGAGCAAGTACAGGCCGGCGTCAAACAGTATCTGGATGAATTAGCCCAGGCCCACCAATCGGCCGGGCAAATCATTGAGACCGCCGTCATGGAGGGGTCGCCGGCCTTCACCATTCTGGATTATGCCGAGGCGCGTTCAACGGACTTGTTGGTGATGGCTACGCATGGTCGCACTGGATTGCGCCGCTTTGTGTACGGCAGCGTAACGGAAAAAATGATGCGTAGCATCGACTGTAACATATTGATCATCAGGCCGGAAGCAGACGCATTCGACTCTTAATCCGCCCTTTCTGTTGTCATCGGACCTACGAGAGGTTACAGTAAGCGGCATGCGCCGGCTATTGTTTCTACCTTTATGCTTGCTGCTCAACCTGTCCATTCTCACCGCTACCGGTAGCCGGGTGGTAACGGCTCACCGGATGTTACCGGCCGGTGCTATCCAGGTTGTGTCCATCTCTCCCGCAGCACGGACGCTGGGCGCGCCGGTGAATAGCGAAATTACGGTTGAATTTGACCGGCCGGTAGACGCTGGCACCATCGACCCGTATAGCTTCTGGGCTTTTGGTAAGTGGAGCGGAACGGTTCAGGGAACCTACTCCTTCTCCGCCGGCGATACGATCGTCACCCTAACCCCGGACACTCCCTTTTCCGCCGGGGAGCAAGTCATGGTCATCCTCAGCCACGACATTGCCGGCGCAGATGGCTCCGCGTTGCGCAGCGCCGGTTATAGCTACCAGTTTTGGGTCGCCGCGGGCGTAATCAGCCGTGAATACGATCACATTCAAACCCTTTCTTCGCGTCACGATCCCGGCCCTAACACGCGTTCCTATGGGGGCGTGGGCACAGATTTGAACAATGACGGCTACCTGGATCTCTCCATTGTGAATGAGGACACCGCTGATGTGCGCGTCTTCTTAAACCGGGCAGATGACAGCGGCACCTTTGACCCCTTTTTAGAACCACCGAATCCCGTAAATACCCAGGCCAGCCCCAGCGAGCCGTCCGACTTTGATCGGGATGGCAATGCTGATTTAGCGATTGCCAACATTGCCACCCAAAGCGTCTCTATCCTCCTGGGTAATGGGGACGGTACCTATGCCCCGCAGCAAGAAGTGATTGTCGGACCATCACCACGCGGCATTACCGTGTTAGATGTAGATGGCGACGGAGACATTGACATTGCCAACACCAATTTTGGCTCGCCGGGCAGCGTTAGCATTTTACGCAACGACGGCGCCGGCATTTTCGGGCCGCCCACTTTTTTTGATGGGGGTGGCAGCGAAGAATGGGCCTTGGGTGCGGGAGACATGAATGCGGATATGATTCTGGATCTGGTCGTTGGGCTGCGCAGTGGCCCGACTATCGCCATCCATACCGGCAATGGCGACGGAACATTTTCGGCCGGGGGCACGCAAGACGCCGGCGGCTTGACCTGGATGCTCAACGTTGGGGATGTAAACGGGGATAGCCACGAGGATGTGATCGGGGCCAACGGCTTCAGCCATAACGGCTCAATTCTATTGGGCGACGGCACCGGCCAATTAGCCCCACCGGTGATATATCCCACCGATCCTTTTGCCCTGGCGACCGATATCGGCGACGTGGACGGCGACGGTGATCTGGACTGGGTGACCTCTAGCTTTTCCGGTGACTGGTTTTTGTTTGAAAATACCGGCGCGGGTAGTTTCCAGTTTGACCAGGAATTCCTGGCGCCGGCGGCTGCTTCCTGCGCCTTGCTGCTGGATATCAACAACGACGGTTTCCTGGACCTGGCTTTGATCGATGAGATCGCCGATGAAATTCACATTTACAAAAATGTCGGCGAATCCCCGCCCAAACCCTACGTCGATAGTTTGTTCCCCATCATTTACGGCGATTAAAACAGATTGGGAATGAGGACCATAATTGATGCTAAAAATCACCTACATCGGTCACGCTACCTTACTCATTGAGACCGCCGGGACACGGCTGCTGACCGACCCTTTGCTGCGTAACCGGGTGATGCATCTGCGGCGGCACACCGGCCGGGTGCCGGAACAACTACTGCAAAATCTCGACGCCGTGCTCATCTCCCACCTGCATTGGGACCATATTATG
>Ga0209536_100012268_pt1 | contig 12482 bp, 9 predicted proteins | sample DeeMarSeWOR28_12_FD_187461 | JGI IMG/M metagenome (GOLD analysis project Ga0209536, IMG submission 187461) | Marine sediment microbial communities from White Oak River estuary, North Carolina - WOR-2-8_12 (SPAdes) (version 2) | ecosystem: Environmental > Aquatic > Marine > Intertidal zone >...
TCTGCTCAACAACTTGGATTATAAGTCACTGATCATGTATACTATTTGAGCGCGTTCGGGAGGCGGGGGTCGAAGGTTCAAATCCTTTCACTCCGACCATTTCCGTTTCTAAAACAATATATTACAAACCTACCCCTTAGTAACTCTACTCAGTCTTTTGGTTAAAAAGTAGCTTTTTTACGATTTGAGACCCTCACACTTCGCGCATTGCTGCGTTTAACGTTCGTAAAATATCTAATCTTCTAACTATAATTTTCTTAGATTTTATTCCCTACTTTTCTACGACATTGTTTCTATACATTCAGCAATTTAGAGGATATATGGCCCACTCAGTTTTATTTGTCAGTTTAATTTTTCCAAAATTGACAGGGTGGTCATTGACATAAAATACTGGCATCGTCATCGTAAATTCATCTACCGGATTCGGAATAAAAACTAGGAACTCATATATTTCATATTCATCGCCAGAAAAAACTGTCGATCCAATGACATCTTTGAATTCATCCGCGGTAAAACCATAGTTACCCGCCCAGATTTTTGTGTATTTTATTGGGGTTTTAGATCCTTTTACATTAATACTTATTGCATCTGTCTTTATCTCAACAATAACTCCTTTGGGAATTTTAAGACTAATACCTATTTTTAATATATCTTCCTGCTCGGACTCAAAATATGTTGTCACGTAGCTCTCTATTCCATACTTTTTTTTGAATCTAACCGTGTTTGGCACCCCAACCAAGCCACGGCAATGAGCCAACTCTGTTACGCCTTTTTTACTTTCTGGCTCATAAAACTCACTCCTCATGGGGAAACACCCACACAAAAACAGAATAGCAACTATGACACCTAATAATTTTAACTGCATTTAACCCTCACCCCTAACACAATTCACTTTCTTCTATAAAACTGCTTGCATCAACTTGCATTCCAAAACCAGCTGACTGATTAAACTTATTCCTTTCAACTTCTAACTTACCGCCTTTACCAAACATAAGTGATGGCTGACAAATATCGTCCTCTAGGAGAAAAGTGCCAAAGGCTCCCTCCTGGGCAATCAGCACATCGCGTGAAGCATTAGCAACAGTCAATGCCGCACGAGTTAGTAGACTAGTTTCGCCGACTTGTGCACCGACGATAATGGGAATATTTTGCTGTCTAGCTAGTTGAACCACTTCAAGTGACCGGGTAATACCACCCATTTTGGATACTCGCACGTTGATAATCCATCTATTAGGATCCGATATCTCTAGTAATGCCATTTGGGAAGGACTGGTTAAACTCTCATCTAGAATAACCTTTGAATTGATCTGTTCAGCCAACTTAGCGAACTCAGCGATATCTTTTGACACCAATGGTTCTTCAATTGCATAGAATGGATAATTTAATTTTGTTAGATACTTACTAGCTTCGCCAACGTCTTGCCATAAATTATTCGCATCAAATCGCACTCGCAATTTACCGCAATCATCGTTCTTTAAGACAGAAAGTTTCCTCTGGTCTCGCTCCAAATTTCCCGATAATTTTATTTTAAAATCTGTGAATCCCACACTGCGGTACTGTTGATATTGCTGGCTGAATACCGCGTCACCGCTATCCCCCAACACCGCCGAATATGTAAAACCACCATCGATCGGCGGTAATCCCAATAGCTGCTCAACAGATACATATTGTTCTTTAGCAAACACGTCTAGCAACGCTAATTCGATCGCACACCACGCGGCTGGGTTATCATCAAGTTTCTTATGATGCTTTGCCATCCATTCCTTCATCGCTTCTATATCTGTAATCTTTTTCTCGATATCCTTTTGATGCTGGCTAAAAAATGCTTTGACTGATGATACCGTTTCACCTGTCACATAACTACGCGGACAAGATTCACCATAGCCTACTTCACCATCACTTGTCTTAGCTTCAACCAGCACCGACTCGGTTACCGACCGCTCAGCGGAAGCGTGTTTAAATGACACTTTAAACGGAATTACCAGTTCTCTTAGGCTCAAATGTACATTTTTACTATTGAAATTCTTCATTACTTAGCCACCTTAGTACTGGATATATTGATCAAAGGAGAATGGAAATTGATCTTTGTACTGCAAAGCAACAGTTTTAAACTGGCCCTCCCGCTGCCCTTGCTGCAAACAAACAGTCTTGTACGCTTCAAAACTCCCTGATCGTAGCCAATACACTTCAAGGTGTTTCAACCGTCCGCTTGCCCGTTTGGTTTTGTATTCAAGATTTCGTTGACACAATGCCTGGTCTAACAAACCAGATACATCATGCAGCGAAAAACTCGGTCTGCCTTTCGTTTCAATAAATACCTGATATTGGCTTGTATTCAAATCGGCCAGCCCCATAATAAACACTGACTGGATTTTGTTTTGATGTAAAACTTCTGACACAGCTCCTAACAGCTGAGCTTCATACAATTTCTCACCTGTGATACTGGTGACACCCCTTCCCTTTTGTAGAAATTTGAGCAGCGGTGTTTTCTGATAACTTCCCGTTACCGTGACAATATCATTCATAAAGTACCGGTATAAACCAGCTTTCGTTGTCACAATCAAGTAGTAGTCTTTACCTACCTCTAATTCATGCAGTAGTACGGTCCTCTTATCTCCGCTATCCCAAGCTTTCGTATCAGAAAATTCATAAAAATGATCTTGCAATAGGGGCAAACCAGATTGGGTATCCATATCAATGGTCACTGTCGCACGCATCTCACTGGCTAAGTAGCCAATATCCATGATACGCACAGACTCTGGTAAGTGTTGTGTTATTGCGGAAAGTGCCATACCACAACTCCCTGAGGTCCAAGTGGTAATCAGCTTTAGGTTCGGCCATAAATCCGCCAATCCAATATTGTCGCGATTGATAAGCTGTTTTAATTGAGCTGCTCGAACAGGATTGGCTGCAAATTTTGTCAGTATATCCGCGCGTATTGATTCGTCTAGATAATCTATAAAAGATATGGCGCCTGATTCTATGCATTGTATAAACACAGATAGATCAGCCTTCGCCATTTCCAACAAGCGAACGAGGGTCGAGGGATTCGCACAGGCAATATAACTGATGTTGGTATTGGCAAGCGCCAACAATAATATGATCTGATATTTAAGATTGTAATCATCAATACCGAAAACGGATGCTGGAACAACGTAGCGCTCACGCACAAATCGTGGCATGGAGTTGTGAATGGATCCCGACGCTGAACCATACGGGATACCCGATTCAAAATGTCCTTCTATGGCAGGACTAACAATGGCAAGCACATCGCCACTAAATGCTTGAGGGCATGCTTGATAAAAATGATAAGTCACTAATTGTTGCTGCTTCTTGTAATCAGAAAGTGATGTCTCGGTGAGAGGGATATACTTTGGTTCTCCTGTGGTGCCACTGGTTTGTGCATAGAGTATTGGCTTTTCTTGAGTTAACGCTGGTTGTTTTGTTTCTCTCTGCTCTTCTGCATATTTAGATAACGATTCATAATTTTGGACAGGCACCTGGCGCTGAAAATCGGCAATACTTGAGATGGAGTTAAAATCATATTCTTTGCCGAAATGGGTACTTGTATTTGTAGATACAATATTGAGCAATACCCTTTCTTGTGATTCTTGAGGCTTTCTTGTCACGTGATGAAGTGAATACCAGCGCCATTTTCCCAACAGGTTGATCCCCCATCGAGTAAGCCAGTTTGAATAGTAACGCTTCAATGCACCCATCTTGACTTACTCCGCAGATGCTTCCTGAGCGAAAGGGGCTTTGAGTTGACGAGCAAAGTCTTGGGGATAATTGGTAACCTGTAATCCCAGGTCTTCAATTTCCCGATCTTTCGGTAAATAGTAAGAACCGAATAAAAGATCCCACACAATAAAGTTATTCCCGTAATTCATATTGGATTCCTGAGGCAATTTGGAGTGATGCCATCTGTGCAGTTGCGGACTACTAATGATGTAATTTAACCAACCAAATCGGAGTTCGATATTTGAATGCTGAAAGAAACCATTGATCGCATAAAATACAAAATAAAGTGCAATAACATATTCGCTTACGCCCAGAATCATGAATGGCAATACATCAAATACCATTTGCAAGGCCTTTTCCAGCGGATGGAATCTGGCGACATTCAACCAATACAGCTTGTCTGGTGAATGGTGTACCGCATGAAGACGCCAAAGATACTTATTGGTATGCGCAAAACGATGCAGCCAGTACCTTAAAAAGTCAGCGGACAAAATCATTAATATTGCTTGCAGTCCAATGGGCCACTCATGGGGCCACAGGTTTGTTAATACAGAAAACGAATTTTGGAATGGATTAATAAGTAGAAACACAAATGCAAGAGCAACCAACTTTGGCAAAACTAGTTGTACTACACCCATATACAGCGCATCGTTCTGTACATTATCTCGATTGGGTAACCATGAATTACGATGAGGTCGCGCATACTCAAGTACGGCGACTACAACTGCACCAACCACTACGGGCAAGTACGTACTTAACGAAACAGGTAATTTCCAAATATACGCCATCAGTACATGCGCCACTAATCCAAATGTCATTAGTAAAGGATAAATTACCCAAGGTGTCAGCTTTGCTAACCATGCACTGATCATTTGAATAAATGATCCTCTAATTCCAAGATGATAAAAACTGATAACTAATACAAAGCTTGCCAGTACTATATGAAAAAATGTGGGGATATAGTTGGTGAACCATCGACTTTCTGTAAAGACTGTTAGCCCTAAAACAAGTCGCACAAACATGCTGACGAAATAAATTACACCGAGACAAAATAACACTTTTCCAGTAGTTCGGTTTGAGGTAACTGTACCCTTAAAGAACAGCATGGTTTGTTTGACCATGATCCATAAAATGAGAAATTGTGATGCGAGTAGTAGCTCATAGGGTATGGCATCACTGTGCCATTGTTCGAAGGGTGGTAAGTAAGGAATATCACCGATGGTCAGAAGTAGTTGGGTGGTCACTCGAAAGGTAAAGAGACCAAGCAGCAACCACAGCAAGGGAGCATAGCGACGGGGATCATTGAGTGTCATTTCATTCATAGCGTGCTCTCATCCAACTTTATTTAATATGTATAAAGAGTATTGAACACGGTCTAACAATGATCAACCTGTAGTCACTATGTTGCAATATAATTGGCTTATGGTCTACTATTACTATACTATTCTAACAATAGGAGTTCCCAATGGCCCAAAGTGCCGCCCTGATTTACTCGCTTAAACGCGCCCTCAAATCCCATGGATTCACTTATGCAGAAGTCGCCATGGAACTGGGTATGAGTGAAGCCAATATTAAGCGTATGTTTTCAGAGCAACGTTTCTATCTCGGGATATTTGACCGAATTTGCCAATTGATGGGGCTCGAAATTTCAGACCTGGCAAAGATGGTTGAGCGAGAGCAACAAAGCCTGGAGCAACTTACGGAAACACAAGAGCAGGAGCTAGTGACAGATACCAAACTGCTATTGATCACGTTTCTAGTTGTCAATGGGGTAACGTTCCATGAAATCACTAACCATTACCAATTCAACGAGCCTGAGGCAATAGGTTACTTAACTCAATTAGACCGATTGGGACTCATTGAGCTATTGCCCAGTAATCGTGTAAAACTGTTGATATCCCCCAATTTTGCCTGGCGCCGTAATGGACCCATTCAACAATTTTTTACTCAAGCTTTACGAAATGACTTTCTAAACGCCGCGTTTGATCAAAGCGGGGAAACATTACATTTTTTGTCTGGCATCATTAGCCCCGCGTCACGTGAAGCACTGGCCATAAAACTAAAGCAAGTTGCCAATGATTTTATGACGCATAATCACTCTGATGCCAAATTACCGTTCGATGAACGATTTGTTACTAGTATGATTCTGGGTATTCGTGCCTGGAAACCCAAAGCATTTAGATCGTTTCGAAATGAATAACCAGAATCATACGCCAAGTTTTGTCAAGTTTGTTACTAGAGCAATCCCTATCACAAGTTACAACTAAAATTTTTCTGTATATCGACGTGTATCCCAACTTAAATCATGCCAAATTTGCATAGTTTGAAACATTTTTTCATCATAGTTATACAAGTGGTCAGCATATTTGCTAAGAATTAGCGCATCGCGTAATAGTTCTTTGTCTTGGTGTTTTTGGGCGTATTCATTCAATTTGATTTGCTGTTTCGTTAACATCGCAACTGCTTGATAATAGCGTTTATCCCGAACAACAGGCACAATGCCCTGAATTACCGATTGTGTATCCATTATCAGCAAAGACCGCACTACTTTGTTGTTGTCTTTATTTAATGTCTGATTGCGGTCCATTACATATTGAACCTGTCCAGTTTTACGAACCGTCCGATACTGCCTTTTAGCGGGATCAAAATAATCTACATCAACACGGATTAACTCATCATTCGATGATGAAGTAGCTGATGGTATATCGAGCTCTACTAAAACAACATGATCTTTACCTTGAATCAATTCTGGAATCGTTCTATCAATATTATTATTAGTCGTGTAATAGCCAATTGGTGATTTGACTGTTTTAATAGTTGCACCATGTTGACTCTTTACCCTGAGCTTAATGTCTCGTAATTTCAGTGCATTCGCATAATGCAGTTCATCTTTCAGCCATATTTTCATATCAAATCGTTCAGTCATCACAACAAACCTTCCTTGTCCCTTTTCACTGAGCGCTTGTAAAAAAGCAACATGAGGGCTTTCTCCTACAGACACTACTGATAACATTGTGGATTTCACGCTAAAGATGTTTGCCAAATCAATCAAATTGCGTTTTTCTGACCTGGACAACTCGCCATGGTCAGCTAGCAGTAATACAAAATGATGTTTTCCTGCGCTCAATGACGTACGGGCATAACTTCTCAGGAACTGAATCAAACCAGGCTCACCTTTTTGAACAATAAGGTTTTTGGTTTGATCACCCAAATCAGTAATGGGATTCACGGCATCAATGGTCAATGAAGAACTTTCGGGAAACGTATTCGCAAGCGACTGAACACTAAGTGCAGTTTGCTGTAACTTGGCTTTACTATCAGCGGTCAGTGTAATTGGGTTATATACCAGTATATGGAGGTGGGTTGCTTCCACTGTAGGATTTTGCGTTGAAATACCTATTTGGGCATGAATCGTATCGCCTGTTGCCATCACGTTTGTACGTTCAAACGCAATATCAACGCCCAATAATTGGCTACGAGGTGCAGGTAAATGATGGTCATATTCATTAAGAATATCCGGGGTCGCTATTGCCTGCTCCGGTACAAGATCACCCTCCTCCAGGCTTTTTTCCACCACATCCATCGAAGTTGCACATGCGCTAAGAAAGCCAATGATTACACCTAACATCAAACTCTGGCCTATATTATTGATTAATATCATTTTAATCATAATATGCTCCTACTTTAACATCAATTTGCTAAATAAATATGGGAACTTCTTCCCATTTATATATGGGAGTATAGTCCCATATATATGGGATAACAAGCCCACATATTGTCAAATTTGTGTTATGCTTGTTACTCAATTGAAAACAGGAACATAGAGATCATCATGAATGACATTCCCCAAACTCTGCTTGCAGCAACTGCCAGCATTTTGAGGCCTTTGATAAAGATGTTGATTCGATACGGCATCAGCTATGCTGCATTTACAGAATTAGCGAAGCATCTTTATTTTGAGGTCGGTAAAAACGAATTTGCGATTCCTGGCAAGAAACAAACCTCCTCCCGCATATCTACGCTGACGGGCTTATCGCGTAAGGAAGTCGCGCGATTGGAAGTCATCCCCCCGCAGGAAAATGCACTCGATGCCTCGCGTATTAATCGTGCGGCACGGGTCATTAGTGGATGGACAAGGGATAAAGAATTTCTTACGAGCAATAAGGAGCCGGCTGATTTACCGTTCGAAGGTGATCAAAAAAGTTTTAGTGCACTGGTGAAACGTTACAGTGGGGATATTACAGCACGCACCATTGCTGACGAATTGTTGCGTGTTGATGCTATCAGCATGTCACCGGATGGTTTGATTCACCTAAATACTCGCGCCTATGTCGCTAACGCCAATGATATTGATAAGATCACGATTCTGGGTACTGATGTCAGGAATTTAGTTCAAACAATTGATCATAATATAACAAACCCAGACAATACTTATTTGCAACGCAAGGTGGCATATAACTACATTCCAGAGGAAAAGCTCCCTGACATTAAATCTCAATTAACTAGTATTGCGCAAGCCAGTCTAGAGTCAATGGATAAGGTACTTGCGAAACATGCAGTTAAAAAAAGTGCTGCCAAAAAATCCGCTACTTATGCCCGAGCAGGCATAGGCATTTATTATTTTGAAGGTTAACTATCATGATTCTACTCATCAAACGAATTTCAGTGTTAGTCATACTATTTCTCCTACTAGGAATGCTTTTTTCGGGCTGCGCATCACGAACGATCGATGAAGAAGAAGGTGGCATTAGTGGTACTGGTAATGCAATTAATTGCGAAGACGAAAAATACCGCAAACATAAATTGTGTAAACAAAATTAATTAAAAAAGTATCACAAAGCGATGCATTCTGCTGATGCGTTTATGGGCCACATTTGGGTCAGTATGGAGGGGAATAGGAGAAATTGGATAGGAAATACGAGTGAATGAAAGTGACTATTGCTCAATAACTTAGATCATAAGTCATTGATCGAGTATAGTATTTGAGCGCGTTCGGGAGGCGGGGGTCGAAGGTTCAAATCCTTTCACTCCGACCAACGTTCAGTCACTTTCAATACCCACCGAATACCTCTTAGTATGCTATTTGACAACAGATAATCTATGTATAGTTAAATTTCTGTACAGCTTTATATAACTAGTTGTTACTTCTATAAAGTCAACCAATTTAATTTCAGTGTTTAATAGTAATATTGTCTAGTTCAATTCAGTTGAGTGAGGATAGATGAATGAATTAATCATAAATACTCCAAAATAAGAAGTCAGAGATTTGGTATTTCCAAATTCATATTATCTCGCTAGACACTAATTAAAAGGTTCGTATGCGCCCAAACCCCATGGGGTACCGGAAGCTGGGCGATCTGTACCATCCATGTCAACGGTGAAACCCCACTCAGGTGATTGATCTCTACCATTCAAACCCCCTTCGATTACAGTCATTGGCGTGGAAGGACTAAGATGCCAATCATTGTCATTCATTGTATGGATATCGCCATCGTTACCTGAGATATTAAATAGTAGAGGATCTTCAGCAAGATTATCACTTACACCACCAGGAATATCCAACAGGGAATTCGTTTCAGTCAAATTACACGTAGTTGGATCATCATCTCCATCTGCATTGCCAGCACAACCGCCTTCTGCATCTCGATATGCGGTATTACATGCAAAAAGGTTGTTGTTTTGCATTGTGTCGACAGTACTATTAATACTAAATTCATTTTCATAGACACAAAAGGAATTGGCGCCAATCCGGGTAAAAATAATATTGTTCTGAAGGACCGGCGCGGCTCCATCCCGCGTGACAATACCAAAAGCTTCGCCACTACTACTACCACCATTAATAGTATTATTCCTTATAACCGGTGAGGAAACATGCACATTATATATTCCTGCAGACCAATTTATACCATTGCCACCATCAATAATATTGTTATATATATCTGGCGTACTTCCCTCATTCCTTACACCTTCAGAATGTGATGATCCCCCGCCCCCGCTTATGGAATTGCCTTGTATAGTGGCTGTTGAAAAACCGCCATTGTAAATACCACGGGCGTTAAGAATTACGTTACCCCCATATACGGTGTTGCCGATTATCTGGGGGGAAGAATGAAAACTAATATAAATTCCATAGCCATTGTAGCCTGTGCCACCATCGATATTATTGTTAATAATCAAAGGCGCAGCATCCCAGATGTAAACGCCGTAGGAATGATTGCTATCACCCGCATAAATTACAGAGTTCTGTATAGTTGGAGATGCTCCATCTTCCAAACGAACCGCATAAGAATTTTCACTATTGGGAGTTCCAATTATAGTAAACCCATCCACAACGGTTGCATTCGTTATGTCCGCGCTATTGGCGTATATTACTGAATTGAGGTTTATTGAAGCGATATCCGACAATGTACTCACATATATTGCGGGATTTCGATCACTGTAATTAGCATTATATGCACCAAATACCGAAACGCCTTCCACAAGAGTAATGCTGCCACTTACTGACGAGTCAAATGTGTACATACCTTCACTTACGACTATCGTTGCAGGCATGGCAGCTATACTTATTGCGGTCTGTATCGATTGCACAGCAGTGGATGGACTCAGCGCACTCCCAGAATTGTCAGCGGCAGCAGCATTTACGAAATATAAAGTCCCAGTGTGTACATCTAACGTTAACGTGATTTCAGCAGCAGGATTACCCGAAGAATCCCTGGCATTTATAACCATTGACCTTTCCAGACTAGGCGCCCAATGACCGTTGGCAGGCAAAATTGTTAAAGTGTCATTCGTCGTATTGGTGCTGCTCCACACACCACCATCACTCTCCCCCGCCATCGTACCGGCCACTGAGTAAAATGCATTATTAGTATCCATGGTTTCATCGAAGATGACTACGACAGGCGTAGCACTACCTAAAGGCCGGAGAGTTGGTTGCAGCAAAACGTTCGGTGGCGTAGTGTCACTATCCGTAACACATGACACACTCACACCTATCACATTACTTCCTGCAATTGAACCGTTACCGTTATTTATTGTGCAAACCTGATCTGGGCTTGAGGGTTGCGTTAGCACAGTAACACTATAACTTTCACCATCATTTAATGCAGTATTGAAAGTGAAATCGCCATCTGAGTTCACACCAAGATAATCCCCTTCATTGTTTTGCAATATCAATCCAGTTCCCGTCAAGCCAGATATAGCGCCACCGACAGTATAGCTGCGCAAGACACAATTGACTTCGACATTATTGATGTTATTACCAGCTATAGTGCCTCTAGCATTCGTGGCTGAGCAGTCCTGGTTTGGGCTTGCGGGCTGGGTCAATACACTTACATTGTATCCGTCGCCGCTTAGCATTGGTGTATTAAACGTGAAATTGACGGCGCCAGTACCATATACAGGCAAATCATCGCTACCGTTATTTTGTAGAACCAATCCTGCACCAGACAGGTTAGTAACTGTTCCACTTACACTGTATGTATCAGGAAGGGTAGTAACACAATTAATAGAAACATCACTTACATTACTACCGTTGAGCGCACCTTGTCCATTAGTCACTGTACATATCTGTGGAGGAGACGAAGGTTGAGTTGCAATAGTGATTTGATAGGAGCTACCATCATCCAGTGAAAGGCCCATCGTGAAATCAACCGTATTGGTACCGGCGATAGGTAGTTGGTCTCCATTTGTGTTTTGCAGAACTAACCCGCTTCCCGCCAAACCATTTACAGTCCCACCAACAGTATAAGATTCGGTGATACAATTGATTGATATATTAGCGACATTTGCAGCGGTAATACTACCCATGCCGTTCGCTACACTGCAAATTTGATTAGGATTACTGGGTTGCGTGGCGACTGAGACATCATAATTGTCACCATCAGCTAATTGAGTTGGAAAATTAAAGTTGGCCGATCCTGAATCTGTGACTAGAAGATTATCACCGTCATTGTTCTGTAATAATAAACCAGAACCGATTAGGTTGTCGATCATACCTCCGACGGAATAATTCAATTCTGGTGTATTTTGGTTATTATCATCTAAAGTTTCGTCGCCGCCCAAATTGCCGTTACCACCAGAACTACTGTTACAGGCAACCAAGATGAAAGCAAAACAAATTATTAAACTATTCTTGGCAAATAAACGACCCAGCATAGGTACGTCCTCCCTCTGCATCCATTAGGCTGTTTTTATTCAAATTGTCGTACAGCTAACTAGATTATAATAGATTTAAAGTCGACTCAATGAATTGACTAAAATATCAAAAAAAGTCTTAATTTAATCTATGTTATTGACACTAAATAAGGTAAGTTTTTTACAATTAATCAGTAAGAATAAAACAATTAGTCACAGATGCGAATACAATGCTGCTTATTTATTATTTAAACTATTTTTTAATTTAAAAGAAATACAATGCTATATAAGCTAAGAACGCCGGACGAAAGATTCAACTTTATTTAATTTTGATGCGTATCGGGGCTGCGTTATCTTGCTGCATTTATGGGCCACTCTTGGGTCAGTATGGTGGGGAACTATAGAATTCAGGTAGGAAAGCACTGTGATCGAAAGTGATTGTCGCTCAATAACTTAGATTATAAGCCATTGATAATATGTGCTATTTGAGCGCGTTCGGGAGGCGAGGGTCGAAGGTTCAAATCCTTTCACTCCGACCAACGTTCAGTCACTTTCCCATCTCAGCCAATCACTCTCAGTATGCAACTTGGCAACTATTTACGTTA
>Ga0209536_100012269_pt1 | contig 12481 bp, 10 predicted proteins | sample DeeMarSeWOR28_12_FD_187461 | JGI IMG/M metagenome (GOLD analysis project Ga0209536, IMG submission 187461) | Marine sediment microbial communities from White Oak River estuary, North Carolina - WOR-2-8_12 (SPAdes) (version 2) | ecosystem: Environmental > Aquatic > Marine > Intertidal zone >...
AAGGAAACTACGTTCTACACGACAATTAAACTGTAAAACTAAACTACGTCCCCCTTTTCTGGAATCTGATCCGGGACAACAACGGCCGGGTCACTCAAAAAACGGAAACTCTTGACGGCACCTCATCCTCCTACCTTTATACCTACGACGCCATGGGGCGGCTGCTTACGGTGACGAAAGACGGGGTCCTGTTAGAGGAATACGAATACGACGCCAACGGCACCCGTATCTATGAAATGAACACCTTGCGGGGAATCAGCGGCAGAACCTTTAGCTATGATGAGGAAGACCACCTGTTGACCGCCGGCGGTATAACTTACCAATATAACCGGGACGGCTTTCTGACCTCCAGGACCTACGGCTCCGAGGTTACCACCTATGCCTATTCTTCCCGCGGAGAGCTTTTAAGCGCCGGCCTTCCGGATGGCCGACTTATCGAATACATCCATGATCCCTTGGGAAGGCGGATCGCCAAGAAGATAGACGGATCAATGGTAGAAAAATACCTCTGGCAGGGTTTAACGCGCCTGCTGGCGGTGTATGACGGCAGCGACAATCTTCTCATGCGTTTCGAATATGCCGACGGGCGCATGCCGGTGGCCGCGACCATCGGCGGGGCAAAATATTATCTAACCTACGATCAGGTCGGTTCCCTTCGGGTTGTTGCAAATGCCTCCGGCAGTGTGGTAAAAAAAATAGACTATGATTCTTTCGGGAATATCCTTGCCGATAGCAACCCGGCCTTTATTATTCCGTTCGGCTTTGCCGGCGGGCTATATGACAAAAACACCGGCCTCGTCAGGTTCGGCTATAGAGACTACGATCCGGATGTGGGAAGATGGACTGCCAAGGACCCGATCCTATTTGCAGGCGGTAATACGGATCTCTATGGGTATGTATTAAATAATCCGATTAATAATTCAGACCCATGGGGATTACAAGGTAATCCTTTTCCACACCTGCCGACCTTCACAGAAGCGTATCCAATGTCAGATTTTGTTGCACCAGTCGCGGACATATTGGCGGGAGGAATAGAAGCCGGTTTTTCAATTGCATTCGGAATAGCAGGAACGCTTTTGCTTACCCAGCCTGAAGCTTGGCCAATAGCTGCTTTTCTGCTTCCAGCTAGTTTTGCGGCAGGAGTAGATGCTTATTCTAGACTTTCTATAGGTATCGATGCATTATCAAATGCATGTCATTAGCTTTTTTAAAACATTGACAATAATTTTAAAATCAACATTAGAAAGCAATGATATATGAAAAATAAAAAATTAGAAGTAAGCGGTTTATACATAGCATCAATTTTGACTAATGCATTTATTTTTTTATCTTTTATTCTTTTTATTGTGTACCTAATAGCACCTTTTGTTAGAGGTGATTTATCTATAAGGGCAATAGTAGTCTATGGAAGTTGGATCGGATTAGGATTTGCTATTAAGTATTATATTACTAAATACAGAAAAAAGATGCTGTTAAATTGGTACGAGACATTACTTTTCTCAGCATATGGTCTTATTTGTATGTTCTTATGGTTTTCGTACCCGTATAATATTATATCAAGCCTCTTTATTGTAATAGGAAATATAGTCGGAAATATAGCTCAGCGTCATTCTTGGGGGAAAAAACCTATAGATAAAAAAAGGACAAACAATAATAAAGATACACCCTAAAATAATTAAATTAGGGTCTTGAGTAGGACAGGCTTAAATTATTAGCCTAAGTAAAGGGTAAGTTGAAAAAGTTATGATCTTACCGGACACTTAGTAAAAGAGCAAAATTAGGGGACGTTGTTAAGTTTTGCAGTTTACAGTCTTTGCTGGTTATGGTATTTGAATCTATATGCCAAGAAAAGCCAGGATAGATGCTCCCGGTGCCTTGCATCACATCATCGCACGAGGAATTGATCGCTGCGAAATTTTCGAGGACGATACCGACCGCCACAACTTCATAGAACGGCTCGGGGTAATCCTGACAGAAACCCAAACCCGTTGTTTTGCCTGGGCCCTTATCCCCAATCATTTTCACCTGCTTTTAAAAACCGGTCAGGTTCCCATTGCCACGGTGATGAGACGGCTCTTGACCGGATATGCCGTTACTTACAATCGCCGGCACCGTCGCTATGGCCATCTCTTTCAAAATCGGTATAAATCCATATTGTGTCAGGAAGATACTTACCTGCTCGAGTTGGTAAGATATATCCATTTAAATCCGCTGCGCTCAAAAATTGTTGCGGATATGGACAAATTGGACCGATACCCTTACAGCGGGCATGCGGTGATTTTAGGTAAGTCCAAAAACACCTGGCAGGATTTTAAATGGGTACTGAAACTTTTCAACATGCACTTAGGGGTTGCCCGGCGGGGCTACCGGCAATTTGTAAAAAAAGGAGTTTCGGGTGGAAGGCGCAAAGATTTAACCGGCGGCGGTTTGGTTCGAAGCGCTGGAGGCTGGGTTGCTTTAAAAGAGATGCGCCGGCTGAAAATCGCACAGAATTCAGATGAACGTATTTTAGGCGATGGGGATTTTGTTGATCAAGTACTGGTACAGGCTCAGGAACAAATGGAAAGAAGGTATGAGCTTCAAGCCCAAGGTTTTGATCTTGACCAAATTTCCAAGCGGGTGGCCAAGGTAATGCGAATTGAACAGTCGGAGATTTCGGCACCGGGCAAGGAACGCAGGCGAGTCGCTGCACGCAGCTTATTGTGCTACTGGGCGGTAAGGGATGTTGGCATCAGCATGGCAGAATTATCAAGGCAACTGAATCTGTCACGATCAGGGGTAAGCTTGGCCGTAAAACGCGGAGAAAAAATCGCACGTCAAGGAAACTACGTTCTACACGACAATTAAACTGTAAAACTAAACTACGTCCCCCTTTTCCGCAACTGTGCCGCAAACTCGAGTTGGTCTTTATTCTCGCTCCAATCCAAAAGTTTCTTTCGGCCTGCACGTAGTTGGGACGCCAGGTCGTCTTTAAATTCGGCAACTTGCTTTTGCTTGATCGGCGTTTCTTGCTTCCAGTACCTTTTGCTGCCTCGATCTTCAAAAGCACAAAGCCACAGGTTGAAGGTAAGTGACCGTTCATCAGCCAAATACAGCTGAACAAGGCAGCGGACTTCTTTGCCCCACGCGATTGATCGTTCAGGCCAGTCTTTTTGATTTCTGCTCACAGAAAGATCGTACTCCTTTACAAAGGCATCAATAATCGGGTCGACTTCAAGCAACGGTTTTTCAATCCGTTCCCATTCCTCTTCCGTCCGGTACCAACCGCTATTTGCCATTGTCGTTACCTAAAGATAATATACATGTATGCCGTATGATGGCAATTGTTATCAAGATAAGAGGGGATGAGCTTTAGTTTCGCAGTTTGCGAAAGACAACACGCCTCGAATTCTTTACAGATGATACCCTCCGCCATGACGATTAAGACGGCTCGGGGTATTTTTACGGGGACCAGAGGCCAGGTCCGCTTCCGGCTCCTGGTCATACAACCGCGGACAGCGAACACTCAAATCAGGTATATATAACGCTCAAGGGAACGGGCGGGTACTTCCACACCCCCGGCTTGGGCAAAAGGTGCTCGCCGCCGACCGTCAGCCAGTTCAAGTCGGGTTTGATATCCCTCAACTTGCCGTCATCGGGCGGGCGGGCATGGTCGGTGAAGGCATAGGTCACCTGAAAAATACAGATGCTTTCCTTTTTTTCACGGGCAACCACGTAGTTCTTGTTGAAGGTCCGGGGTTTCATGTTCAGCGACTCGGCGATCTCGTTGAGTTCCTGGGCTTTAAATTTCATCAGAATCGCCTTTGAGGCCCCTCGCTCGGAAATGCGGATCAGCGCACGCGATTCGCTGCTGCCTGCGTACACGGTCGTAATGCATGGAATTCTTTTCAGGTACTGGGAGGCCACGATGGCCGCCGTTCTCCGCCCCCCGACCATAAAAGGCACCCCGAAGTACTCAAAAAATTTTTTCTGAATATCCTCGGCATATTTTTCGCCTTTTTCATAAATATCTTTAGAGATGTAGCGAAGGATCTGGGCCAAATCTTCAGCAGCATTGGCGATCGGCCAGTCGACCCGGACATGAAAATGGGTCAGGCAATAGCGGTTCTTCAGAACACTTGCGGGATCCCTCTGAATGAGAAGGGCATAATCCACCGGCAGCAAATCTTTTAAAAAATGAAAGAAATGGGCCGACTCCAGATACTTGTGACTCGTATCGAATTTTACGGAAAGCGGAAGGACCTCGGGATGCAGAAGATTTTTTTTGGTGGTTCTGTTCATATCAAAGAACCGGATATACTTCTTATGATCGGTCGGGATGGTATCCTCGACAAAAATCAGCAGAAAGGCGTTTTGATAATCATATTCCATCCCGGGGATTCGCGCCCGAGGCTTCAGCTCCCGTTTTTCAACAAAGGGATAGGGCGTATTGTGGGCCAGAAAATTCTTGTATGAGTCCACCAGTGCGTATTGAAGTAAGAACTGATCCAGCTCATCTCTCAGAAGTTCATAATATGAGCGTCTGAGCCGGTAGGCCTGGCTGAGTTCTTCCCGCACACTCCAGAAGGCCAGTCTGTTATCAGATTTTAACATGGATCGTCCCGGAATTTTAAAATCGGTTGATGGAAAAAAGCTCGCTGATCGACGCGCGGCAACCCGCTTGAGTTTCCCAAGTTGACTTATTAGCATCAATCTAAATATAAGTCAACAATTACAGTAAATTATCTGTTATTCAGCCGTTCGGCCCATTGGTAGAGCCGCTCCCGGTACCTGTATGCACCCAGGACCAGGATCAGGCACATACCCAGTATCACGGCGAGCAAGCCGTATGACCGCTCATAAAGAAAGGCGCCCTGAAGGCTGAGCATCACAGTCCCGGGCATCCGCCCGATGGATGCCAGAAGAATGAAAATTCTGAACGGAAAGGTGCTCAGCCCCAGAAAGTAGCAAAGATAATCCTTGGGAAATCCGGGGAAAATGAACAAGAAAAAAAGGACCAGGGTGCCCTGGCGTTTGAGAACGTGTTCAAAGCGCGACAGTTTGTCGGCAGGTATGAGCCTGTTGACCAGGGGCCGGCCGAAAAGGCGCGCCGCGGTAAAGTTGATCAGCGAACCCACGGCCAAAGCGATGCTGGAATAGGCAAATCCCTTTCCGGCCCCGAACAGATAGCCGCCGATAAACCCGGTCGCCTCGCCCGGTATGGGGGCCAGCATGACCTGCAGGATTTGCAGCAGCATAAAGATAAGCGGCGCGCCGGCCCCAAAAGAGGAAATAAAGGCCTTGGTTTTTTCCCGGTCGGTCAGAATGGTATAATAATGCGCGAACTCATCCCAGATCAGTGCGCGATAAGTGATCAGCAAAAATAAAACGACCGCGGCAGCAAAGGCGGCCAGAAGGATGTGTTTAAGGGGATAAGACCTGTGTGTCGTCATCCGTCATGCTTCCGATCAAAAAATTACAGGGGCGTATTTTTTCAGTGCGGCCGCCTGTCGGGGTGACGGCCATCGCCCTTTGGCCGCCCTTTCCGCGACGCACTGATTTTTCGCTGAAAATCCTTTTTTTGGGACCAGCGCCGCCAAAAGGAAATCAGGCCCGACGAATAAGCCCGATCCACAATCTCTTCCCGGACCGTCAGACCTTCGGCACCCGCCATCGCAAGTCTCAGGCATTCCGTTTTGTCCGGGCAAGGTGCGCATGCTTCCGGTGTTATTCTGAGCCCATCCGCCCCTTTAGGGAAAACCGCTTCAAGCTTGCCGAAACACCGCTGTTTTTTTTTGGCTTCAGCGTTCATCCAATTCAGATCTTTTTTCTATTTCGTTCAGGCCAGAATCCCGTCCCGGCCTGCGTCCTCCTGGGCGCCGGCCTGTCTTTGTTCGTATTCCCGACATATGCGCCCGATGTAGCCCTGGTCCGCAAAACTGAAGTATTTGTCCTGTCCGACGATGATATGTTCGTGCACGGTGATGCCCATGACCATACAGGCAAAGACCAGCTGCCGGGTAATCGAAATATCTTCCGCAGACGGAGCAGGTTCTCCCGAAGGGTGGTTGTGCACAAAAATAAGCGCCGCCGCGTGGTGGTTCAGCGCCTCGCGAACCACTTCCCGGGGATAAACCGAGCTGGCGGTCAACGTTCCGGTGAAAAGCGTTTCAATGGCAAGCACCCTGTTTTTGGCATCCAGAAAGATGACCTGGAAACACTCGCGCGATTTGTCCCTGAGGGTGTGATACAGATACCTGAACAGCTCCCCGGAGTTGTTCAGCAGGTCTTTTTGGATTAACTTTTTCTTGAGATAACGATCGGCCACCGCCTTGATCAATCTGATCCCGAAAAGATTGGTCCGCCCGATCCCCTCCACCTCGAGCAGTTCTCCGGGAGAAGCCTCTAAAACGCCCTGCAGGGTTTTAAATTTTTTTAAGGCGGACTTTGCGGCCGGTTTGCAATCCATCCTGGGCGTCGCGAGGGTCAGCAAAAGTTCGATGACTTCATAGTCGTGAAATCCGTCCAAACCGGATTTTAAAAATTTTTCTCGAAGCCGTTGCCTGTGCCCTGCTGCTTTGTGAGGTTTTGGTGCGGCCATGGTTTAAACGATACTGCAATCTGTTTTTAAAGTCCGCTTCAGGGCAAGCGTCATCGCCCCGGCTGCTTCCAGTCAATAGGCGCCCAATTCCGGTTTAAGATCGCGGTTCATCAGCTGCTGAAGCGCCTGATCGGGGGGCAGATCCTCGTAGAGAATGTAATAAACATGATGTGAAATCGGCATCTCGACCTCCAGTTTGCGGGACAGGTTATACACCGACCTGGCCGTCTTGACGCCTTCCGCAACCATGCGCATTTCAGCGAGAATCTCCTTTAATTTCTTGCCTTCCCCGATCATTTTACCGACCGTGTAGTTTCGGCTCAAATTCCCGGTGCAGGTCAGTACCAGATCGCCCGCCCCGGCAAGTCCGGCAAAAGTAAAGGGATTGGCACCCATTTTCAAACCCAGGCGACGAATTTCCGCCAGCCCCCTGGTAATCATGGCCGCCCGTGTGTTTAAACCCAGGCCCAGGCCGTCAATAACGCCGGCGGCAATGGCGATGACATTTTTGACGGCGCCGCCGAGTTCCACCCCGATCAGATCATCATGGGTGTAAACCCTGAAGTAGGGTGTCGCAAACACATGCTGAACCAATTCGGCAACCTGCGGATCCTTGCAGGCCACCGTGACCAGGGTGGGCGACTGCCGGGCGACTTCCCGGGCGAAACTGGGCCCGGACAAGACCGCAATGCGGCCTTCCGCCAGACGGGGCAGGCCCTCTCTCAACACCTCAGACATGGTCAAGAGCGTCTCGTTTTCAATCCCCTTGGAGGCCGAAACAACAATGGTTTTCTCGTTGACACAACCGGCCATTTTTTGCGTCACATCGCGCATCACGTGTGACGGGGCAACCAGGACCAGAAGATCTTTTTCTCCCGCGACCGCTTCCAAGTCATTGGAGGCAACGATGCGGGGCGACAAGGGAACGCCGGAAAGAAAATACCGGTTTTCCTTAAAATCGTTGATTTGCGCCTTCACTTCCCTTTCGTAGGCCCAGAGGCTGACGTCAAACCCCTTCTGCCCAAGCAGATTCGAGATAGCGGTCCCCCAGCTTCCGGCGCCCACCACACCGATTTTGACATGCCCTGTTTCGGATTCAGAGATCATCGAAAAGACCGTCCCTTTCTTACGGCTGAACCTTTTCGGCCAGAACCTCGGCCCCGACCACCCGTTCTTCCTGGCCCATGCCGATGAGTTTAACCCCCTGGGTATTGCGGCTGATCACGGAGATGCCCTTGACCGGCATGCGGATGAGCTTACCGCTGTTCGTTATCAACATGATATCATCCGTGTCATCGACGATCAGCAGGGAGACCACTTTTCCGTTCCGGGCGGTGGTTTTAATGGTGATCACCCCTTTGCCGCCGCGCCTTTGAACGGGGTATTCATCAATGGATGTCCTTTTCCCGAATCCGTTCTCGGTGGCGGCAAATACCGTCTGGCCGTGGCTGAGCACTTCCATGCCCACAATGCGGTCGCCCTTGGCCAGGCGCATACCGCGCACCCCGCCGGCAACGCGGCCGGTCGGGCGGATATCGGACTCGTGAAATCGAATCGATTTGCCCATGGCCGAGCACAGAAACACATTGCGGGTGCCTTCCGTAATTCTCGCCGAAATCAGTTCATCTCCCTGGGCCAGGTTCAGGGCGATAATGCCGCCGGTTCGCGGCCGGCTGTAGGCCATCAAATCTGTTTTCTTGATCATGCCGGCCTTGGTCGCCATCAGGATATGATTTCCCGGTTCAAACGTCGGGACCGCCATTACCGTGGTCAGTTTCTCATGGGATTCAAACCTCAGCAGGTTGACAATCGCCTTTCCACGACTCTGCCGCCCGGCCTGGGGGATATCGTACACCTTGCACCAGTAAACCTTGCCCCGATTGGTGAAAAACAGGAAGGTGTGGTGGGTGGAAGCCACAAACAGATGTTCAACGAAATCTTCTTCCTTGATACCCATGGCTGTTTTACCCCTGCCGCCGCGATGCTGGCTTTGATACAGGGTAATGGGGTTGCGTTTGATATAACCGCTGTTGGAAATGGTGACGACCATGTCCTCTTCCACGATCATGTCTTCAATGGTGATTTCCCTGGTTTCGGTCACAATTTCCGTCCGCCGCGGGTCTCCGAATTCCTTTTCCAGCCCGATCAGCTCCTCTTTGATCAACGTCAGTACCAGGCGTTCATTGGCCAGAATTTCCTTGAACCTGGCAATATCCTTGATGACGGCCTTGTGTTCTTCCAGGATTTTTTGCTGTTCGAGACCGGTCAGCCGCTGCAGCCGCATATCCAGGATGGCCTGGGCCTGGATGGAGGTCAGGCCGAAGCCTTTCTGGAGCGACTCCTTGGCCTCCTTGGGCGTTTTGGACTTTCGAATCAGCGCCACCACCTCATCCAGGTTATCCAGCGCGATCTTCAGCCCCTCCAGGATATGGGCCCTTTCCTCGGCCCGGTTCAGGTCGTAGCGGGTCCGCCGGATAATGATTTCCTTGCGGTGAAGAATGAAATGCTGGAGCAGACTTTTGATGTTCAGCAGCTTGGGCTGATTGTTGACCACTGCGAGGAAAATGATGCCGAAACTGGTTGCCATCTGGGTATGTTTGAACAGCTGATTGACCACCACCCCGGAGACCTGATCTTTTTTGAGCCCCAGAGCGATTCGCATCCCTTCCCGATCGGATTCATCGCGGATGAACTGCACCCCTTCAATCTGCTTGTTCTTTATCAGGTCGGCAATCTTTTCGATCAGTCTGGCCTTGTTGACCTGGTAGGGCAGTTCGGTGACGACCAGCGTTTCCCGCTGGGTTCGCCGGTCTTTCTCCACCACCACCCTGGCCCTGATACGAATCACACCCCGGCCGGTACGAAACGCTTCGTTAATCCCCTCAGTGCCGTAAATGATCCCGGCGGTTGGAAAGTCCGGTCCCGGAACGTGTTTGAGAATCTCTTCGATTGAAAGGTCGGGGTTGTCTATCAGCGCGACGGCCGCATGGATCACTTCCGCCAGGTTGTGGGGAGGAATGTTGGTCGCCATGCCCACGGCGATGCCCGCACTGCCGTTGACGAGCAGCGAGGGAATTTTAGCCGGAAGCACGGCCGGTTCGGTCAAAGACTCATCGTAGTTGGGTACAAAATCAACCGTTTCCTTGTCAAGGTCTTCAAGCATCTGATGGGAAAGCGGCATCATGCGGATCTCGGTATACCGCATCGCGGCAGGCGGGTCTCCGTCAATGGACCCGAAGTTGCCCTGGCCGTCGATCAACGGGTACCGCAGCGAAAAGTCCTGGGCCATCCGCACAATCGTATCGTATACCGCCGTATCTCCGTGGGGATGGTACTTACCGATCACATCCCCCACGATCCGGGCCGATTTTTTATAGGGCTTATTCCAATCGTTCTTCAGTTCGCGCATGGCGTACAAAACCCGCCGGTGAACCGGCTTCAAACCGTCGCGCACATCCGGCAGGGCCCGCCCGATAATCACGCTCATGGCGTAGTCGAGATAAGATTTTTTCATCTCGCTCTCGATACTGATCTTTACTGATTTTTCAGCAGCCATCATCGTCCTCTATGATCGATCAACGATCACTTGTGTTGGTTTGTTTAGTCACCATTTTTATTGGTGTTGTTTGTGACCAGCTTTTGATAGCTGGAATGGTATATGTCGGTCAAAGTCAGAAATGCCGTTACGACCAGGGGACCGTAAATAATTCCCAAAATGCCGAACAGCTTTAACCCTCCGATAATGGAGAAGAAAACCAGAAGCGTGTGCATCTGAACCCGTTTGCCTACCAGTTTGGGTTTCAACAGGTATTCAACCGTGCCGGAGAGGACGATATAAAAAACGATAAAAAACATCCCGCTGGCCGTTTTACCGCTCAGAATCAGATACAGGGCGGCCGGAATAAATACCACCCCGATCCCGACAACCGGCAAAAACGCCAGCAGGGTCATGATAAAACCCCACATAAAGGGCGATTTCAAGCCAAATACGGCAAAAACGGTCCCACCCAAAATCCCCTGGATCAATCCGCAAAAGCCGTTGCCCAAAAGGATGGCCCCGGCAATATCCTTGAATTTTTTTATCAGCTTTTCATCCTGGGCCTTGGGCAGCGGCGAAAGTTCGATGATAAACCGGATCAGCTTGTGGCCATCGATCAGAAGAAAATAGATAATGAGAAGGATAAAGAAAAAATTTATTAAAAAATTCAGAGTATTGAAAGCCAGGGCCCTGGCCTGTTTGTATAAAAACAGACCGACAATCTTGCTGGTCTCCGACAGCAGGTCATTCAGTTCCGTGCCGCCGAGCTGGATGTTGAAGTTGGCCAGAAACTGATTGGCCCGTTCAAAGACCTGGCTGCCGGCGAGCAGATTTTTCAACTGATCGCTGATCAGGGCATCCTTGCCCATCAAATAAAGTTCATAGGCTTCTTTCGACAAAATGCCACCGAACAGGAGAATGGGGATAAAAAGGATAAAGAAAACCAGCACACAGGTGACCAGCGACGACAATGCCGGGCTCATTTTTCCGTTCAGATAGCGATAGACCGGAGAACACACCCCGGTCACGACAGCAGCCAGGATAATGACCGAAAAAAAGGGCTTCATCAGCCAGCCGAGCATAAAGATCGACAACATGAAAAGGCACAAAAAAAACCACAAAATCATATAATGGGAAGTCTTGTCTTCCATTGACCCTCCGCCGGATTGAATAGAGTCAACCGGCGCCTGCATTCATATTTAATACCGGGCTCAAACGATCAGCCCCGTGTTGTCCAACCGATGGCGCTTACAAATCCACTGCCGCCGCTTCCCGCCGGCACAACGCCCGCCGGAAGGGGACCGCAACTCCTGGCGCATGAATATGTAAAAAAAGGTTAAGGCGGCTGCCCGGGGATCGAACCGAGAAAGGCTGAGCGAGGTCCGGGACCGGATTTTTACCTGCTGATAATGCCTCCGGCCACCAGCAAAAGAAGAGACTCATAAATCACGACCGGCACATAACTGCCGAAAATCGCATAAACGATCCCACCTCCGACAATGGCCGGTACGCCGCAAAAAATCAAAACGCCCAGCTTTCTGCTGATGCTCATTTTCTAATCTCCTGTAAAACCTTTGTAAATTCCATTATGCGGTTATCCACAAAGCACAAGTCGCCGTCAGCCAGCCGGAATCAAGGGCCGCATCCCATCGGCGCTTACCGCTTCCGGATATCCGGCTGCCGCCCCGCGAGGCGGTTCCGCGGACGCACCTTCCCTCTTTTTGAATCCGTGGTTTTTTAGCAATACCGGGAAGCTAAGTAAAGGAAAAACCGACCCATTTCCGCTAAAAATGCAATTTTATGCTCGGGCTAACGTTCCACCAGCATGGCCATCCCCATGCCCCCGCCGATACACATGCTGATCAGTCCGGTACGGTATTCCTTGCGCACCATCTGATACATGCCGGTCACCACCTGCCGGGCGCCCGTACAGCCGATGGGGTGTCCCAGAGAAATACCGCTGCCGAGTTCATTGGGGCGCTGGTTTTCGATGCCCAATTCGCGCATGCAGCCGATGGCCTGGGACGCAAAGGCTTCATTCAGCTCAATCAGGTCAATATCATCAATTGACATCCCGGTTTTGTTCAGCACCTTTCGTATGGCCGGAACCGGGCCGAGCCCCATGTAGGCGGGATCCACTCCACCGGAGGCAAAGGCCCTGATCTTAACCAGGCTTTCCATCCCCAGCTCCTTGGCCTTATCGGCACTCATTAATAAAACCGCCGCGGCCGCATCGTTAATCCCGGAAGCGTTTCCCGCGGTTACGCTCCCGTCCTTTTTAAACGCGGGGCGTAATTTGGCCATTTTTTCCATGTTGGTGTCCATGGGGCGTTCGTCAACATCGACCACCGTTTCCCCTTTGC
>Ga0209536_100012270_pt1 | contig 12481 bp, 6 predicted proteins | sample DeeMarSeWOR28_12_FD_187461 | JGI IMG/M metagenome (GOLD analysis project Ga0209536, IMG submission 187461) | Marine sediment microbial communities from White Oak River estuary, North Carolina - WOR-2-8_12 (SPAdes) (version 2) | ecosystem: Environmental > Aquatic > Marine > Intertidal zone >...
TATTCCCTTCTGGTTCGGCGAAGCACCGGGACGAACCGATGAACTTTCCATGGCGGTATCACGGCTTCTGGAAACCGTTAACCAGTTGCTGACAGAAGGCGGCATGGAAGATGTTATTGCCTGGCTGAAGCAAGAACAACGCTTATCTATTGAAATCGCCGTACAATTGGCCGAATACCTCACAACCGCTAAAGCTGTTCTTGGCGCCTTACCCACTCACAACAAGATTGTGTTCGAACGCTTTTTTGATGAAGTGGGCGACATGCACTTTATCATCCACGCCCCCTTCGGATCTCGCATCAACCGCGCCTGGGGATTGGCGTTGCGCAAACGCTTTTGTCGCAAATTTAACTTTGAACTACAAGCCGCCGCCAACGAAAACAACATCGTATTGTCATTGGGCCCTACCCATAGCTTTCCCCTGGAAGAAGTGGCTAACTATTTAAAATCGCAATCGGTTCGCGATGTGCTGGTACAGGCTTTGTTAAACGCGCCAATGTTCGAAACCCGCTGGCGCTGGAACACCAACATCGCTCTGGCAGTACCGCGGAACCGCAATGGCAAAAAAGTCCCTGCTCAATTTCAACGCAGCGATGCACAAGACTTGATTGCCGTTATTTTCCCTGACCAGTTGGCATGTTTGGAAAACATTCAAGGCGATCGAGAAGTGCCTGATCACCCATTAGTGGAGCAAACCTTAGCCGATTGTTTACACGAAACCATGGATATCGAGGGTTTAGAGAACTTACTGCAACGCTTGGAAAACAATGACATTCAACTGATCACTTGTGATTTACCTACACCCTCGCCTTTGTCCGAAGAAATTATCAATGCCAAACCGTATGCTTTCCTAGACGACGCGCCCGCCGAAGAGCGCCGCACTCTAGCCATACGGCAAAGACCTTTAGATCCCGAAACTGCGTCTGATATTGGCCGTTTGGATCCATTGGCGATCCAAACGGTACGCCAGGAAGCCTGGCCTGACGCGCGTACTCCCGATGAACTGCACGATGGATTGATGATTCTAAGCTTTATGACAGAGGCTGAAGTCAATCGTGGCCCACTAAGCAATACGGAAACCATGGACTTTGGTTGGCGACATTTAATCGAAGACTTGGTGGCACAAAAACGCGCAACCTTATTGACAACTGTTAACGGTGAAAATCTATGGGTCAGTGCCGAACGTTTGCCGGAATTGTTAGCCCTACTGCCGCAAGCCATTTATGAACCTTCGATACCACTCATTGAAGAACGCGTTGAAACTGATCCACAACAAAACTTAGTGGAAATTGTTCGCAGCCGCCTTGAAGGACTTGGACCTGTAACCGCAGCCCAACTGGCCGCTCCATTAGGATTGTCTGTAGAGCAAATCAATATGGCGTTATTGGCCTTAGAACAAGAAGGATATGTCATTCAAGGCCGCTTTACCCATACCACGCAAGAAGTGGAATGGTGTGAACGAGCGCTATTGGCACGCATTCATCGTTACACAGTAAAGAAACTGCGCAAGGAAATTGAAGCCGTCAGCCCTGTCGACTACATGCGGTTTTTATTCGCCTGGCACCGCATCGAAGAAAAAGCCGATGGTAAAGAAGCCCTGGCTGCGATTCTGGAACAATTGGAAGGCTATGCATTACCGGCATACAGTTGGGAGCGGCATATACTGACCTCTCGCCTGGATATATATATCCCCGATTGGCTGGATAATCTGTGCACCAGTGGACGCTTTACCTGGTTGCGCGCGGCAGTGAAAGAAACTACTAAAGACGACTCACAGAAAAAACGCAAAACTGCTCCGGTGAAAAACACACCCATCTCGATTTTCATGCGCCAACACACAGGATACTGGTGTAATTCAGAATCATTGAGAGATACCGCAAAGAACTTAAGCGCTAATGCTCACAAAGTTTATACAGCGTTGAAGAACCAAGGCGCTTCATTTTTCTTCGATCTTGTTACGGGAACACAACTGCTACGCACTCAAGTAGAAGATGCATTGGCTGAGCTGGTCAGTTATGGTCTGGTGACTTCAGACAACTTCACGGGAATACGTTCTTTAATAACACCATCCAATAAAAAAGCCAGCTACCGGAGCCGGCGCAATTATCGTGCGAGTAACAACAACATCGATGACGCCGGTCGCTGGACCTTAATTCAAAGCAGCTTACCACCAAAATCCGAAGACAAAGAAATAGCACCTTTTGATATCGAACAAACCGAACACATCGCCCGCACGTTGTTAAACCGCTATGGCGTGGTATTTCGCAAAGTATTGGAAAAAGAAACTACTTTACCCCCTTGGCGCGACTTATTATATGTGTATCGCAGAATGGAAGCCCGTGGGGTAATCCGTGGCGGCCGCTTTGTCTCCGGGTTTGCAGGCGAACAATTTGCTTTACCCGAAGCGGTCACCGCCTTACGTAACACGCGTAAAAAACCTAAGGCCGGAGACCTCATAAGCATATCAGCCGTGGATCCGCTCAACCTTACCGGCCTGATTACGCCGGGTCAACGAGTACCAGCAACGAGCAACAATCGCATACTATATAAAGACGGCAAACCCATCGCTGTGAGTATTGCAGGAGAGATTAAGTTTCTTGAAAAAACCGACAGTCAAAGCGAATGGGAAATCCGCAATCGTTTAATACGCACACACAATCCAGCGAATTATATCCATAGCGCCACCCCAAACGTGTGACACTAGCTTTATCATAATGTTTGGGTAATAGATACTGTGCACTATATCCGGTGCGTGAAACGCACCCTACCGCATTATGCTAAGGAATCTCTGAACAAGTCCCATTTTATGCCATAATTCCTGTCAAAGCACCAAACGGGGGAAATCACAATGGACCAAATGAGTTTTTCTAGCCTAGCCTACGACAACAAAAAGAAAAAGACTCGCCGAGAAACCTTTCTTGCGGAAATGAACAAAGTGATTCCCTGGAAGATACTGCTCAAACCGATCCAAAGACATTACCCCAAGACCGGTAACGGCCGCCAACCCTACCCATTAGAAACCATGCTGCGGATTTATTTCATGCAGCAATGGTATCAATTGTCCGATCCGGCCATGGAAGACAGTCTCTATGACATCGAATCGATGCGCCGATTCGCGCACTTGGATATTGAGCGCCCCATACCGGATGAGACCACTATATTGAATTTTCGCCGATTGCTGGAAAGACACAACCTCACCGCCCGACTGTTTGAGAAAGTATCGGGCTATCTCGAGCAGAACGATTTGTTACTAAATGCAGGCACTATCGTCGACGCCAGCATAGTCAATGCGCCGAGTTCGACCAAGAACCAGAACAAAGAACGAGACCCTGATATGAAACAAACGAAAAAGGGTAACCAATGGTACTTTGGAATGAAAATGCATGTAGGAACCGATAGCCAGGGTCGCGCCCACAGCGTAGTGGTCACCGACGCGGCGGTGCACGACTCGCAGATACTTGATGATCTGCTGCATGGAGAGGAGCAGGAGGTTTACGGTGACAAAGCCTACGCCGATGAACAGAAGAAACAGAAGTTTGAGGAACGTGGCGTATCAACCGCAAAGCCAAACGTGGTAAAAAACTCAACATCGCCGATCGCTCTTTCAACAAGAAAAGCAATCGCACGCGGGCCAAAGTGGAACACCTGTTTGGTGTCGTTAAGAACCTATGGAACTACCGCAAAGTCCGTTACAAGGGATTAAACAAGAACGCGGCGCAGGTGTTTAGCTTGGTTGCATTAGCCAATCTGTATCTGGCAAGGCGAGATATACAGCTGTTGCAGGCGTAGTATGCCTGCAATACGCCAAATTGCCTAAATATTAGGCAATTTGGAAGGATAAAGCACCTTTTTTGATAGAAAAATCTAAACAACTAACTACTTAAGAGAGTTGCAGTTATTATTTTGTAACTTGTTCAGAGGTTTCCTAAGTTAAATTATTAATAACGAATTTTCAGCGCCAATAGGTTTACTAAGCTAAACGGATTGTAGGGTGCATTCCATGCACCAGATTACTTGCACAGTGGTTCACGCGGAACTATACGAGCTAGAATACGGAATCGCCACACTGACCATCATTATCGATTTTGATACCGATTCAAATCAAACACTCCGGCATATCGCGGGCTATCATGTTTGAACTTCTCGTAAAACCAGTCTGATGTTTTCCAGAATTCCGGATTGGTGCGCCGCACTCCATATAAATCCACGAGCGCATTGTATTTAGCGTAGTCATCAATTTGCGCATACAATTCGATGAATTTATCCAGATCCTCAAATTTGATTTGGAAAAAGAAATTTGGATACGCTCCTACAAATCCTTTGACGACATCAATGGTGTCTTCCGATTTTATACGGGTGTTCTCCCCGGCCGTCAATGACGTGGTGTTCAAATAAGATTTGTTGCGCACGATAGTGTACACCAAATCGTTTTCCACACTACCGTCGACGATAATGCGCAAAAACGCCGTATTGGGAAACACATCAGTAATCTCGCCTTCAATGTCGCTTAACTTGCGTAATTCTTTTTGCACTTTATTGGCTTTGGCTTCCAAGCCAAACTCTTCGCATTTGTCTTTGAACTTGCCGCAGAGGTTAATATAGTCGACGACTTTTTGGGCGCCGCGTAAATGGTGATTTACTTTAAGGAATAACTCAGTTTTTACATCGTCGGTTTCATACTGAATATTTGGTTCGAGAATCGCCCTTAGTTCATGGGCTTTTTTAATTAGTTTTTCGGTTTCTTTTGTGCCGCGGTACCAATGTTTGTGGATTTCAAAACGTTTGTCCGTAGGTAAAAATGCCAGAAACTGCAGCTCGGATTCCATGCGTAAAAAGTCCATATATAGCCTTGTGGATAATTGATGGCCTACTGTGCCGTAAACATTGAAACCCGCTACCAGCAAATAATGTATTCTTTCAAAAATAGGGTAATCCATAATCCAGGCGGTTTTCGGAACTTCGCCCACAAAACCTTTTAACACAGTAGCGCTGTCGTAGTGACGATAGACGGTTAATGCGGCACTTTCGTTTACTCCATCACCGTCCCAGATCTGCTCAATGGAAAAGCTAAATTCTCCCGGATAGTATTGCTTTAGGTAATTTACTTTTTCGATTAAATATTGTCTTGCGGTTTTTTGATAGGTAGTCCACACAGCCCACAAACTGGCCTTGTCTTCTTTTTCCGAAGGCAAGCGTAAATCATCACTCGCTCTAGCCAAAAACTCTGAATCGCCACTTAAATAACTTTTTTCAGGATCCATAAACATCACCCAAAAATGGTCATCGATGACGCTAAGGGCTATTGAACCGCGACATACCGGCCCTTTGATAAATCCGCCTATAAAAAAATGTGCCTCATCCAACAAAAATTCATAACGGTTTTTAGATGGTATCTCAGCAAACGTTTTAAATGGGTTAGCAGAAGTTACCGAGTCGTAAGACGGCAGTTCATTCACTTCATAATCATCATCTAAGAATAATTCATGGTATCGCAATAAGCGTTTGTCGCTGAACGCATAAGGTAAATGGGTTTTTTCCACTACTGTACGATCATAGTGTTGAAGTCGATAATAAAATGTTTCCATACCAGGATCATCGTATGGCCTAATGGTGGCAATAATCTCAATGGGCTTCCCCGGGGGAGTTTTTGATCGCACCAGCATGAAATATTCTTTATCTTGTAAATCACTAAAATACAAATGGGCCAAGAACAAGTGCTCGTACAAATATCGCGACATGAGCTTTTCTTTGTTGGAATCCCCGTTTAAAAACCGCTCCCATTTTTCAACATGTTCCTTAAGATCCGGCGACAATTCCTTGGGAGGCTCCATCATAGCGCCTTGCTCTAGCCAAGTTTCAATAGTTTTAAATTCGTCGCGGCTCAGTCCGGGCATGGCAAACGGCATACCCCATTGCGGATGTTTTGCAGAAAATTCAGGAAATGTTTCTATACTGGGGCATTGTTGCGAATGCACAAATCCTTCATCTTTGAGCAACTCAGTACCAACATCGTATTCAGCCGGTAGGCGGCCTTCGGTGGGCAGCGGATGACGACGTTTTAACGCCAACATTTGATAAATTAGCGAATTGTCGAGATTGATTTGGGGATTTTCCGTGCGTTCGTTTAACACAGGATGAAATCCTTTGTCGCGCCATTGTTGCGTGTTTGTCGCATCGACGCTTAAACGCGTAGGTTCCTGGCTAAGAAACCGGGTTCCATTGTAGACAGGGGCTTTGGTTGCACCACGATCAATGCCTTCGTGGGAGGTTAAATTCAGTTGGCAAGGTGCATCGTAACAAGCATGGCAGACTACGCAACGTTGGTTGAGTATAGGCTGGATCTCATCGACATAAGAAACCAATTCCTTGCTCTGCATTTCTTCTGCGCTCATAACTCGATGTTTGGGCGCCGAAGGTCCGTACAGCGTTTCATAATCTTTTAACGCCACAGCACAACTTGAAACTACAAGCACTAATAAAGATACTGCGAGAATTTTTTTATATTCCGTCATTCTTGGCCCAGTTACTCGATTTTTAAATCGCTATTGTTTACCACACTTAAAAAAAAGGCAACTTCAATATATCAATATTGAAGTTGCCGCTACGACTTTTTAAGGAGGAATTTATATAGCCAAGCGCGCCCGCAAACCAAAGACCCAAATTTGGCTTTCATCAGGATTAAGCGCGGGATTTTTTAGGTATTCGATATTTGGTGTAATCGCAAACTGCTGAGCCAGCTGGAAGCGATAAAATAACTCCATGGTGTACTGATTATCCAAACCCGTGGTGAACGTAGTCTCATTGGGTTCACCCCAATTAAACCCTACACCCAACAAATCCCGGCCGGCCACTTCCTGATAACCAAGACCAACGCTCAAGGATTTTTGCATGAGAGTACCGCCATCATCGGCGTAGCCGCCTCGAACAAACGGCATGAGCTTGTCATTTATAAAACTCACATACGAGAACGCCGCCCCCCACCCTTCTTGAGCGCCGGCTTTTTCACTTTCATCGACATGCCATAGCGTGATGTGTGTATTGTCGAAATAGATTCGGTCATGCGACGGCGTCCAGCCCAGTTCGATACTGGTAAAATATTCGTTATCGTCAATAAATGTATCGATACCGTCAAAAGGCTCGGTGGGATCGGAGTAAGCATTGGTCAAACCACCAATCAAATACATCTTGTCGCTCAGCATGGCGCCTGCCGCAACCCCAAGGGTGACATCGTTGGGAATAAACATGGTGTAGGTACCCGTGGAAAAGGCAAAATTCGCGAATCCTGTCCAAGGACTACCAAGGACAAACACATCGAGATAGTCGGTAGCATCCAAAAAGCCACCCACCAGAGTAACCTTTCCATCATTAAAACGTTGACGCCAGTAAAGGTTTGTCCACCGCGTACCTTGATCGCTAAATGATGCTTCAAACAGACCGACATAACCTAAATGTCCTAAACCAAACTCTGATGGCGCAACATCACCATATTTATGACGATGTTCCACTTTCCACACAAAAGCGCCTGTGTTCTTGGTGCCTTTACCTACCAAATCCCACGAACCAAAAAAACGAAATATGCCGCTCGACGCTGTATCTTTGTCAAGACTACTATCGGCATTGAAATATACACCCGTGTAATCCAAACCAAGAGACAATCCATGTTTCTCCTGCATTCCTTTCTTCCAATCAAACCAGGTTTGTGCTGCCCTTTGTTCAATAACTGCTTTTTTCTCCCGGCTATCTTCCTCGATTTGGTTTTCAACGGCATCTGGTCCACCGAACTTCACCGCCGATTCTTCCGCGTAGACATCTGCGAACATTCCCATAGTCAGCAATAATACGGTAATATTTTGCCTCGCCCGATTTTTGCGTACTGTTCCTATTTTTTGTTTCATTGTTGCACACCCAGGTAAAATTATTTGACCGATCATTACTTCGTCACTTTCGCAACTATAACGGAGTCAATATAGGTTTTTCTTGCCATTTCGCGTCAATTAGCCACTATAAATGTGCATGGATCTCATTCGTCTTAGCGTCGAATCATAAAAACTACTAAACTAGGCTAGCTGTTGTACGATTCGCAACATATTTCCGATAACATCGAATATAACCCAGTATGACAATACGAATAATTACTCTTTTTATCGCAACACTATTTGCTTTATTGCCAATAAGTAAAACCATCGCCGCGTCTGACGTATGGGAATTTACTATTGCATTCCCCATGATATGGGCACCTGAAATCAACGGTAAAGTCGAGGGAGGTGGTGACCGAATTGATATCAACGTACCGTTTGATAAGATTGTTGAAGATCTAAATTTCGGTCTAATGGGGGATTTTTACGCAACGCGGGGAAAGTGGTCTTATGCGTTAAAGCTCAATTATTTGCAGACTAAAGACGAAACCGTAACTGACAGTTTAAAGTCTCCAATTTGGGATATCACTATAGCACCCAGCCATCAAGTAAAAACAGAACTAAGAATGTCAGCTAATGATCTGCTTATTCGATACCAAACTCATAAAAACACATTTCTTTATACCGGGGTACGCTATTTTTTCACCAAAGTAGATATGGATATAACACCTCTCGGCACGGGAATTATAGCTATTGACAAACATATTAACATTGCGGATGAACACTTGTTTGATTGGTTAATAGGGATAGACCTTGGACATTGGTTCAGCCAACGGTTTGGAGTTTCCCTTAGCGCTGACGCTGGAATCGTGGGAGACAATGATAAAGACTATAATGTCACCGCTATAGCCTTGTATCGGCTTAATAAACTCCACAACATCTGGGCAGGGTATCGTTATTTGGAAATAAGCAATGAAACCGACAGCGATGTTGGAAAACTAGAGGTAAAATTTGCCCAACAAGGTCCCATGATCGGATGGGCTTTTACTTTTTAACCACATCGCTTCCGACTGTAGGAGCTCCAAAAGTAGGCGCTTTTCCTAAGGAACCTACTTTTGGTAGGCGAGCCCTGCTAGCAACAAAGCTTGATCAATTCACCCGAGCTGTACTCTAGGCAACGTTGTTGCCAACAACCAAGATAAGTAATTTATTACACATCGGATCGCTGGCACGGCCGGCTCCTACAATCTGTAGGAAGCACGGCCAGCTCCTACCATTTAAAACACATCCTTAATCCCCATTTGAATAAGCTGACTCGGTGCATCACTGATATCAAACCATTCGGCCGGACTGGTGACACCAGATGCCATTATTAATGAGCACGCAGCTACACTACAATTCGTGCTAACAATGGGTTTTTACAGCCCGACATGTAAACCAATAAAAGCCCCATTATATCCATAGGCGACTTCTTGTTTGTCTGTATCATCTTCGATTGTTACATTAGCATCAAAATAGGTAAGCCCCATTAATACGCCCCAGTGTTTGGATAATTTATATTTGGCATTCATACTGGTTGCCAATACGCCAGCACTGATATCTTGATACGAACCGCCCACTAGTTGGACCTTGGTGGAAATACCCCATTTAGGTGTAAATGCCCAGGAAAAATTCAATCCTAATAAGGGTAAAGGAGCAAATATTGAGATCTCTTCTTGAATTCTACCGGTTTCCGTAGAGCCTCCTATGGTGAATTCGCCTTCGGCTACAAATACGTATTTAAGGTCCATTCCATAAATACCTAAAACTGTTGAAACGCGACTTCTATCGTCGCTGAAGAACGTGTAACCATAATTTAGATAATAGAATCTGGTTTTATCGGACACACTCGCACTGCCCCGTAAATTAATTAAATCACCTAAATTCAGATTCTCATCGATAAAAGTGGTTTCCCGATTAATACGAAAATGCGCGAATCCAATACTGTGTTTGCTGGAAAATGCATATGCGGCGTAAAAAGTATTAACGTAAGAAGTCTCTGGCAAGTCCAAAGTACCCTCTGGATCCACGAATATGGAGTTGCCCGTTTCTTTATTAGTGAATTTCAATTTTGTGTCGAATTTAACAATGCCAAAACCACCACCGATGCCGGCATGTTTTTCACTCTTATCGCTAAATTCCACCGCACTAACGATATTCGGGACCAAAAAACTTATTACAATCAATAAGGATTTTAATATTCGTAGGTAATTCATGGCAATGTCATATCCTTAGGTTACATCCAGATCATCTATAATCTGGGTTTGGTCGATGTCGGCAGGTCTTTTAAGCGATCTACTCAAAAACTCAAGCAACATAAACACACCAACGATGTAAACCGCCGCTGCTACTATTTGCGCTATTCGAATATAAAATTTACTTCCGGCGTCTCCGCCGAAATCTCCTGTAGTTGAACCCACCAGCAGAATTACCGTTGAAAAAGCGGCTGCATAAAGACCCGCCATGGGTTTATCGGAAAATATTCTTTCGCCAAAAAATAAACTGAACAAAATAGCTAAAAGAATGAGAAACACGTACTCTGGAACCGCAATCAATAAGTTATAAAAGACTATCGCGGCTATACCACCGGCTGTATTACCTATAATCAGCGCCATACTGCCTTTAACGCCAATTTTAACATCGGGCTGTTGGGCAAGCATGGCGATAAAAACCAGCACCAATAACTCATTTGTCATTTTTAATGTGAAAAAAACTATGATCACTGGCAGAACAACCAGCGTGCTGATTGCCGCGCTTCTGATCTGCTCACTGGCACTCATGGGCTGATGTCCAGAGGGCGCAGCAGGTGCTTTAGATTCACTGACGCGATCTGGAATAAGTCCATGGGCTATCCACACAAACGCGAAAGCCAACGCAGCTGAAAGAAGAAGTCCACTGGCAATGCCGGCGGCCAAATCAATTGATTCCATACCCATTAGGGGGATGACGGTTATGCCTATCAGTAGAAATGAAATAACCAAAGGTGATGTGCCACGAACGTTGGCGTAAAAAATATGGAACAGGAGCAAGGCGACTGTTAACAAACAAACCACCGGGTAACGTCCAGTGGCTACGCTAACCACTAGTCCTACTCCACAGCCTATTGCCATTACAAGCAAGATGGTTAGGACCGCGCGTAAATTTGGACTCGGGGCTGGGGAGCCCAAAAATTTGGCGGCGAATATTGGCGTCACAAAATATAAGGGCCAGGCAATCGCGAAGGAAACCGCTACGCTTAGGGTGACGCCTAATGTGAAACGCAGAATGCGTCGGACGGTGGGGTCGGTGGTGTTTAACCAATTACTAAGTTTTAGTGCTTGCATCTCTAATTTTCGTATTAGTTGAAAAAAACCCCCTAGCACGAATGGCACTTACTTAAGCGATGTAGAACAAAACACATAAGAGTTATTTGTCATTCCGGCAGTTTTTAAGCCGGAATCCAGTGGCAAGTGCATCATAGATCCCGGCTAAAAACCTACCGGGATGACGGGTATCGACTTAAGTAAGTGCCATTGACCCCTAGCTTCCTGTGAAAATCGCCTTAATAAACGTACGAAACCAAACTAGCCAACCGAATCTGTATCCAAGCCAGCGCATTCAAGAAAAAAATACTATTGTTGGTGTAAATAATCACATCCGCCTGCCCGCCTTCGCGACGCAATCCTTGGGCTTCGTTATCGGCAAATTTAATTATCACCGGAAACCGCTGCGGATCTCGCAACCAACCACTGGTGGTAGATATTGTTGGCAGTTCACCTGGCGAACCACCTTTTTCCCATTTCACTCCTATCCCGGTACTGGCAACCGTTCCCTTAAACACTCTACCGGGCGCGACATCCAGTACGATTTCAGCTGTATCACCTGCTTTTACATTACCCAGGTTATTTTCCCGCATATAAGCTTCCACCCAAACATCTTTGATGGAGACAAATACCATCACCGGATTGCCAGCCTGTGCATAGTGGCCGATATCAATCTTCATATTGGTGATCGCACCCGTGGACGGCGCACGAACAGAAGTATTGCTTAAATCAAACCGGGCTTTTTCCAATGCCGAAAGCGCTGCACGTATCTTTGGGTTTTCTTTTCCTTTCGTTCCCAATTGCTCCTTCGCTCGTTGCAAATCTGCCTCAGCGTTGGCTACTTTCGCCTTTGCCTGTTCCACATCGGAGCGCGCTCTATCCACTCTAGCTTGAGGTACAACCCCGCTGCCTTCCATTACAATAAAGCGATTGGCGTCGGTCTGCACGCTATTTAACTTCGCCCGAGCATCCGCCAAACTAGCCTGTGCTGCTGCCACATTCGCTGTGCTGGCACCGATGTCTTGGCCCGCTTTTTCTAAATCCGCTTGCGCTTTTTTTACGGCAATCTCAAAAGGTTCAGGATCAATGTCAAATAATACTTCACCATTTTCAACGATATCGTTAATAGCTACATTAACACTGCTTACTACACCGGAAACTTGTGATGCGATTGGTACAATATAACCTCGCACGCGAGCTTGATTAGTGGAGGGTGTCAACCGATCTGCTGCAACATACCAAAGGAAGAAAAGGAAACAGATGCCGGCAACAATCCAGGTCAGC
>Ga0209536_100012271_pt1 | contig 12476 bp, 7 predicted proteins | sample DeeMarSeWOR28_12_FD_187461 | JGI IMG/M metagenome (GOLD analysis project Ga0209536, IMG submission 187461) | Marine sediment microbial communities from White Oak River estuary, North Carolina - WOR-2-8_12 (SPAdes) (version 2) | ecosystem: Environmental > Aquatic > Marine > Intertidal zone >...
ACATTCACTAATGGAACTTCAATATTCCTGAACAGCTCTTCTGTTTTGGCTTCCCTGAGTTCCTTTGCAAACTGATTTGCAAGTTGAAATGTTATATCCGCATCTTCTACTGCATATTCTGTCTGTTTATCCAGACTAACATCGCGCATACTCAGTTGATTTTTGCCCTTTTTTCCTATAAGTTCTGTAATGGAAATTGGTGTATAGTTCAGGTAGGTCTCTGATAAAACATCCATGTTATGGCGCATATCAGGATTTATAAGATAATGGGCAAGCATTGTATCAAATAACCTTCCCTTGACTGTAACATTGTACTTGTGTAGTACTTTGATATCATATTTTAAATTCTGACCAATTTTCTCAATATGTTCAGCTTCAAAAAATGGGCGGAGCTGTTCAATTAATTCCTGTGCATTTTCACGTCCTTCCGGAAAAGGAATATAAAAACCTTTGTGCGCTTCCCATGAAAAAGCGATTCCCACGAGTTCGGCTACCAGAGGATTCAATGAGGTTGTTTCCGTATCAAAACATACCTTGGTTTGTTTCATTAGATTTTGAAGGAATAACTTCATACCCATCCCCGGTGAAACGCTCTGATAAACATGGGCTACATCATTTATGGTTTTTCTGCTGGAAAATTCTTTTAATGTCGCCGGAGAATCCCCATCACTTCCAAAAAGAGAAAACTGCCCACTTCCGGCAGCCTGCTGCTCTTTTTTAGGTTTTGGTTCTTCACTTTTACCTTCAGTGACTGCATTTTCAGTTTCTTTTGAGAAAATTCTTAAGAATTGTTCCCTAAGCCTTCTGAATTCTAATTCCTCAAATATTTTTTGTACTTCTTCACTATCTGGTTCAGACAATTCATAATCCCTGGCGTCAAATGTAACATTGCAGGTTACACAAATTGTTGCTAATTTCCTGGACAGTCTGCCCAGCTCGGCATATTCTTCCACCTTCTCTTTCATTTTCCCCTTAAGCTTATCCGTATTTGCAAGCAAACCTTCCAGGGATCCAAATTCGGCTATAAATTTTTTGGCAGTTTTATCTCCAACTCCGGGAAGCCCCGGAATATTATCACTGGCATCTCCCATCATTCCCAAATAGTCAATCACTTGTTCGGGGCGTTCAACTCCAAATCGAGTTTGTATTTCAGGGATTCCCCAAATTTCAACGCCGTTTCCCATCCGGGAAGGGCGGTACATAAAAATATTTTCCGATACCAATTGTCCAAAATCTTTGTCGGGTGTTACCATGTAAACTTTGTAGCCTTCTTTCTCTGCCTGTTTGGCCAATGTGCCAATAATGTCATCGGCTTCCAATCCAGATACCTCTATACAAGGGATATGCATGGCTTTAAGAATATCCTGAATTATTGGTATTGCTACCCGTATAGCATCTGGTGTCTCAAGCCGGTTTGCCTTGTATTCTGCAAATAATTCTGTGCGCTCTGAACTACCGTCCTTATCGAAACAAACGGCGAGATGGTCTGGCTTCTCCCGTTTTATAACATCAAAAAGGGAATTTACAAACCCCATGATTGCCGAAGTGTCCATTCCTTTGGAATTTATCCTGGGATTTTTAATCAGGGCATAGTATCCCCTGAATATCAGAGCGTATGCATCCAATAAAAAAAGTCTTTTCTGGTCTGCCATTTTTTGAGTTCTAGTAGAATTTCAAATCTACAAAGTTTAAGTGCTTTAGTAAAGTATTTAAGTGCTTATATAGCTACTTGCAGTGTTATTGCTATGTCCTTTTTCGGAAAAGACCCTATAGGTAAAACCGGGCTGAATGCAATAGCCTCCGGTTTCACCCTTTTTATTAATGGCAATAAAGCCAATCTGGAAATCCAGTTTCTCCTTGTTTTTCTCTATGATGCGTTTTACACCTTCCTCACACGCCTGTTGAGGGGTTTTACCTTGCCTCATTAATTCTACAATAAGAAAACTCCCTACAGTTCGAACTACTTCTTCCCCAACTCCTGTTGCTGTGGCCCCGCCAACCTCATTGTCTATAAATAATCCGGCTCCAATTATGGGTGAATCACCTATACGACCTGGCATTTTATAGGCCATTCCACTAGTTGTGCAAGCACCGGCAATATCTCCTTTATTGTCAATTGCTAACATCCCAATGGTATCATGATTTTCTATATTTATAACAGGTTGGTATTTAGAAGTTTTTTTCCATTCTATCCACTCCTTCTTCGATTTCTCCGTTAGTAAGTTTTCTTTTTTAAAACCCTTTTCATATGCAAACATTTCGGCACCCTTTCCTGCGAGCATGACATGAGGCGTATCTTCCATAACTCTCCTTGCAACTGAAACCGGATGCACTATATTTTGAAGGTACACAACGGCTCCGCAATTGCTGTCTTTGTCCATTATACATGCATCCAGGGTAACATTACCTTCCCTGTCTGGCCTGCCCCCCTTACCTACAGATTGATTCTCAATATCTGCTTCTTCAATCATTACTCCCTGTTCTACTGCGTCTAAAGCGTTACCGGCATTGCTAAGAATTTCCCAGGCTTTGTTCGTTGCATTGGGCACATCCCATGTTGCAATCACAATAGGTTTTAGTATTTCATGGGCCGTTTCTTCTTTCTTTTCAGTTTCGCAGGCCGATAGAATTGAAGCAGAAAAAATACCGGCGGTACTTAAGGAAGAATTTTTTAAAAATTTTCTACGTTTCATCTGGTAGGGTTGCTTATTTTTATGTGTCTAAATATATGAAATGATCGTAGAAGTATGTGCTAATTCTTATCAATCTGCCCTCAATGCAGAGCAAGCCGGTGCCGACAGGATAGAGCTTTGCTCAGAATTGGCTGTAGGAGGTGTAACACCGTCTTACGGGTTGGTAAAGAAGGTGTCAGAAAATCTTACTATTCCAATTCATGTTTTAATAAGACCGCGCAGTGGCGATTTCACTTACTCTGCGGATGAGTTTGAGATTATGAAAACAAATATTGCTCTTTGCTCAGATCTTGGTGTATCCGGAATTGTTTCGGGTGTTTTGCATTCCGACGGCACCCTGGATAAGCAGCGAACCGGGGAATTAATTTCTGCAGCGGGGAATTTGCATTTTACTTTTCACCGGGCGTTTGATTGGGTAGAAGACCCTTTAAAAACTCTATTTGAACTGGAAGATTTAGGCGCTGATTGTGTTTTGACCTCCGGGGGAAGACAAAAGGCGGAAGAGGCCATAAATGACCTCGTATTGTGGAAAAGCAAAGTAAATAAATGTATTGTTATGCCTGGTGGGGGAATACGAAACAACAACGCGCTGCTTTTTAAAAATAATGGATTTGAAGCAATACATCTTTCAGGGTTAAAGTTTATAAAAACACTTGAAAAAACCCCTGAACCTTCAATGAACAGCGCAACATATCTGAAAGATGATGAAATAGCCCTAACCGATCCGGAGATAATACGTACTCTGGTTCAAAGCGTTAAATAATGTTGAAGATGTAAAGCAATACTCTTCTAAAGAAATATATTTGTAAAAAAAAATATATGCTGCGCTGGATAATTTTTGTAATAATTTATCTTATTCTGGGATTCTATACCTTACAAGCCCTGAAGACCGTAAGCAGGTTTCCTTGGGTTTATTTTGTATTTGCAGCGATATCCCTGCTGGTGCTTGGAAATTTTATTTTTCAATTTACCTTTGGCGAGGAGGGCGGTAGGGTACTAAGCAGGCCTAAAAGTTATGCTTTTGGGTTTTTAATTGCCATCCTTACGTTTAAAATAATCACGATAATATTTCTGTTTTCTGAAGATATTTTCAGATTCATTTCCGCAGCTTATCATAAATTTTATGGTACCGACAGGGAATTCAGCCTTCCGGAAAGAAGGAGGTTTTTAAGCTTGATAGCAATGGGAATTGCAGCAATTCCTTTTGGATCATTGCTATACGGTATGTATAGGGGGAAATACAACTTTAAAGTATTGAAATACCAAATGGAATATGAAGATCTGCCGCCTGCTTTTGATGGATATCAGATTACTCAAATATCAGATATTCACAGCGGAAGTTTTGATAATAGAAAAAAAATTGAATACGCGGTTGATTTGATCAATCAGCAAAAGAGTGATGTTATTTTTTTTACCGGAGACATGGTAAATAATAAGGCTGATGAAATGAAACCATGGGCTGAATTGTTTTCGAGCTTAAAGGCCGCAGACGGCAAATATTCAATTCTGGGGAATCATGATTATGGTGATTATATAAGCTGGGATACAGAAGAGGAAAAAATGCAAAATTTGGATGATCTTAAACTTATGCAAAAAGAAATGGGTTTTGATCTTTTGCTGAATGAGAGTAGATATCTGAAAAAAGAAGAGGATAAATTGGCTTTAATTGGAGTAGAAAATTGGGGAAGAGGAGGTTTTAGAAAGTCGGGGGATTTAAAAAAGGCTTCTTCCGAAATTAGCCAGGACGATTTCAAAATCCTTCTGAGCCATGATCCATCTCATTGGGAAGATGTAGTTTTAAAAGATAAGTACCACTATCATCTCACTCTAAGTGGTCATACACATGGAATGCAGTTTGGGATTGAAATTCCCGGATGGGTGAAATGGAGTCCTGTTAAATGGCGCTATAAGTATTGGGCAGGAGTTTATGAAGAACTTGGTGAATTCATAAATGTCAACCGTGGATTCGGGTTTTTAGGATACCCCGGAAGAGTTGGGATATGGCCTGAAATTACCGTTATTACTTTAAGAAAGAAAGAATTAACTTGAATTTAACTTCCAAGTAATGCCCAAATTTAAGGGGATAACGAATTTTTTAACATTTTTTCATACATTTGATCTATAACCCAATGTATTTTATATGTCGAAATTCGGTGAACTTATAGATTTAAATATCCCCGTGTTACTTGATTTCTATGCGGAGTGGAACGAACAATCTACCTCTATGCACCCTGTCTTGCGGGATGTGGCAGCCGCCCTGGGAGACAAAGGAAAGGTTATAAAAATAGATGTTGATAAGAATAAAGAATTATCACAAGCACTTAGAATTAAAGGTCTTCCAACCCTTATGATCTACAAAAAAGGGGAAATGGTATGGAGGCAAAGTGGCGAACAAGATGCGAATACATTAATAGGAATACTTAACGAATATCTTTAAGTTTTAATATTTGTTCCAGATTCAACACCTTCTGATAAGATTTAATTTACATTTCCATACTCTGGCAAGTTTTATGCCGGAATCTTACTCATTCATCAGGAATTGAATCTATTTCAACTTGCACAGTATCTGTCATATCCGGATTAGATTCTTCTATTAATGGTGGTTCTTCTATTACTTCATCTTGATAGAAATGACTGAACCTGTCTATATGCTCATTAAAAATTAAAGTTTCCTTTTCTGCCAATTCCCTGTCATTGTTTTCAATAAGAATATCAATATTTCTTCTATATGCTTCCATGTCACCAATAATGTTTTCAATATTATCATATTGTTCATCCAGCGGTATACCGGAATAATAGTCTAATCGATCCTGATAAATATCCCTTAATTTATAGAACAAATCCCGGGCCTTCTTTGTTTCACCTACCTTGTAATAACTATTTACATACGGTTCTACAAAAGCATAAAAACCATAGTGCTCTACAGGCATATTGGTCATGGCAATGTTAATTACATCTTTTGCTTTGTCTATTTTGTTTTCATTAATCAGAGCTTCCGTTAACCTTGCAAGATTGCCCCTGAAAGATAAACCTTGTGACCGGGTCTGGGGGTCATGATAGATATCTGAACTTCCAGAATTTCCCCAATCCCATCCTTTTATGATATCGTACATTAACTCCGTATCTATTCGTCCCATTTCAAAAGAACTTTGATTCTTGGTGTAGATTGGCACTAATTTATAGGCTAACCCTTCAAGCTGTAAATACTCTTTCATCCAAATGTATTCTGCTTTGTCAAAACTACCGCCGGAAAAGTAGATTGGTCTTTTCCAATCATTATTGGCAATAATATCCAACATCATAATCCTGTTTTTGGGCAAGGCACTTTTAGGCAAGTCTATATCAATATAATCAACAATTAAGGCAGAATCTTTTTCTTTGACGAGGCCACTTTCCAATACATTTTTCTTATTAACCGGAACTCTAATTTTATTAGTCGGATAATAAACAAGATCTAAAGTGCTCTCGGAATATTCACTTAGGTCAGCACCTTGTTTTTCAAGTATATATCTGAACTTTGTCTGAGGTTTATTACTGCCCACCCAATTCATGAAATCTTTGATGTTCCATCTTTTTTCAGCCACTCCGGGAAGACCCTGATAATATATTACATCCCTGTTACCATATCTGTAAAGATCATGTGTAAGCTGAGAGGGTATGGGGTCACTTTTGTAAGCCTTTCGCTTCATTTGATCTACATACCAATCCGTTGCGAAAAGGCTGGTACAAATTATGCGTATATCAGTCCGGTATCCCTCAATTTCCTGTGCATACCAAAGTGGAAAAGTGTCATTATCCCCTATGGTAAACAACATAGCGCCTGCATCTTCCTGGCATGAGTCCAGATAGGCTTTGGCACTGGCACGTGCGGTATAGCGATTAGAGCGGTCATGATCATCCCAATTCTGAAAGGCCATAACTCCGGGTACAGCTAATAGGCATATCACCAGAATAACCGGTCCCAGCACCTTTGGATTTATGAATTTTTTAAATTCCTCATACAGGCCATACACCCCTAAACCAATCCACAAGGCGAAAATATAAAAGGAACCAACAAGAGAATAATCACGTTCCCTTGGCTGAAAAATATAGGGATTAGTATAGAATTGTATTGCAATTCCCGTAAATATAAAAAACACAAAAAGAGCCCAGAATTGTTTAGGGTTTTTTGTGAACTGGAAAACCAAACCTATAATACCCAGAATCAGGGGCAAAAAGAAATAAGTATTTCTTCCTTTATTTTCCAAAACATCTTTAGGCAGATTCTTCTGACTTCCCAGGCGCAGGCTGTCAATAAACCCTATTCCGCTTAACCATTCCCCATTGCCATTATATCTGCCCTGTACATCGTTTTGTTTTCCAACAAAATTCCACATAAAATAACGCCAGTACATGTAACCAAATTGAAACTGAAACATATATTTAATGTTCTGCCACACGCTAGGGGGTTCTACTTCCAAATATTCCCCGAATTGGCGCAAAAAACCAATATATTGCTCCTCATCTATCTCACCATTGGCAAGACCTGATTTAACTTGTGTAACCGCTTTTCGCAACTCTTCATTAGAGGTCTTCATTCTAAAATTTAAAGGTCCGAAATATTTCATATAGTTCTCCGCGTTCTGATCACTCCACATTCTGGGTAACAAGCCCCTGTGATCTTCATTGGGACCCTGCATTGCATTCTTGTATTTATTTACAATAATGTATTTGCCGAGCTCTTCATCTTTTTCATATTTCGGTTTATCATCTTTTTCCGGTCCTGCCGGGGCAAACGTATCAGAATAATACGTGCCATAGATAGGGCTATCTACCTGAGGATATTGTTCTCTGTTATAATATGCGAGTAATGAGCGGGCATCTGAAGGATTATTTTCATTGACTACTACGTTGGCATTTGCCCGGATTGGTAGCATAAGCCATGAAGAAAATCCAAGGAACAAAAACATTGCACAGAGCACCAAAGTATTGGCTATCCTGTAATTGTTTTTTCTTGTGTAGCTCAATCCATAATAAAAGGCACCGATAAAAATTAACAGCATAATCACGGTCCCCGAATTAAATGGTAAACCAATACTATTAATAAAGAAAACTTCACTCCAGCCAAATAATTTTAGAACGTAGGTCAATGAAAATTTGTAGACCAGCATTAATATTGCAACAACGATGATATTGGCCAAAAGAAAGTTCTTAACGGTAGTGGTCTTGTATTTTTTGAAATAGTACAATAAACCTATTGTTGGAATTGCCAAAAAGCCCATAAATTGCACACCAAAGGTTAGGCCCACTACAAAGGAAATAAGTATCAACCATCGGTTACCCCTTGGATCCTCAAGATCATCTGTCCATTTTAACCCAAGCCATAATAACATTGCCATAATAAAACTCGCCATGGCGTAAACTTCAGTTTCTACGGCATTGAACCAAAAACTATCTGAGAAAGTAAATGCCAAAGCACCAACCAGGCCACTGCTCAAAACCGCAATAGCATTACTATTGGTGAACTTTTCTTTTTTGGATATTAACTTTCTTGTAATATTGGTAATGGTCCAGAACATAAACAAAATGGTAAAAGCGCTGGAAACGCCGGAAACATAATTCACCATTCGTGCAATCTGGTCAGGTTCAAAAGCGAACATGGCAAAAAAGGCGCCAATCATTTGAAGTAAAGGGGCTCCAGGTGGGTGTGCCACCTGCAATTTAGCCGAAGTTGTTATGTATTCCCCTGCATCCCAAAAACTTCCTGTGGGTTCTACCGTAATAGCGTAAGTAATAAGGGCTATAAAAAAAACAATCCATCCAAGGATGGTGTCCCATTTCTCGAAATTCTTTGAAAACATGTACTATGAAGTTTACCAGTCTGGGCGAATTTACTAATTAAAATAGATATGGGCTTATAATTTTGTCAAACCTTTAACAGCAGCGAGTAGTTCTTTTTTTAGTGGATTGTATCCAAAATATTTGTGCAAATAAAAGTTTGTCTTAAATTTGCAGGCTCTTATACACTATTGGCCTATGGTGTAATTGGCAACACAGCTGGTTTTGGTCCAGTCGTTCTAGGTTCGAGTCCTAGTAGGCCAACTAGAATTATAAGTCTATCCCGACACTACCTGGTGTTGGGATTTTTATTTTAGGATTTTAGTCAAAGCCTTTAAGAATTTGCATCATATCTTCAATTTCCGTTTTATAATAGCGCAGGTACTCACAATTGTAAAGGGCAGAGTATAAGAAAATAAATATATTTTACATAAAAATTGGATGGTTTCAGCCACTTAATTATAGATTTGTAATTGGGGATACGCCATCAATAGAGACTTAGTTTATTCAGATAAATCAATAGTAAATGTACTTCCTTCACCTAAAGCACTCGTAAACTCGATAGACCCACCTAACAAATCCAAATATCGCTCCACGATACTTAGCCCTAAGCCGGTACCCCTAAGGTGTTCAACATTTTTTGCTCTGAAAAAACGCTCAAAAATATGTTCTTGATCTTTTAAAGGTATGCCAATGCCCCGGTCTCTGATTTGTATCGTCAGTTTGCCATTCTTAACCATAGTATGCATTTCAATGTCCTCATCGGAATATTTTATAGCATTCGAGAGAAGATTTAATATTATATGGCGCAACATCTTTCGATCCTGGACAATCTTTGTAATTCCTGTATGGGTGTGAATGATCCCCTGTCCCGGTTTCAATATCCCCTCAATATCGTTCCTAAGTTGCCGAGTAAACTCTTCCAGGTCAAAGGTTTTTCTGTGGATCCTTATTGCTCCTCTTTCCAATTTATCCAATGAAAGAAAATCATCCAGAATAACTTTAAAATAGTTTACTGAAAACTTAATTCTATCGATCAATTTTTGATGCTTTTCGTACTGCCCCAGTTTGTTGTATTTTTCAATCAGGATAGTTGAGGATAGTATAATTGTAATCGGTGTACGAAGTTCATGTGAGGCTATGGTGATAAAATTACTTTTAAGATCGTTTAACTGCTTTTCAGCTTCTAAGGCCTCGCTGAGTTCTTTGGTGCGTTCTTTAACGGTATTCTCCAGATCCTCAGTATATTTTTGTTTGACGATCTCCAATTTTTTCCGTTCCGTGATATCCTCCCCGGCGCTTAAAGTACCTATGGAATCTCCGAACTTGTCTTTTAACGAAGTGTTCGTCCAGGCTATAAGCCGCAGATCTCCATTTTTACAACGCACTTCACTTTCGAAATAGGGTTTTGCAAGTAAATCATGTTGTTTAAAAGCAGGTGGAGCCTCACGGTTCGGTGTTCCGTTCTTTTTGGGCATTATGTGTTCGAACCATTTCTTGCCCTCAATATCCTTTTTGTCATAGCCTATTAGATCTATACCTTTCTGGTTGATCATTTCTACTCTGTATTCATTGTCTAACAACAAAAAAATTACCGGGGCATGATCAAGATACTGTTGTATTTTCTCTTTTTCGTTTTGGAGGTTTTCATGTTGCCGTTTTAAGATTTCGGCTTTTCTGATTTCTGTTACATCCTGCAGGGATACACGACATAGTGCCGACCCGGTTTCATCTTTCGTCACAGTACCTTGAAGAAGTGCAGTAAAAGAACCTTTGCCGTTATGAGTCATTTGCAGCTCAAAGGGCTCAAGAGACTCTTTTTGTATGGCTTTTCGTAAATTAAGAAATAAGGTGCGTGACTCCTCACCCGACATATAAGCGGAAAGTGGCTTACCTTTAATTTGCAATCGATCTACCCCTAACAACGCACAAGCGGTAAGATTTATATTTTCTATCACCCCTTTTTCATCAAGTATCAGATAGCCTACTGGTGCAAAGTCGAACAAGTCTGTATATTGGTCGCGTGCTTCTTCCAAATGGTGTTGGGCCTCGCGCAGCTCCTGGTTTTGCATCTCCAGTTCCACTTGATGCACTTCAAGTTCATGCATGAGCATTTTTGCCTTTTCAATGGTCAGGTCCAAATCTGAAATGGGCATTTTTTTAATCCTGGATTCCGCTTTTGCCCTCAGTTTTGTTTTTATTGGATCTTTATTATCCATTTTATTTATTTTTTATTTCGGACAATTTTTTTTCGGCCGTTGCCAGCTCGGTTACATCTATTGATGTGCAGGCCAATCCGGTTATGTTCTTTCCTTTGAAAACAGGTCTTACCATGAGATCATAAAAACGCATTTCTCCGCCTATCTTTAGCGATATGGTTTTCCGTACGGGTTTTCCTTCTCTAAGAACTTTTTTCTTAATGCTCTCCAATTTTTTGGAATCTTCTTTGGCGAAAAAATCAGAGTCTTTTTTTCCGATCATATTTTTGAACTGAAAATCGGGATGTATGTTCGCCAAACTGGTATATGTAAGGTCCTTATCCTGGGTGTAAACTGCAGTCTTGGTCATATCGAGCAGATGTTCGTATTTTTCCTTGAATTCTTGTAATTGCTCTGCCAAATTTTTCTCCTGAGTAATATCTACAAAGGTAATAACTACTCCTTCTATAACATTTTGTGAAGTGCGATAAGGCATAATCTGCATCTGGTACCAATATCCGTCAGTACTTCTTACCGTTTTCCTGAATGGCGTTAACTTATTGAGTACCATTTTGGCATCTTTCACAATGCCATCGTAAATGAGATTGGAGGACAAATGTTCAATGGGTCTGCCAACATCGGTTTGTATCAGGTTGATAATCCTGGCCATTGAGGTTGTGAACCGTTTTATCTTCAGGTCGGAATCCAAAAAGATAGTGCCTATTTCGGTACTCGCGAGTAGGTTGTTCATATCATCATATGCCTGGGCCAGTTCATCAATTTTTCCCTGTAGTTCTGTGTTTACGGTAACAATTTCTTCGTTTACACTTTGCAGTTCTTCCTTTGAGGTTTCCATTTCCTCGTTAGTGCTCTGAAGTTCCTCGTTACTCGATTGGAGTTCTTCGTTAGACGATTTCAGTTCTTCGTTCGATATTTCCAATTGCTCGATGGTAGATCTCAGATATTCTTTCGTGGCTGACAATTCCTGTTCGAGGGCATGTAGTTCGGTGGTATCTTCAACAGAGTTTTTTGATATTATTTCGTTGGTCTTTTCAGGAATACTTTCTACATCCTCAAATGTAACCATCCAATATTCCTCTTCAAAGCCAACTTCCGTTAAAGGGAGAATAGAAAGGTTGATCAACTGATCGCTTGTATTGGTCTTTATGGTTATATTTTTTCGCACCTGGGGTATTTTGCTTTTTCTGCCTTTCGAAATCAGGGCTCGCAGATCGGTTTTGAGACCTTCGCGAGCCATTTCGACAATGTTTAATTTAGCCTCGCCCGGTGAAGGTTGCAGGTATTTCCCCGTATTGCCGGAAAAATATACTGCATCCCCCTTGGCGTTAATAATACTGCAGGCAGGGGCGTAATTTGCCAATAATATTTTTTCTGTTATCCCTGCAAGACTGTTCTGCCATTCGCGTTTCTGTACAGGAGTATTTGTTGCCTTAAGTTGGATGGGTTCCTGGAACAAATGTCCGATATCCGGCATTTTTTCATGTTTAACATCCTTAAACTTAAATATTTTATATTTTCTATCTACCGTATCAAACATATTGGCATATTCTCCCAGTGATTCCGAATTTCCAAGAAATAGAACGCCCATGGGATTCAATGCATAATGGAAGATGGCAAATACGACATATCGGTAATTAGGCCGCAATTTGCGGATAATGATGTGAAACAGCGGGGAGATGGCTTCTCCGAGGAGCGATTAAATGCAATAAAGAAGGGTCTGCTTACCCTGCACACGCTTGAATTAATG
>Ga0209536_100012272_pt1 | contig 12473 bp, 12 predicted proteins | sample DeeMarSeWOR28_12_FD_187461 | JGI IMG/M metagenome (GOLD analysis project Ga0209536, IMG submission 187461) | Marine sediment microbial communities from White Oak River estuary, North Carolina - WOR-2-8_12 (SPAdes) (version 2) | ecosystem: Environmental > Aquatic > Marine > Intertidal zone >...
CTCACAGCTCGTAGAGTGAGGCGACTGATTCGAGAGCTTGAAGAGGGAGGGGCTCTTCGGTTCAGTGCGTTACCTGAACTGGGCGCTGCCACAAGCCTGCCTTACATTGTTCGGATTCTCTGGAATGAGAAGACCGCAACATATGAGACAATCTATGACTGGTTGCAGAAAGACTATGCACTCAAACACTGGGAGACCTATGTTTCGGCCTCTGAACCTGTGATCTTCTCTCTTCTAGTGGCTGATGACATCACTGACCTCACTGAAACCGTTCGTTCAATCAGACAGAACAAGCACGTGACAAGCGTAAAGGTCCTGATTGGCGGCTATCACAAGTATTTCTCAAGCTATCGGCGTGAGAAACTCATCCAGATGGTGAAAGAGGGCTCCTGAACCCTTCATCTCCAGTTATGTTTGATGGTCATTGTTACGTTTGGCGTCTATCAAACAATTTATAAGGGTTTGATTCCTATTTTGATATGTGTCAAACGTTTGGTAAGTTACAAACCAAACGCTTGCAGACAATAAATGGTGTATACAATGTCTACAACTTTCGGAACCATTCTCGACGACATGAAGACAAGCGCCAAGCTTGCTTGGAAGAGTATGTTAAGCTACTTCCTTGCGAACCTGGGCATGTTGATTGTCATGGTGATCCTTGCCGGGATCATCGCAATCCCCGTACTAGTAGTAGTATGGGTTACTCTCGCGCCATTCACAGACGCCACAATGACAGCTCTGGCTAACTGGGCAACAGCTAATCCACTCCTTCTTGGAGGACTTGGTGTTCTTGTACTGATCCCAGTTGTTTCACTGTTCATGGTTGTCAGCGGCTCAATCTATGGAATGAGTCACGAACTGGTCACCAAGGGTGAAACCAAGGCTGAGCACGCATTCTCCTATCTCCGTCACAAGTTCCTATCATTTGCAGGTACTGGTGCTGTTCTCACAATCATTGTTATTGTGCCACCCGTCATCGCCTGGGGACTTACTTCCTATGCGATGGGTTATGCCATCACCGCTCCAGTTACCTACCTCCTCACTGCATTCACATTCGTGTGGGTGTACTTCACTGCTGGACTGACCTCACTGGTCTTCCCCGCTGTTGCTAGTGGCAAGGGTGTCCAGGATGCATTCAAGGAATCATTCTCTCTATCCCGCCAGTACTTTGATCGTGTGTACGGTGTCTTGACAGCTATTGTGCTTCTGTTAGCCGCCACCTTCGGTCCCATAATCATAGCAGCTCTTGCTATGGTTCCGTTCGTTCCACCGGTCACGATTGCACTAGTTCCCTTTGCAGGTGTTCTAGTCTATACCGTGGTCATGGTGTTCCTATGGCTCCTCCTATTCTTACCAATGGTTAGGATAGCTTGGGTTAAGGTCTACCAGGAACTCACTGGTGGTGAAATCGCAACACAGAGTGTTGTCGATATGCCAATCGTATAGGTGCGATGAACATGGAGGGTGCTTTGAAGGACAACTTTCAAGTCACCCTCCTTCTATCTTTCTAGGTGTGAAAATTAATGAAAAACGCGAGCTTTCAAACGATTCTTGATGACTTAAAGATCAGCATCAGATTTGCACTCAGAAATGTGATTTCCTATGTGCTTGCGATAATTGGAGTTGCCATAGTCACGGTTATACTAATCGCTATCGTTGCTGCATTTGTCTTAGTACCGCTTGTTATCACGCCTGAGGGTCTCCAAGCGTTCACAATATGGGCTGAGTCACTCGAAGGGTGGTTCGCAGCTGGTGGTGTGACCATAGCTACAGGAATCTTCCTGATTGCGCTGCCATTCGTTGCTCCCTTCTTTGTAGCCAGCGGTGCACTCTTTGGAATGGCTCGAGAAATTGTTGAGAGCGAAGGAACATCTGCAGAGGGTGTCTTTACTTGGTATAGGAAGAAGTTCTTCTCACTGGCTGGTGGAGGCACTGTTTTGTTCCTGTTCATCCTGGGACCTGTCATGCTAGTAATCCTAGGAGCAGTAGCTCTGTTTGGAGAACAAATTCTAAATGTTGCATTCATAGGTGTTGGTTCAACAAACACTCTGAACCCACTAATTGGTGCACTCGGTGTGATTTGGTTCGTTATTAGCACTGGACTAATGACAATGCTGTTCCCTGCTATTATCGATGGACATTCTGTTGCTGAAGCAACAAGGAAGTCAATTAAGCTGGGGATTCAGTATTTCGATCGTGTGTTCGGAGCTTGGCTCTCATATATTCTGCTGATACTAGCTCTTGTGTCACCACTGTTCATAATGGCGATTCCATTCATGTGGGAATCCCCCATGCTTGCTATGGTACCTTTAGGAATCTACGGCGTTATTATGGTCCTATTCTTAGCATTTGTGGTCTTACCAGCTCTTTCCATAGGACTCACAAGAGTCTACATGATACTCACTGCTGACGACGAGGATATCATTCTCGAAGAGAGTGATGATGAAAGTGGTCCAAGCTTCATAGGAGGTCTATAACAATGAGTGGCTCCAAGAAACGAAAACGACGAATAAAAGACATGGAAGTCATCGAAGACAAGAATTTGATCAAGTTACTAATGGAGCCAACTCGAGCAAAGATAGTCTTTGACTATCTTGTGAAAGACTCAATGACAGTCAAACAACTTTCAGAAGTGACAGGCAAGAATCCTGGAACTATCCTTCACCATATTCAGAAGTTGAAAGAAGTTGGTCTTGTCTTTGAAGAACGAACAGAACAGACCCAGACTGGCATAGTCCAGAGGTACTACCGGGCATCTGCGCGTGAGTACAGGATGGGTATCAGTGAAATGGTACAGGCCACTGGGGATGATACTACAAAACGTCTGAAGTCCATAATTAAAAGCCTCTCGGTCTATGGTATAGATGTTCCAGAGAATCAGGTTGAGAAGGGCATGGAACTGATGACGGCGTTGATAAATCGTGAGAACGAGCTTAGTTCTCGCAATCTTATCGTGAACGAGGAGGGTCTAGATAAACTCCCATCCTCAGTACGAGGCGATGCGTCGCGAATCATGCGTCGCTTTGTTCTGGAAGACGATTCGCAATATAGAGACCTACGAAAGAACTGGCACGCATTTCTGCGGTCTCACAGAAAAGGTGTATGAAATGAGTAATTATCAAAGAAACACAAGCATGGTTGTGTGTATATTTGCAGTTATAGTCGTTGGCGCCATTGCTGTAGGGGCTTTATCCTTCTATGGCACCAACTGGTTCAACTGGAATACAGCTAGCACCGACTTCCATTTCGATGCAGAGGTCGGAGCCACCACTGGTACAGTAACCTTGGACATTGACCTGACTACAGGTGGTGTCGTAATAACATTCGTCGATAATGCTACACTGCTTTATGATATCGACATTGAGGTCCAAAACATTACTTTGGAGAGGGATGGCGATCCATCAGTAACCTTCGCAGGTAACACTATTGGTCTTACCTATACTGCTGCAGGGGTGAACGTTACCCTTGGTAGTGGTGTGAACTATACGTTGGACATCGAAACTACAACTGGTGGTATCGATGTTGAATTGACTGATGGTGCACATGTTGGCGATGTTACACTCACAGCTGAAACAGGTGGAATCAATCTAGTGATGACTGATGATGTTGTCTTAATTGGGAATGCCACTTTTGATCTGGACACCACCACTGGTGGTGTTAGTATTGTAGCTGACCTTCCAGCTGGAATAGGTGGTAGTGTGGAAGCCGCAGTTGGAGTTGGCGGTGTTGATATCACAGCATCAGGCTGGGTACAGATCACTTCCAACCACTACGAAACCACCGACTACGACACAGCATCTCAGACCCTGACTGTTGTTATCGAAACAACAACCGGTGGAATCTCAGCCGTCTTTACGTAATATCGAGTAAGAGGGGAACCTCCCCTCAACTCTCTTCTTTTTCTCCTATTCTCACCAGTGGACTTATCTCTGGGATTCAATGTTTGGTATTCACTATGTCCGACCATCATGAACATCCTGAGATTGACCTGAGTCAATTCTATGTTTTACCAAGGCAAGAAATCACACTCCCAGACATAGACAACAAGGGAGGTTGGATTCTTGATGTTGGAGGTGGAGGAGAGGGCATCATTGGACTCCTTAAGGGCAGAGATGTTGTTGCCATCGATATGCTGATGGAGGAGCTCACTGAAACTACCAATGATGCACTCAAGGTGGTCATGGATGCCAAAGATTTACAGTTCATTGATGAATCCTTCACTGTCGCTACAGTTTACTTCACATTCATGTACATCCCTGAGGATGACTTTGAGACAATTCTCAAGGAGCTGTGGCGAGTTCTCAAACCCGGAGGTGAGGTCTTGATCTGGGATGTCGTTCTTCGGATTCCTCCTGAGGAACAAGACAAAAACAAGTTTGTCATCATCTTGAAGACGACCTTTCCCAGCGGACTAGAAAATGAAACTGGTTACGGGGGAAAACTCCGAGAACAGGACGCAGATTCAATCCTTAAACCAGCACTGAAAGTAGGCTTCAAGTTACTCGAACAGAGAATTGATGAATACCAGTATTTCGTCAAGCTAAGGAAACCATAATCTCGTCGAATTGTTAATAGGCTTTCAATAATCAGTCTAGTTTGCGAATGGAGGGTAAGAAGTGGACTCAGAAGACCACAATGAAAACGAAGATAGTGAATACGATTGGTCTGAACTCGAAATTCCTACGCCAGACTCCTACCAATTCTATGTTTTTCTTGCCCACATCCTACTCGGAATCATCATTTCTGTTCTAAGTTTCTCCGAAGGGTGGGTGTCTTGGGGTGCTGGTATCGGTGCATTGACCCCTTTCCTGCTTGCAATCACAGGTGGATTCTACTTAATTGCCACAGGAATCAATTGGTACAGGAACGACTTCATCCCATATCTAATCCGGGGTCAAATGATACCTGAATTCGAGACTGATAGTTTCTTGAAATATCAGAGAATACAACGATTCCTGCTTCTAGTATCTGGCTACATCTCCCTCGTCATCAGCCAGTATGCTTGGACTCAGATAACGACCTTCATGTTGAGTTTTCCAACAGATATTGCCATAATACTTGAGGTATTGACGATGATCTATATTGGGGTGCTGTTCTTCCATGCATTTGTCCTAATACTCTTCTTTGCGCTTTTCGACACTATTCTACGTTCATTTTTCTCAGACATTCGATACATTGCTGAACTTGAAGATAAGATGCAGGCTTGCTTCAGAGAAAAGCAGAAGGCAGAAAAAGAAGCAGAAGAAGCGAGAAAGAAAGAAGAAAAGGAAGCAGCAAAAGAACTAATGAAGTAAGAGGAAGAGACGGTTGTGGAAGAAGAAACAATGGAGGACTATTGAAAATCACGTAGTCCATAGACCTTATTAACAACCTACAATCGGGGATGCCAGCGCTTTCTGAGGAGACTGCACTCTTGACTAACGAGCATACACGAGGTAAGGTTCGAGACTTCGAGTTGACACTAGATGATGCTGGAAGGCTTGCAGAGTGTCTAAACACATTCGATGATTCAGACAGCTGGCCGGGAGGATTCACTCATGGTAACCCCTTCACAACGCAGCGTGTTCTAGACGATTGGAAGAAGAGGAATGACATACGTGTTATTGTGGCTCATGCTGATGACAGAATAGTGGGTCATGCCAATGTTTGTCACGCTAGTCTCGACAAAGAGGCTGCATATGTGGGTCTCTTAGGTGTAGATCCAAAGTATCAGAAGATGGGGTTTGGGAAGGCACTGCTGATTGAGTCCGCTCAGACAGCTGCAGCGGCTGGAAAGCGTAGGATTGACCTTCACACATGGGCTGGGAACCTCAAGGCTGTACCACTCTACAAACGTACTGGTTACAACTGGGTCCCAGGGACCCGTGTTCTAATGGAGTCTCACATTCCTGGGATTATCGGTAATTCGATGTTCAGTGACTTCTTTGAGAAGTACAACTGGTATGATTCGTTCAAGCGAGAGATCAACCAAGAGGTTGATGATATTACAGAAGATCAGCTTGGTGTCTTCAAATACCGCTTTGAAGGTGAGAATGGTGATCTGCTGGAAGTCACAATAGATAGAGAGGCAAAAGGAATCTGTGGGTTTCAGTTGACAATGAATGGTCGAACCCTCTCTGCTAATGTTCAGTCTTCAACTCATACTGGGTACATTGGATACGGTACTGTTCCTGTAGAGATTAAAATCGAGAATGGACTTGACGAGGATCTCCCATATTCTATCGAGGTCAAACCCAAGAAGGACTTGGACGTCCGCTTAGATGGAAACACAACTGGCAATCTTCCCGCCGGAGAATCAATCAACGCTTTTGGACAATACACAATCTCGAAATCTACACGATCAATAAATCGGGACATTAATGCTGATGAAAAGGTTCCAACTCAAGCAGAATGGTGCCTTAAACTAGGAGAAAAAGCAATCTCCCTATTCAACGGACTCATTCCATCAAAAGCCGTCGCAGTCACACTTGGACCAAGGTATCCTACTCTCTCTCCATTCGGGAAAGAAGAAATTGGATTTGGGGTAAGAAATAACACAACTGAAGAAATCAAAGGTAAGATAGTGCTAACACCTCCTGAGGGTGTCAGAGTTTCTCCACAGAACATATCACTCAAACTGAAGCCTAGTGAGGTCTTGGAGGAGTCCTTGTCGATATCCATTGAGAGTGACATTGGGTCTCTCCTCTCAATGGACTTTGCACTTGATTTAGAGAACAGTGGGTCTCTTGTCCGGGTGAGTTCGAAGAAGTTCAACATCCCGGTATTGGGAATGAAGGGTGCCGTTGCCTACATGAGTCTCGATGATCTCATAATCCTCGAAACTGAGGATATTCGTGCAATCATGAATCCACGACCAGCTCTTGGTTTTCTTGGGTTTGATTACAAACCAATGAAAAGATACTTTGGTGGTTGGAATGTCTTAGGTGTGGAAACGGGATATCCATTTCCAGGGGAAGGAGGAGAGTGGAATCGTCTGACACCAAAGGTGGAGATAGAAAACCATGGTGACTTTGCGGACGTCCGACTAACTGCCGAATTTGAAGAACGAACTGGACTACACCAGGAAGTCACTTACCGAATACACTCAGGTTCTAATCTCATCGAAACCATCTCCAAGCTTGAAAATGTAGGTACTTCCAAGATTGCGAATCTTGGACTGCGATGTGTTGGATGGTTTGGTGGAGTGTTCGATCAAGGATTTGTACCTCTGCGGGGAGAGATCTTTTGCTTGGACTCAGTTGACTGGAGTGGGTATAGGCAGTTACCAAAACCTGCAAAGGAATACCACGAGTCGTGGGTTGCAATGCACCGACATCAAGAGCGATATCTTCTTGGCTACATATGGGATGCTGAACATACGGAAGACTCCAGAATTTTGCGTGGGTGGGATGTTTCACGAGTTGAGTATCGTTTACCTGATTTGAGTCCTGGTGAAGCAATCAAGAAGACCGTCCTACGGATGTACATTGGCGATGGTGACTGGCGAAAGGTTCGCTCACTCTATAGAAGACTAAATGGAATTACTGATCCCGTCACAGAAATAGTTGACATCAGGTCAGACCTAGAAGTGGAGATAACACCAAAGGCTAGTAAACAACTAAGGAAATCCCCAAGTCCGATCATTGTTGATAAATCGAAAACGAATGAACATGTTCTTCGAATCCGAGTGATTCATGAAAATCCAATAGATGCTGACATTCAACTGAAACTACCAGAAGGACTTCTAGTAGATGGAAAGACAGAACTCCAGATCAGAGTCGATGAGGTTGGATTGGACAAACCCTTCTCATATCCTTTGAAGATTACAACATCTGGTGATTCTTGGTTCCAGAAGAATGGTGAGATTGAGATTCGTTTCAAGTCGAGAATCTTCAGAAAGCCCTTGACAGCCGTTGTCTTCGACTCTTCCTTGCAGGTTGACAGAAAAGTCACTGAGGTGGAAGGTGTTCATCTACATTCATTGAACACAGGTGGCTATTCAATAGCCGCATGTCCTGAACATGGCGGAAGCCTCGTCCGCTTTGGAGTGGAAGGAGCACCAAGTGTTCTATATGATACATTTCCAGATGTGCGCCCCTTTGTTTGGACTGACAAGATGTATAGTGGATTGAGTCCGATGCTTGTTGGTTGGCAAGTCTGGGACTGGGAAACAGGATTGCACAAGGAAACTTGGAGCATCTCAAATGAACAGGTCGGCGCATGGGTCGGTGTAAAAACATCTACGACCCTCCAATTCTGCCCAGGTCTGAAAGGGCTTGAGGTATCTTTCAGCTATCTCATCCTTCCAGGAACACCCATTGTGAGTGTGAAGGTGTCCATCTCGAATGCAAGCAACCAATGGAAACGTCCACTCCTAGGATTCAGGGGAATTCCGCGGCTTGGAGGAGAAGGCCTAAGCAAGGTTCACACTGAGAAAGACGGACAGAGATTGGTCTATGAACCCCACACAGAGGGAGTTAATCTCCTCACTGGTCGGTCCAGCTGGGGTGCATATGAGAGTCCAAATGACGGAACAGTCCTAGGCATAATATCCGCTTACAAGTGGGATAACTTGGTCTATGTAGACACCCTCAGCGAGAATGCACAGATATTCGGTGTGCATGAAAGACGGGCGCTAAAGCCTGATGAGCGAACTGGGATAAACAGTTACTTAGTGATTACGGATGAGGTTGATACAGTAGAACTGCTGAAGGACTTGCCTGAAGAGATAGAATAAAGCGCTAACCAAGACGCCTCAATCTGGCAGAACACTCCGCAATCTTCATGTCGTCACCTATCTCTTTGAAGAGTCTGAGGGCAACCTGCCATGTTCTTCTCGCTTCCTCCTTCCTGTCAAGAATCTCAAGTAGAAGAGCACGATAATAGAGATGCATTGGATTCCCTGGGTCCACTGAGAACGCTGCATCGAAATCATCCAGAGCCTCCTGATGACGTTCCAGTGAGTAGTAGATCAAACCCCTCTGATGTGCAACATCGGCATTCTTCGGCTCTAGGGCAAGTGCTGTGTTGAGGTACTCTAGTGCAGTCCCCTCGTCATCAAGAAGTAACATCACTGCACCGTTCTTTACCCAAGATTCTACATGCTCTGGATCCGCATTGATTGCCTTCTGATATGCATTAGATGCTTGTTGATATGATTTCAGAGATTTGTGAATATCCCCTTTCTTTATCCACAGGTCTGGGTCATCAAATTTGATGCTCACTGCCTTGTCATAATAATACAGAGCTGATTCGAGCTCACCCTGCTCAGCATGAATATCTCCCATAGTTGAGAGTGCGTATGCCTGTTCTGGATCAATCGCCAGGGCTTTGGACAGCGCATCAGTGGCTTCCTCATACTTCTTGAGGGAAAGATAGACGCTTCCCAGCTCCATTAGTGCTGGTGAGAAGTTGGGGTCTATAGAAAGGGCACGTCGCAACCATGTTACTGCTACCTCAAGCTCTCCTTTCGCACGGAACAGCTCACCCTTTCCGAGCAAGGCCCTAGGCATATTAGAGTCAAGAGATATCGCCCGATCAAGGTTGGTGTTTGCTTCATCAAGTTCCCCCAATTTGAGCTGCCCCATTGCCAGATACACCATGGCAAGGGCGTTTCTCTTGTCCATCGCAAGAGCACTACCAAGACAACTGATGGCTTCCCTTGGGCTCGACACCATCAGATATGACAGTCCCATGTTTATCCATGCGTTGACCTGCTTGCTGTTAAGACCCAATGTCAACTCGTATAGGACAATAGCTCGACCAAAAGTAGCCTCCTTGAGATAAACAGTGGCTAGTCGTGTAACGATGCTTGGAACTCTTTCATCTAGTTTCACAAGCTCAAGAATCTGTAGCAATTCCTTCTCGAGCTCGCCTAGCTGCCTTCTCTCACGCGTCATAATCGCTACTGGTTGGATGCTCTCTGGCTCAATCAGCTCTGGAATGTTCAGCTGATCCAGTTTGGCATCGATTGCCTCCAGCACCTCGTCTTTGTTCACGCGTGTCCCCTCAGCCCGTGAGGGTGTCTCTTCTTATCAAACTTTGGAACCTGATTTTTCCTAGAACGCGAACACAAACACACCTAGTGATAGAAGGTAGATTGCAAGATAGTATGTTGGCATGATGTAGAACTCATGTCGACCTAGCTTATGATGGAACTCATTGATTCCGATGAATGAGTCAGAGATTATGAAGAACAGGGCTCCAATAACGGGTAGATAGCCAAGAACTGCTCCAGTAGTCTGCCAGAGTAGAACGGTTGAGCTAAATGTTACAGTAATGATGATGAAGTACAGCGACCCAGCTCTTAGGATAAAGGGTGGTATCTCAGGCCCGTCAGAACGAAGATATCTGATGAGCATTATGACATAGACTATTCCTGTTGCAACACAGACTGCAAACAGTGCAAGGGGTATCATTGCCAATCCTGCAACAGAGTGCCATAGGAAGTTGGAAGTGTATAGTATATGGGCCAGAAGGAACATACCAATTCCTGGGACAAGGTCTATCTCCATGCCAATATCGCCCAGTGTGCAGAAGACCAGTGCTGCTGCAAGGAGTATCGTGAACAACGTGAGTGACCTGAACAGGAGGACAAACACCACCGCACTTAGTGTGGGTAGGAACTTGAACAGCGTGGTCACTGATGCTACCTTTGTATCTCCTGATTGAGCTTTTCTGTCTTGGAGTATTATTCCGATTATTGCTAAGATACAGAAGACAAGAGTATAGATCTCTATCATACTTCATCTTAGGAGCGAATCTGGCCCTTAAGTGGTACGATTTCTAGTTCTAGTGTGTCACTGCCTGTGATGCTGGCCTTTAGTACTCTAAGCAACGATTCGTGCTGGCTTCAGTTTGCTTACTACTCCTGAATCCATTTACGTTTCTCATCCTCTGATAGGCTACTTTCCTCGCCACCGAAGTAATCCCCATCATGAAGATATGCTGGACCATCTATAACGTAGAATCTTGTTATGAGCTCTGAACCAACTAGTTCTTCATTTTCAAGGATAGTCATATCATGTTCATTGGGGCACCACACATACCATCGATTAGAATTAGCCCAAATCTCCTCACCACTTGGTAGAGTTATTTTTCCCATCCCACTCTCTTCACAGCTCCACTTAGATTCATCCGAGAGGTCTGCATTGCATCTCCTGCACTTTAATTCTGACTTCTCTGTTGTTGGATTTTCCATTTTGAAGGAGGGGCGTTAAAGCCTATCACAGTTATTTCCTTGATTTCGTGGTCCTCCCAATTCTCTAGGAACTTGACCTTCATCTTTACAAGATTGTATGGCTCTGGTTCAAATTCGTTGAATGTGACTTTCCTACCCAATCGCCACTTCTTCTTCTTCTTTCCGCTGCGGTGTTTGAGTTCAATCCATTCTTTGTCTAGCTCTAGGACTAGTCCAGTGACATAACGTATGTAATCCTCCATTTTTCTCTCCTCCGCACTAATCATGCCACAATCCTGACAGGCTCAGTATTTCTTCATCGTGTGAAGTACCAACTCACTACCATGATGATTGCAATGACGATTGCAACGAGAACCAGAACAATAGACCGAATTACTCCTCTATAATAAGACCTGGAAATTCCAACACATGTTAAAACAGATCCGAATATAAAAATTGTAATCCATAAGACTATGACGATTTGTTGCAGGGATGGTGGGACAAATCCAATGAAGGCGGCTATGAACATGAACACAATGCAGAAAAAGACAATCCAGCGTCCCCATGCATAAGCAGGATGATATGTTTCACCATATCTCATGTTTCTAAATCGGAACCTCTGTCGGTATTCTCTACTCTGATTATGTTGTGTTCCACCTTCCATTGATTCCACCATTCATACTACTCTGGACGGAGTCTTGAATCTTACTTTATTTCAGCGCTTTGCCACAATCCTGACATTCTACAGATTCAGTCTTGCAAGCTTAAACATTGAACATTGACCTTAATTCATTATAGTTTGCATACGCTATAGATAAGGAGAGTTTCGATATTTGTCACAAAAAACCAGTAACACATCAATCACAATCGTTAGAAATGCGAATCTATGTAGAGCTATTGTTCTTTTCACCATGGTTGGTCTTTCCGCTGTTGTTTTTTACCCTACACCAGATTACACACTCCCCTTGCTATTGCTTCTCGTTCTTGATTCCATATGAGCTCTTCTTCTCTTGACTTTACGAGATTCATGGAAACAAGTCGGTTATGTGTGGGCTGGTTTCATGAGCATTGTACTGATGTTCTATACATCCATGTATCTTGGCAACAATTACCTTAGTATTGATGTCATAGTGATACTGGTGCTGTCAGGTGTCCAACTACTCACACTCATGAAGATTGCCCATAACGCCTATCTCAACGCCACTTTCGGAGATGAGCCACTCTAGGCTACAATCCTGACCGGCTTTAGATTCACTACCTTGTGTTCACCCTCGACACCGTCATACTCCACCATGCCAACCAGCTCACCCTCAGC
>Ga0209536_100012274_pt1 | contig 12472 bp, 26 predicted proteins | sample DeeMarSeWOR28_12_FD_187461 | JGI IMG/M metagenome (GOLD analysis project Ga0209536, IMG submission 187461) | Marine sediment microbial communities from White Oak River estuary, North Carolina - WOR-2-8_12 (SPAdes) (version 2) | ecosystem: Environmental > Aquatic > Marine > Intertidal zone >...
ATGAAGACCTTATATTTGCTCTTCCTGAGAATATCATAATTGCGTTTTGTGAGATAAATATAAAATTATTCTCATCCTCATTCTTTACTATTCCTATTCTATCTCCTACATGTGCAAAAGCTAATGCTTCTTTTGAAACAGGTATTGGTGAAGGTAAGTCAATATCAATAAATTTAAGGTAGGCAGATGAGTTATTTGACGATACTGCTACTATCTCACTATCTGATAAATAGATGTAAGGGTGGGATTGTATGGTATCTTCTTTAGCTGTGTAGTTCTTAGCTGTATTTAAGGATGATAGTAATGAACCATCAAGTTCCACAACATTCCTTTCTCCTGCAGGTATCTTCGGGAATTCAATATCATCTGTCAGTATACCATATTTCGCTTTTCCATCTTCTATTTTTATTATTGTATCATCCTGTTCAATTTTTGCTTCAGGAGATAGAGAATTTATTACTTTCTCAAACGCAAAAAAATCCACACATCCTTCTAAACCTGTTTTGTAGTTTACCTTTGTATGAATTACGTTGTTGCATGTTTGTACTTCGTTCTCTGTAAATAACATTAGCTTTCCATAAAAAGGTATATTATTTCTTGTTGTTGCTTTTTTTAGCATTGGAAAATACTTTTTTAAATCCTGCATTATTCCTTCTCCTCTATTTCTATTTTATCAACCATTCCTACAAAGTGACTTCTTAAATTGTTGTGTAAAAATGTAACCTTACTTCCTTTTGGTGGGATTATAGTAGTTACATTTGATGATTCAAAGTATACTCCTACTCCTTGTTTATTAAAAACCGAATTAATATAGACTTCTTTACTTAATGGAAGATCGTATAGATTTAGCCACTTGTACATTTGTATTAACATTTGTGAAATAATCTCTACAACATTTTTCTTACGTACAATATTACATTCTTTTTCCATTTTCCAATTGCTATAAGGTTGTCCTGAAGTACAACAAAATGTATTCTCATCTACAATTAGTGGGCATTTTATAGTATTTTCTCTATTTGATCTAGGTAAACAACTTGGGAGTCCTGTATGCCCTCTTTCCTTTCTCCTAAAAACCCTACATAAGTAACAGGCTACTTGCTGAGTATCTACTTTTAGTGGCGGGTAATCATCTTTATCTGCAAAAGGGTTTTCTTTCATCCACTCCCAGTGAGCTATACTATTATAAACAGCTTCTATTTGTTCATGTGTTGGTCGCACTCTTTCTTGAGCATATCCTCTCTCTACTAACCATTCTTTACATGCTTCTACTATTTTCTGTGCATGATGTACTCTTTCTTCTATTGTTCCTACTTTCCATAACGAGAAAGGAGAGGAGAATGAATTACATGAATCCCCACCATTAACTTCATATAAAGGACAGTCCAAACATATAGGCCAACCTTCATCTAAAAAAGCAAGACATAGATAACATTCGTTTGTCGGCATATGTCTTGGTATTAGATTTTCTACCTCTCTTAAATATTGATATTTTGATTTCGCAGGATTTTCTATTAACCATATCCACATTTTTATTGTTTTTCTTACTGCTTCTTCTTTATTCATTTTTCTTCCTCTAACTCAAATAGTTTTTGTTTAATTTCTACTCGTTTTCTTTTATACATCAAACAATCCTCCATAAGCAATAATTGTAAATTTAATAATATTATTTTTAATTTTCTTTTCATTTTTCCTCTTTGTTTTCATCTTTGGTAAATTCATCAAATCTTGATTTCTCCCCCACCATCTTCAACACTCTCCTACCACCACCTGAAAATCTCTCCTTATCCGCAATAACATATGTTTCAGGAGAGAAAGAAGTATCTGTATTTGTTCCTTGTGCCCTCAACCTATGTAACAACAACACTTCATCTGCATCTGCAGGTATTGATGAGCTTCCTTTCAATATATCATAAGTAATATTAGAATCATTATTCATTTTTCTAGGTTGAGATATTAATATACCCATAATATTTAAATCCATTGTGATCTGTTTGAATATCTTACTTGCTTTTGATATATCAGATTCCTTGTCTGATCGTATACATAATTGTAGATTATCAAACACAAAAAGTTCTATACCGTATCTCCTAACACATTCCTCCATAGTCATAAAGAACTTTTCAGGAGTGATACGTGAGTCATACCCAAAATATATTGGGAGTTCTTCTATCTGTGTTGCATATATAAGAGCATCTCCATATCGTATTTCATTCTTTGTTATGTCATTTTCTAATTGGATAATCTTAACAGCTAACGAAGTCTTCGGCATTTCCAAACAGAAATATAAACAAGGTAGATCATAAGTTTTAGCAAAATAATAACATATTTGAAGACAATAGCTGCTTTTTCCGACACCAGGCACTCCACCAACAACAGTTAGTCTAGACCTATGCAACCCACCATCTACAAGTTTATTAATACAATCCCAAGGCAATTTAAATACTTCTTCCTCTCCTTCTTCGTTTGATATTTTATACATATCATAGAGAGTGTCTTTTAGTGAGCTTATACCATCAACTTTAAATTGCTTTACTTCATTCAGTAGATTTTCAAAATCTTCTTTACTGTTCTTTAAGAGAAAGGAGTCTATGTCTTCATTATCTGGTAACATTAAATTCCAAACTCTCCCTGTGCCTAACCGTTTAGCCCATACATCTCTAGCTGCTTTCTGTCCTACTTTGTCTGAATCAAAACAGACTATAATCTTTTGAACATATAAAAGTTTATCGTACCATTCAGGTAGGAGTGTTCCTGCTCCACCTGTTGTTCCAACTACATTAGGGAATCCTGCTTCTATTAATGCCATTGCGTCAAATTCCCCTTCTGTTATTATGATGTTTTCATACTCGTTTATAACATCCCCATTAAACAGAATTGATTTACTCCCCTTCTCCCTGATATATTTTTCATTAGACGGTTCTTTGGATATATTGCGTAGCTTTAACAGTTTTGGTACGTTATCTTCGTAGGAAGGAATTACAATCCACTCATCTTTGTATCTAGTGGTGTAACCTAATTTGAATTGCTTAATTGATTCTATTGATCTACCACGATCAAATAAGTATTTTAATGCGGTTTTAGTTTTTAGAAGGTTATGATGATATCTTTCTACTAGGTCTGTAAAGTTTACCTCTTTCTGATTACTTGTTGTACTTATACTTGTGGCAGGGGAGATATCAAGAATATCTCCGTAGTGTCTTTGGATAGTTGAGAAGTGTCCTTTTGCAAATGCGTTTGTTTCATCTAGTGTTTCACATCGGAAACAGTGATATAAAAGTGTTTCTATATTAACATATAATTTGTTCTTGTTGCAATTAGGACATGTTAGTATAGCTTCTGAACCTTGTAGTTCATACTTAATTCCTTTTTCATCTAAATAAGAAATTACATCCATTTATTTTTTAACCTTTTTTACTTTTTTTATTTTTATACTACTATTTGTTCTCATTAATTCCTCCTCCTTTCTATACTTTCTATAGCTAATTCCATTTTCTTTCTTGCTGATACATTTGCCGAATGTATATGAATCTTAGGTATTCTAAAATTTTTATCAAAATTTTGTTTCATCTCCACCCAAAGAAGCACATGATATCCTGTTCCTTTATCATCATCCCCTAAATCATGGTCTAAACTCAACTCCTCTACATTTCCTGTTCGTAGTAAACTTATTACTTCATCAGGACAATATGTACGCACCCATCCTTTAGGAGCTTCACGTATATCATCTAACCATACTTTCAATCAGGATACCTCCATTTTAACCACAACCATATTAATATTAAAAACCCTAAAATTTCCATAACATTACTCAAACATGCTATCAAAACATTGCTCACACAAACCCGATATCTTAAATTCTTTTCTTCCTGCATCAGAATAACATTTAGGAATAGCTTCTTCTTGGCATTGGATACATACACTTTTTTCAATAGCTTCTGATGTTGTCATTCCAAATAAATTTTGTGATACTTCATCTTTGAATTTTTGTAAGCTCATTTTAAATATCCTCCTTTCTTTAAAGCTTTGTATATTTTATATGCAACTAAATTTTTAAAATAGTCATCACTCATTAGATAGGGAGAATTACTCATTATAAAATTATTAGTTAAGTATGATAAAATTATTTCTCTTATTTCTTTTTCCTTATTGTTTTTTTCTTTATTAAATACTTTAAATAATCTAAGGTCATCTTTTATCCTATCTATTTCTTCTTTAATTTCTTGTAGTTTTCCCGATTCTGCAGAACAATCACATAACATCTCTTTTCCTGCTAAATGTACTCCTAAAAACTTTCTTAGTTTTACATCTTCTTTTCCCTTCATTTTATTCCTCTTCTTTTTCATTTAATAATAATAAATATAATGCTCCTACACAAGGTTTTAACTCCCACCGTTTCCATTTACCATTAACATATTTTACTTTAAGTGTTTTACTGTATTTACTCTCACCAAAATAATTAAAAGCAGTAACAGCAAAGAAGTAGGTATAGTCTGTATCAAGGTCAACTTCATATTCTGTTTCTATTGTTGTATCCATATACACAAAAGGTTCTGGATTTTCTAACTTGTAGTATAAATTATATCCTGTGACATTACTTGGGTTAGGATGATTCCATGATAATAATAATGCCATAAGTAAGATTTTCATACTAGTACCCCTTAACAACAATAATAACCTGTGTATATAATACCTTTTTTAGTTGTGTTAACTTCTTTAATGAAACACTCTATATCTTTTTTTGGTTTTTTATCTACAAATTCTATGAATTCTTCAAAAGCTACATTGGTAAATTTTTTATTAATAATATCCATAACACTAATCATATTTTCTGCAACAATAATACTTTTTTCTTTACCTCTAGGTTTATATCCAAATTCTACTATATACAACCTCATAACAATACCCCTTCCTTTCTTATATCTTTATAAAAATCCACATGATCACATTCATTACTCCAACAATCTACTATCATCTTTCTACTTCCATCAAAACTATAACCTTTCCATCTATTAAAACCACGTTTATTACCACATATAGGACATTTATTTTTTATTTTATATTTTCCTTTGTAAAATCCTTCATGTTCCTTTCTTGTTGGTATTTCAACAATTATATACTCCTCTGCACATCTAGAACATTTACCTTCACCATTAGGATGATATTCATTCTTCATATTCCTTTCCCATGATTCATATTCATCCCCACAAACTAGACATGTTCTATCTTTTGGCATTTTTCCTCACAAAAATTTTTTTAATTTTTACTCTTATTCTATCCCATTTAGAAACACCAATTAGTTCCATTACAAGTCTATGACCGCACCATCCACAATAATTAAATGGAGGCATTCCTACTATCTTTTTATTTTTAAACCCCCAAGGAAGTATTTTTATCAGTCTTGTATCAGCTATTGTATGATATAAATTTTGGGGAAGAAATTGAAGATAAAATCCCCATTCCTTACAATTTTTACATTTTAGCCTATACATAATTCCTCCTCTTTCAAATATTCTTCTGCTTTTTGTGTCATTTTAAACTTCCAATCATAAATCCCAAAACTGACCAAGTTTTTAAGATAACCCTTGTGGACTAAACTATATAGCGTATTAATATCGGGTTCGTTTCCATGTCTGCCTGTTTCACCGTTTTCTTCTTCAATCTCTTTTAATTTTTTATATTCACTATGAGTTATTTCCATCACTCCTTCTTATTATCAGGACAATCTTCACATGATATATCTACTTCGTTATAAGTTGATCTAAATAGCACATACTCCCCTTGAACACGTAGTATTTTATTTGTGTATTCCCTAGCAATTGCTCTTCCTTTCTTACTTGAAGCTCCAACATATCTTGTCATAGCATCTACTAATATATTCCTATTGTTTTTATTATACTTATTTTTCTTTAGATTTGATTTAACTTGATCCATCTTATCTCTAAATACTTGAAGTCCTGCCCATATACCATAATCGACTTCATGAAGTCTAGACATATCAAATTCAATTTGGCATTGTTTGGTTTCTTTACTGCACCCAACTCCTTTACTTAACACCTGCAATAATCCTTTTGCTCCTACATTACTTATTAGTCTAGGATCAAAAGCACTTTCAGCATATACTTTAGCTACTACAAAACTAACATCATATCCAAACTTAGGAGCATACTTGTGTATAGTATACGCAATGTAGTCTGCCATGATAGTAGGAATTCTATTGTTTGTTTTCCATTTAATGAAATCTGATGTGATTTGTATATCTTTTGTGACTTTAAAATTATAATCCCTAATAGGTTCTGATTTATCTACCTCATGTTTTGTTACAACAATAGTAGTCTTTTTTTGTGGTTCTGAAAATCTTTTATATATATTATTTCCAGCAACATACACACTAGTTAGTACTACTCCTAGTATTATAAAAAACAATCCTAATTTATAATACTTTTTAAATAAACCCACAAAAAAAATTTTTACAGTAAATAAAATTCCTAACAAACCATTTGGCCTAAAATGTTTATCTAAATCTTGTTTCTGTTTCTTTTTTTCATTTTCATTCATTTACTTCCTCCATACTTTTTTTAAAAATTACATTTTCAAACTTATTTATCAACCTATGTATTTCATCATCAATCTCTCTTTCCGACACAAATCTTTCCATTGCTAGTATGCGTATACGTGATAATAACAATTCCATTATTTTTACTCCTTTAAATTAAATTTTTCTAATAAATCTAGATGTATTCTAACCATTTTCTTTAAAAATTTCTCATCTTTTTTCTGATAAATTAATATTACAATAATATTTTCAATGTGGATTATATGAGATTCCTTTAAACCTTTGTCTAAATATGGCTGTATTAATAGCTCATATCTCTCATATGGGCTGTTTTTTAAAAAATCAAGGGTAACGCCCATGTAAATACCATTTGTTATTCCTGAAGTCCTCTGAGCCTCTAGAATAGCCATTTTTGGAAATGGATGAGTTAATCTAATCTCCTCAAAATAATTTTCAAATTTATTTTTCTTAAAAGGTGTCCTTAAAAAATTTTTGTAGGGATCATTTTCTGGGAGGAACATCCAGTAACCTTTGTCTTTTTTTCCTTTTGCAACTATATTTCCTGCATAAAGAAATTTTTGGAATGAGAAGGAGTGAGTATAATAATAATCAGGGCTGTCAAGAATTAATCCATAATTGATGATTGAATCTGTCAACTGTTTTTTTGTGATGTGCTGAAGAGTGGTATAAAATTCCTGAATTAAGGTGTCTGAAGTTTTATCCTGATTATGATGAGAATATTCGTTCCAGACAGGAATAATGTCATTTAGCTCCTTTATTATTTCTTTATATATTTCTTTCTTTCTTTTATAATAGGTAGGATTGTACGTTTGTTCGTGGAAGCACGAACAAATGTTCGTGGAGCACGAACATTTGTGCAGATTTTTTGCATTTTTGTTCGCACCCTTTTTTACCCACAAATCGTAGTATTTTACTACAGTCATTCTATACGTATGATTTAGTATGTCGTGTACCATCATTAGAATTATTTGTCTTTCACTAAGTTCTTTAATAGCTTTTTGTACAGTTCTTTTCTTTAATCCTGTTTCTTCTTCTATCTCACTAAGCTTCACTTTACCTATTTTTTGTTTCCATCCCCATGTTAAATCTATAATAGACAGTAAAACAGCAACCTCACTTCCTGATAATTTTGCTCTTATTATAGCTTTTAGGAGTTTGTTTTCTATTCCTCTGAAACCTGTTTCAAGTTGAGGATTAATCTGAGAGTCTTTTTTGAATATCTTAAGCTGTTCTTCTATGGATGTCATTTATATTCCTTGATCGGTTTCCATGCTTTTTCTATCTCTAAACATTTTAAGAATGCATCTCTATTTGTTTCTTTATACTCATTTAATAACCTTATTAAATCCTTTGCATCTTTTAGACTGTATCCAGATTCCCAATATTTATACCACGTACCCTTTTTATCTTTAGTTTCAATGCGGTATTTTTTTGTTATTGTATTTTGTGTAATACGGAACTCAGCATCAAAAAGATGAGTGTTGTAACAAACACCACTATCATAAATTAAATCCATTAATTGTTTATAATGAAGTTTTTCTGCATACAAGATGTTTGGGATAAGTAATAGTATTAACAATATAATTTTCTTCATCTACCCTCCTATACTTACGATTGCTTTTCTACACCAACAATTTAGTTTTATTCTTCCACAAGTACATTCAAACCATATTTCGCTACAGGAAGCACATTTTCCTCCTACTCCATATTTACAACAATCTGTGAAGTGAGGTATCATATCTCCTTCACTTAATTTGTTTAGTTCTTGGAGTATTAAACTTAAGTTTTTCATATTAAAATTCCCATTTAGGTTTTGCGTTTTTGAGTTTGTCAATAATTCCATCAATGATTGGTTTTTCTTTACCTAGCCAATGCCTATCGGAGTAGTTATTGACCACTTCTTCCAATCCAAATATTATTGAATCCACTTCTTCTTTCGTAAGTGTAATACTTACGGTATCTGTTTCTTTTGCTTTAATCATTATAACTCCTTTCATCTTAAAATTTCCATTCTTCTGAATTTCCTTTCTCTGTTTTTATTTTTAAAAGTCTTCACTACAATATTATTATCAATATACATAATTATCTCATCATCTTCTTTAAAGTCTATAACTATATTCTCTTTTTTCTTTACCCATCCTTTTTCGATAGCATAATCTAAAGCTTTCTCAAATTCAGGTAGTACAAGCGTATCTAAAATAGATTTAGTATCAATGTATTCAAACAAATGATCAAGTCTTGTGAATGCAGGTACACAAAATATTTTACATGCAAATCTTTCAAATTTTCTTTGGTATTCATCACAATCAGTAGGAGCGTCTTTCAATGCTTGAGCTAATGTTCTAGGACAGGCAGGAGTAATTGATAGGTATCTTGTTTCTTTTTTATCTAAGTTTATAAATTTAACAGTATGTCCTGGTGACTTACACATATTTACACCATCCCCCTCCCAAATTTCTTTTTCAGATTTCCAATTACAATCATTACATTCATAATATCCAAAAGGCATATTTTCCTCCTTAATTAAATAATTTTTAGTGTGAGCATTATAACACTCTAATTATTTTATGTCAATAAATTATTTATAATTCCTCTAAAATTTTCATTAACATGCTGATTTAATTCCTTGTTTTCTTCCTCATCCTCTACATATAATCCCATTTCTTCACCATAAATATTAACATCTGTTAGTTCTTTTACACAATGATCAACAGAATTCTTTATAATACTTACAGGGTCTTCTTCTTCCATTCCGAATATGCTATACTGTCTTTTGAATGATACAAATCCAATTTCACCTTCTTCGATTGCTTCTTTCCACAATTCTTTTCCTTCTCTTAACTCCTCTAAAGCATTAATGAATTTTGTGTATGCTTTATTTGCTAATGATTCCATTTTATTTCCTCCTTTTAATAATAACCAACTATTTTTTTAAGCTTTATTCCTCCTTTACTATAATAGTACTAGTCGATAATCTTTTTTCAAATTCTTCTTCGGTTATTAGTTCTTCATTCCAACTAAATTCAAAGTTTTTTCTATCCCATCCATCAGGATCAAGAACTTTAAAATTAGATTCTCTCTCCCATTCTTCACTAGTTTTTAAAGTACTCATTTTATTCCTCCTTTATAATTTCTATTACTTTTCTCCTATATATTTTTTTACATATAGGACATTTTAGTTTTCCATATAGTTCTCCGTTCATTGCTGTTTCCCCATCTTTTATTTTGTTTGTTGAAACTTCTTCTCTACAAGTAAAACACACAAATACATATTTGTATTTAGTTTTCTTCTTTGTCATTGTTATTTCCTTTAAACATTCCAAATACACAAATAAGAAGAGTGGAGGCTGTAGCAAATATTGCTAGGAATAAGATATTTGTATCTTCTGTTATATGTCTTGAACTTATACCTAGACCTAACCATACTCCTACTATTGCTATTGATTCCCATTTATTCATTTTATCCTCCTTGTAAAAATTTTCTTATTCCTTTGTTCATAATTAAATTTGCTATATTCTGATCATTTTGTATCACGCTCTCTATTTTTTCATCAATTGTTCCTTCAACTATAAAATCAACATACCTGCATATAGAATTTTGTCCTAGTCTATCTGTCCTTCCCACACTTTGTTCATAATCATCCATTACCCATGTTTTTTCAAAGTATAATGTGTGTTGATACTTATCTTTTGAATCTATTTTAAATAGCTCAATTCCTATGCCTCCTGCTTCAATTTGTCCGACAAAAACATCTATCTTCTTTGACTGTTGATATTCTCTCCATTTTCTATCCTTCTTTATAGGTGAATCCTTTCCTGACATTTGAATATATTTGATATCTTTTTCTTTTAATGTGTCACATATTAATTTTAAAGAAGGATGAAATCTACACCAAATTATTATTGATTCTTCTTCTTCTAATATAGATTCTACTTCATCCATTATTGCGTCTAGTTTAGGTGTGTGCTTTAGGTATTTTATTTTTCCATTATCATTAACAAATCCTGCTGTCAACTGTTGAAGTCTTATTAATTTAGTAAATATATTTGTTGTATTAACACGTACATTACCTAACTCCGTTTCAATATCTGCTATTACACTTTCTTCTATTTCAGAATAGAATGGTTCAACATCTTCTCTTTTTAATATAACATTTGTGAATATGGATTCATTTCTGTCTTCTCTAACTTCATTACCAAATGAGATAGCTATACTATAGATATAGTTATGTAGCTGTTCTATCTTGTCTTCTCTTATTTCCCATTTTTCAAAATTCCTATATGTTCTTTTTTGGAAAAAATAATGTTTCCATCTTTCAAAATTAGTACCAAATGTAGCTCCTCTGTCTAAAAATCTATATTGACTCCAAATATTAAGCGGTCTTTTTGTTATTAGTTTTCCTGTTAGTATTATATTATATTTTGATCTATCACCAAACCATATAGTAGCCTGTGTTCTTTTTGCTTCTATATTTTTTATAAACCTAGCAGATTCATCCGCTATTATCATATCTATAGGAATTTTTGATAACTCGTATCCAAAGGTATCCAATGCCTCATAATTAATAATACCAAATTGGATATTTTTGTTTTCTTCAAATTCTTTTATTAATTTAACTCTTTCATCCTGTTTTGCGTGTAGTACAATAGAATTATATTCAGTACACCAATCTACTCCTTTCTTCTTCCATGTATATAGTAGTGTGGAAGGAGCTAGTATAAGTACTTTCTTTACTCCTGATTGTTGTATTCTATATCTTGCTATTTGTAAACTACAATATGTTTTTCCAAGACCTAAGCCAAGTAGTAAAGCAGGGTCATCATGTATTACTCCGTGTCCTATAGCTTCTATTTGGTATTCTCCTTTTGGAGGCACTATTAAATCGAATCCTTTTGGTAGTTTCATTCATTATTATCCTCTTGTAGTACATTAAGTAACATTATCAGTTTAGTATTATCTAAATTTTTAAGAGCATTATGTATACCATTATTAGAATTAATCCACTCATTTATTTTTCTTATTAGTCTTCTTTTAATACTTTGTTGTTTTAATTCTTCTGTTTTGTCTTCTGTTAATAAGTAGTAATGTGTTTTATTCCAAGTAGTATCTCCTACTTTTGTTGTTAATCCTCTATAATGTCTTTTTAATCTTGTTTTACCTATAAAGGCTATAGTCTTTGTTACACGGTCTATTACTCCTGCGTAGTATATATTATCTGAGTAATCTTTTGTGTAATACAAAGAATCTCCTACTTCTAACATATTATCTTTCATTTTATTTTCTTTTCAGGCTCATCTCCATAACCTAATAAATTTTCAGGTGTGTTAAAAAAATCGTAAAGGTCTAAGTAACTAATAATTCTATCTATAAATAGTGATTTACACATTGTCCACTCAAAGTTATTACATGTTCTTCCAATTTCATCCCACTCTCCTTGTTTTATTCCGTTCTCTCTCATTATATTATAGAATTTATCCATAATGGTTTTTTTAGTTTTAGGACTTATTTCTACTTCTATAATTTGTTGTGCTACTTTTCTCATTTTAGAATTTTTCATTTTATTCCTCCTCATTTTCATATTGAAAGTCAGAATCTAATAGCCATGTGGAATAAATAAGATTATCTTCAAAATCATCTACTACTATTTTTGAAAATACATCAATTACTATACCTTCATCTGTACGGATTATTACTACTGTGCCTAAACCTAAAATATTTATATGTATCCTTTCATCATCTGAGTTTTCCTCATCTATTTTGAATGTTTTAAATTCTTCATTAATTCCTCTCATTTTTTAATCCTCCTTTTTTATTTACTTTAATATTGTAAATTCAAATACTCTAGCTTTACCATCATTAATATTACTTACATCTACTACAAATTTATCTAAAGGTAC